>Ga0181516_10000573_pt1 | contig 32882 bp, 25 predicted proteins | sample PEATcosm2014_Bin_25_FD_121104 | JGI IMG/M metagenome (GOLD analysis project Ga0181516, IMG submission 121104) | Peatland microbial communities from MTU Mesocosm Facility, Houghton, MI, USA - PEATcosm2014_Bin01_10_metaG | ecosystem: Environmental > Terrestrial > Soil > Wetlands > Peat | place... | reverse complement strand
CCAGTTTTGAAAGGGCACGGCCGGGGTACCCTCTGGGTCGCCGTGCCGCAAAGCTCCAATGAAATCAATGGGCTTTAGCCCCTGAGGGAAAGCCCTACGGTCTACACCATTTCCGAATCTGCTTTAGCCCCTGAGGGAAGGTTTCAGGCAGTTCGATACCAACTTGGAGCCATTTGAAAATGACCATATTTGCAGCGGCCGGCACTAGTATCCCGTCCCTGAAGTTCCTGTCAAAAATTGCCTGTCATCCTGAGCAGCTTGACTCGCCCAGGCGAGTTAGGTCCAGTGATGAAGGAGCTGCATTGCATCCCGGAGGGATGCGGGAAAATAGCCCAGGACAAGTCCGCCATAGCGGACGCCGTCCTGGGTTACTGCCAAAAGAGAGTCCAAGCCCCGTAGGGGCGCAGCGAAGTGTTACCGGAATAGGACTGTCATCCTGAGCGAAGATTGGCGCATATTTTGCGCCAATCGTAGTCGAAAGCCTGCCCTGAGCGAAGTCGAATGGGGATCTGCGGTTCTGGTCCTCAACTTATGCAATGAACTTCAGAGACACCACACTAGCTTCCGATGCTGAAACTCTCCCTCATCCTCGGCACAATTGCCGCGCTTGCCGACGTAGCCGGCGGCCTCGTCCTGGTGCGCTCCAAAGGCATCGAACGCTACCTGCGCTATTTTGTTGCGCTCGGAGCCGGCTTCTTGATGGCTGTCGCACTGCTTGAAATGGCCCCCGAAAGCTTTCGCCTCAGTCCGCGCCTCGGCCCCATCCTCATCATGGCCGGCTACTGTATCGTGCACCTGCTCGAACACACCATCAGCGCCCATTTTCACTATGGCGAAGAAACTCACCGTGGCGAACTCGTTACCCGGCATACGGGAAATGCGGTGCTGGTTGGCCTCAGCGTTCACGCGCTCTTTGACGGTGTGGCCATCGGCTCCGGCTTTGTGGTCTCCAACTGGCTCGGCTGGCTGATCTTTCTGGCCATCTTTCTGCACAAGGCCCCGGAGGGCTTCACCATGGCCTCGGTCATGCTGGCCAGCGGGCGCAGCCGAGCCACGGCCCTGTACTCCGCTGTCGGCCTGGCTGCGGCCACTCTCCTGGGCGTATTGGTCATTCAGGTTGTCCCCGCTTGGTTGTCCTATGGACTGCCTGTTTCGGCTGGAGTGGCCATCTACGTCGGCGCCACTGACCTTGTCCCCGAAGTCAACCGCGAACCTGGAATACGCATGGCTTTGGTATTCTTTTTGGGCGTTGGAGCGTTTCTTTTGCTGCGCATGTTGCTTCCCGCTGTGTGAGCGGGCGCAGGCTATTCATTTCTGAATTCCACTTGTTCGGCAGTAGTCCAAATGCGTTAAAGTGTCGTCTATCGATATGTAGGATGATTCAATAACTTTCGACCACATGCCGACCTTGGATATTAGGGACCGATGGTGCTAAGACGAAAATTCCTGATCAACCTCGTGTTGATCCTTTGCTTCACTGTGCTCGGCTTTGCCGTAATGGGATACCATCCCGGCATCGAAGATGACGGCGTCTATCTGTCCGCCGTCAAAAGCGATTTGAATCCAGCCCTATTTCCCCATGACGCCGAATTCTTCCGGCTGCAACTGCAGGCTACTGTCTTCGATCGCTGGATTGCCGGTTTCATCCGCTTGACCCACATTCCTGTGGCGGCTGCGGAACTGCTGCTGCAACTCGGAACGATCGCCCTGACGCTCCTCGCCTGCTGGAGTATCGCCCGAAGATTGTTTCCCGAGCTGCGTGCGCATTGGGCTGGCGTTACGCTGGTCGCTTCCATGTTCACCCTGCCCGTCGCGGGCACTGCGCTCTTTCTCGTCGACCCGCATTTGCATCCGCGCAGCCTGGCCACTGCCATTGTTTTGTTGGCGGTTTCGTGGATTATCGCTGGCAAGCGCTGGCAAGCGATGCCGCTGCTCCTTTTGGCCTTTGTGATTCATCCCATCATGGCGGCCATGGGAATCTCCTTCTGCTTCTTCCTCACAATGGCCATGTCCGAGCCCGTTCATTCTTGGATTGATTCATGGAGCGCGGAACGGGCCGGCTCGGTGGCCGCCGCATTTACTCCACTGGCTTGGATCTTTGAGCCGCAAAGCCCTGTATGGAAAAAGGCGCTCGACACCCGTACCTACTGCTACCTCTACAAATGGCAGTGGTACGAGTGGCTTGGCGCGCTGGCCCCCTTGTTTCTTTTTTGGCTGCTGTGGCGCCTGGCGCAGAAGCGTGGCGAGACCCTTCTGGCCCGTTTTGCGCTCGCAGTCTTCGCCTACGGAGTCTTCCAGCAAGTTGTTGCCATGACCATGCTTGGCTTTCCGTCCCTGGTCCGCCTCACACCCTTGCAGCCAATGCGCTACCTTCACCTCGTCTATTTTTTCCTCGCTCTTGTCGCCGGCAGCTTGATCGGTAAATATCTTCTCAAAGCCGCAGTCTGGCGCTGGGCCCTGTTCCTGATTGTCTGCAATGGCAGCATGTTTGCCGCGCAACGCGCGGAGTTCGGCAGTAGCGATCAAATCGAATGGCCGGGGCAACCGCAATCCAATCCGTGGCTTCAGGCCTTTGCGTGGATTCGGGTCAATACCCCAACCGGCGCCTACTTTGCCCTCGATCCACGCTATCTTGAAGCGCCGGGCGAAGACTATCACAGCTTCCGCGCGCTCGCTGAACGCAGCCAGTTGGCCGATGCCGTAAAGGACACGGCAGTCGTGACCCAGGTTCCCGAGCTCGGTCCGGAGTGGGATCGCCAGGTCGAAGCCCAGAAAGGCTGGAAGAACTTTCAGCTGGAAGACTTCGTGCGGTTGAAGGCTGAATTTGGCGTGGACTGGGTGCTGGTCTCCTATCCAGCGCCTGCGGGCCTCCCATGCCGCTGGCACAACGGCTCCCTGGCCGTCTGCCAGATTCCTCGATGACAGTGAGCAGTGCGCAGTGAACTGTCCATGCTCCAGCCAGAGACCGGCGGGGCGCCGATCGAAACAACCGTTTCCTGTCCACTGTTCACTGTCCACTGCACACTGTTTCCCACTTTGCGCATTCGGGCTGTTTCCGCGAGAATGATTAAGATACCCAATACCGGCACGGAGTCCGGGCAATGCTCAACCTTTCCCAGCGATTAGTTCTCGGCTGCGTGCTACTGGCCTGCCTTACGGCCGGGCTGGTTGCGGTCACCCACCGCGCAGTCGCAGCGGCGGGTCAGTCCACCCTCGCTTACGCCTTCGTCCTGGCTGCGCTCCTCATTGAAATCGGAACTGTCTATTTCGTATTGAGTCCCATCCGCATGCTGGCTCGCGATGCCCACCGCATTGCCCAGGGCAATCTCGAGCACCGCGTCGAGTGGAGCAGCCGCGACGATTTCGGCGTGCTTGCCGGCGAACTGAGCCGCATTGCTGTCAGGCTGCGCGAACTGCGCGATTCCGAGGCCGGCCGCCGCCAGATGGAGTATCAGCTCTCCGACGCCGTTCTTCAGTCCATCTTTGAGCCCATCATTGTCACCGACGGCAAGGGGCATGTGCTCAAGGTAAACCAGGCAGCCGCGGAACTTCTCGGCGATGCCGCCGGCGATCGCATGGCGCTTGCCAACACCCCCGGCGGCGACAAGATTCTGAGCGCCATCCGCGACGCGGTCTCCATGCAAAAAGCAGTTGGCACTGAAGACGAAGCCTCCTTGCTGCCCATGCGCATCGGCAAGCAGGAGCGCAGCTACCGCCTCCGCACCACGCCCATGCGCGATTCGGAAGGCCGTCTGCTCGGTACTGTAACCACGCTGGAAGACGTCACCACCCTGCAGGATACTGACCGTTTCAAGACCCAGTTCATCGCTGTGGCCAGCCGAAAACTTCGCAATCCGCTCCTCCAGTTGCGCCGCGGCCTCTATGCCATGGCCCAGGGCTTCGGAGGAGAACTGCAACCCTTGCAGGCGGAACTTGTGGCTTCTGCCGGCAATGAGGCCGAAAAGCTTGACGATCTTATGCGCGACCTGATCGAAGTGGCCGAGCTCGATTCCGGCAAGCGAGAACTTAAATTCGAGCGCTTGCGTCCGTTGCAGGCTCTGGGAGAGGCGCGCGACCGCTATTGCGACGAGGCCGCCCAGAAACACATTCGCGTTGAAGTAAGAGCTTTCCCCGACCTGTCCGTCGTCAAGGCAGACCGGCGCGCGCTGCGTTCCATCCTCGATAACCTCCTTTCCAATGCGCTTCGCTACACGCCCCAGGACGGCGAGATCCTGCTGGCGGCCGAGGAAATCAAGGACTATGTCCAGTTCACCGTGCGCGACACCGGCCGCGGCATCGAGGCCGAGCGGCTCAGCACCATCTTCGACCGCTTCAATACGTTCTCTGAGAAGGGCTCAGGGCTCGGGTTGGCGCTGGTTCGCCGCCTAGTCGAGTCGCTGGGCGGCCAGATCGCCGTTGAAAGTCGCCTGGGCCACGGAACCACGTTCCGCTTCACACTTCCGGTAGCCGTTTTGGATGATGTCCGGCATCCCGTTGAGGTGGGCTGACCCATGGCAGAGATCGTACTGGAAAACCAGCCGGAACCCGCCAAGCTGCGAATCTATCTTGGCGCCGCACCGGGCGTGGGCAAGACCTACGACATGCTCAACGATGCCCACCGCATGAAACATCAGTTGGGCGTCGATGTGGTGCTCGGCCTGGTTGAGTCCCACGGCCGCGCGGAGACCGAGGCCCGCGTTCGCGATCTCGAGATCATTCCTCAGCGCGTGATTCCCTACCGCGGCGTCAACTTGAAAGAGATGGACGTTGACGCGATCGTTGCCCGCCACCCCAATACGGTCGTGGTAGACGAGCTGGCCCACACCAACGTTCCCGGCAGCAAGAATCGCAAGCGCTACGAAGATGTTCTCGAGTTGCTCGAGGCCGGCATCAACGTCATGACGGCCGTCAACATCCAGCACCTTGAAACGCTGAACGACGCCGTCAATCGATCCGCAAATACCGTCATTCGCGAAACCGTTCCCGACAACTTCTTCAAGCGCGCCGACGAAGTTGTGAACGTGGACGTGACCGTGGACGAACTCCGTTCGCGCCTCCGGCAGGGGAAGATTTACGCAGCGGAAAAGGTCGAGCAGTCTCTGGCCAACTTCTTCCGCAAGGGCAATCTCAACATGCTGCGCGAACTCGCGCTGCGCACCACCGCCGAGCAGGTGAGCAGCCGCGCCAGCGAGTATCGCCGCACCCAGGGCCTTGAGCAGGCGCCCATCCCTGAAAAGGTGATGGTCTGCCTAAGTACCCGCCCCGGCACCGAACGCCTTCTGCGCGTAGGCGCCCGCGTCGCCGGACGCCTCGCCAGCAATTGGTACGCCGTCTACGTTACCCGCCCCGAAGATGACAAGGGCCACGGCGATCCGGAAGCCTTTCATCGCCTTGAAGAGTACGAGCGCATGGCCCGGGACCTTGGCGCAAAAGTCGTCAACCTCACCGACCGCAACGTCTCCGACGCCCTCATCCGCTTTGCCCAGCAGGAGAATATCTCCCACGTCGTCTTCGGTCAGTCCGCCCGCTCCCGATGGGATATCCTGTGGCGCGGCTCGGTGCTCAACCGCTTCCTCTCGGAAGTTCGCGACGTCACCGTGCAGGTGGTGCCGATGAACAAGCCCTTGCGACGAGGTTGATGAGCAGTTTCCCTGCATCCTCACCTGAGAAAAAACTCCGGGTGCCCCATTCAAGCCGCGTCCTTTGCGGCTTGAGTGGGACAGCAAGAAACTCAACCAGTGAGTCCTCCTGTTCCCTGTTCCCTGTTCCCTGCCTCACTCGCAGAAGACCCGCACTTTGGTTGTGTTCCCTTCGCCGCCCACGTCCACTGTCAGGTCTTCAAGGTGGTCGATCAGCTCCTCCAGATTCTCGGGCTTGATCTGCGACAGCGTCAGCGGCACGCCGTGCCTGTTCAGCGCCTCGTCCAGTTGCTCGTGAGCCTGCGCGGGGATCAGGCTGGCCAGCCGCACTCCCGCGCGCAGCAACTGCATGGGCACGCGTACATTCACGGTGGTCTGCCCTTTCATGCCGGTCATCGATTCATCTGCCTCAACCAGCACGCGGAGGTACTTGGCGCGCGTCTTCACGCTCGCGCCGTTTGCCCCAGACGTCTTGCCGGCATACTCCGAAGAAGCTCCGGCCGAATCCGGCTCAATCGCGGCCAGCAGCCGCTCGGCTTCGTCCGCGTTAATCTTGCCTGCGGCCAGCATTTCAAGAATTTGACGACGATTCTCATTCATTGAATTTCTCCTTATTCGCTAAAGCGGATAATCGTGAGTTAACGTTGTGGGTCGCTTTGAAGCTGCGAGCCTCACGGCCTGCGGGAAAACTCCTTTTGCGGCGTCGTTTCGAAAGGCACGGCTTCAGTCGTGCCCAGGTTGATGAAAAACCCACAGCCTTGAAAGGGCACGGATTTATCCGTGCCACAATTCCCGCTTTATCAGGCCGGCTTTAGCCGCTGAGGGATGGTTTCAAGCTTCGTCGGCAGTCTGGGCACGACTTCACAGGTTGCGGAAAAACTCGGTCTTGGCACAAAACCTCAAGGCTTTGTCAAACGGTACGGCCGGGGCACCCTCTGGGTCGCCGGGCCGCAAATTCAACAAAATAAACGTGGGCTTTCGCCCCTGAGGGATGCTTTTCAGCATCGTCAGTCAGGGCCGCCCTCCTTCCACCCGCCCTTCCGCCGGCGCTCTGCAAGGCCCAATCAACCCAGGCCCTCACAACGCCGCCTCTAAAGAATCCGAACCATTACCTGGTTCCCGTCGCTGCGCACATGCACATGGGTTCCAGGCAAGCTGCACCAGATGGCCCAGAAGGCCGCAATGGCCCGCCACAGATTGATCCTGCAACCAAGACAAACCACCGCCACGATAAGAAAAATCAGCGGCGAAAGCAGCACCAGCGGAATCCACAACAGGAACAGCGGAATCCAAAGGTGAATTCCCCGCCAGTGCGGATTGTGTACATGAACAATTGCGATGCTTGGCGTCATTTCAAGGCCTCCAGTGCGCGGATGGCTTCCTCGGCAGTGATCTCGCCACTCTTCAGCCGCTCCAGCACCTCCGCGCGCGATGGGGACGGGTTGGTATCCACAAACTCCAGTTGCCCGGAGAGGCGGTTGAGCCGCGCCTTGATCGTCGGGTAGCTGACCCCAAACGTCTGCTCCATCTCTTTAATCGAGCCGTGCGAGCGCAGAAACGCCACGATAAAAACCTGGTCATCGAGGCTGAGCCGCGCCAGTTCCGGCAACGCAAACGCCCCCTCGATGGCGATCTGCTTCTCGGGAATCCGGACCCGCTCCACAATCAGCGTGCCACCCTGTGCAATGCGCAGCATCTCCTGCCAGTCTGAAGCGGATTCCGAGTTCGTGGTCATCGGCTCTTGTTCCAGTTTGTTAATCACAATGAGAACAATACAGAAGTTTTTTAAGATAAACAATAGAAATTATAAAATTAGTCAATCTAATTTGTTCGCTGATAATCAACGCCCTCAATCCCCCGATGCTGGAAGAACAGCTCCCCGGCTCGTCGCTTCAAAAATCGTCTTCAAGCCCTGCATCGACCCAATATTCTGCCGATCTTGATTTGCATATCATTACCTTGAATCCAGCTATTCTGGACTCGAAGCTTGAAGGAACCTCTATCAACGCATCCTCCTGTCTAACCGAGGCTCACGGATTCGTCATGCTAACTCATTTGGAATGAGGATCCTCCAGCGAAGTCCTTTCCCATGAGGATCTTGAGCGGCCAGTTTCGCGTATCTCGTTGAAAATGATTGGGTTCTTTACAGAATACCATTAGGGTGGGGGGGTACGTCCCCCGTGAAACTGTGAAGCCGCCACCCTCCACCCCTGGAACGCAGGGAGTAGCCGCGGATCAGGCCCAGTTCGGCTCTTCTACGCTGCTCTCGTCCGGAGCGTGCGCAATCCGGGTCAACTCCCCGCGATCGAGCCAGAGAAGCGAGCACCCATCGCAGGAGTCGACAATTACGTTGCCCGGCCCCGCGTAGAAATGGGTGTCCATGCGCTGGTTGCATCGAGGGCATCGGAGCGTCCGCTTCAGGTCTCCCCTGTCGGGCGGAGACTGCACGGCGCCCTCGTGGGTCGCGCTGCGAACCTCGTCGAGCAAATCCTGCAGCACCTGCATGGGAAACAGCAGTCCGTGGCACTCCTTGCAGTAAAGAAGCGGAATCTTTGCGATGCTCGCTTTTACAAGGGGCACGCTGCATACAGGACACGCCAGGCTCGGATCGGTTTGATCGGCCTGTTCAGCCGGGTCATTCGAAACCTGCACCCCGTCGTCCTCTTCACCAGGGTAGAAGACGGTATGGCAGTACTCGCACTTGTAGCCCTCCGTATCCGGCCTGAGCGCGATCGGAGCGCCGCAGGAGGGGCAATTCACTGGGGCTTCCCGCACTCCGCGCAAAATTTCGCGCGCGCAGGAATCGCCTTTCCGCAGTCGATGCAGAACTTCGTATCCACTGCGGATCCAACCGGCGCAGCCGTGGATGCGGGTGCTGCAGCGGGCGATTTCAACGACGTCGCAAGCACCTGCGCCACCGCGGCCCCGGCGCCGAGCCCCATGCCTACGCCCGCGCCTCCGCCGGTGTTCGCGGCGGCCAGGTCCAGCGACTCAGCCGCCGAGTACTGTGTATAGCGGCCCAAATCTCCCACCATGCCCATGCCGATGCGCTGGTCGAGAACTTTTGCAAGCTCTTCCGGCAGGGATACATTTTCCACAACAAACTGGTCAAGTTCCAAGCCGAGCGCGGCAAACGAGGGCCGGATCTTCTCGCTGATCGTCTCGGCTAGAGCGGCCTGGTTCGCAGCCAGGTCGAGGAAGGGAACATTGCTGCTGGCCAGCGCTCCTGTGATGCGAGCCAGAATCGTGTTGCGCAACTGGCCTTCCAGATCGGCCGTAAAGTAGCACTCGCGCGTGCCGCTCACCTGGTTGAAAAAGACGCGCGCGTCGGCGATGCGATAGGAGTAGATGCCGAAACAGCGCAGGCGGACGGCGCCAAACTCGCTTTCGCGGATGGTGATCGGCGTCGCCGTGCCCCACCGCTGGTCCAACTGCAGCCGCGTGGAGAAGAAGTAGACCTCTGACTTGAACGGTGACTCAAAGTCCTTGTCCCAGTTCATCAGGTCGGTCAGGATGGGCAGATTGCGCGTGTTGAGCGTATGCAGGCCGGGGCCCAGGACATCGGCAATTTTGCCTTCGTTCACAAACGCCGCCACTTGCGACTCGCTCACAGTGAGCTGTCCGCCGTTCTGAATCTCCAGATCCTGCATGGGATAGCGATAGGCGAGAATGCCATCCTGCGGTTCGTTCCATTCGATTACGCTGATAAATTGCCGGGCCAGGAAGCTGGTAAGAGTCACGGGGAATCTCCTCAGTGTGACGCTACCATGGGCTCGGTTTCCTGCGAATAACACGAAGGCGGGAGAAGGACAGGGGACGGGGATCAGGACAAAGACCCGCCGTGGCGGGGAACAGGGAACAGAGAGGCTGCCGGAGCCGAAAGAGGCTAGAGTCTGTTGGAGAAGTTCGTGGGAAGCAAACCTCAGGGGCCAAACCCCCGCAAAACTTGCTGGCCTTATTTCAGGGCTAAAGCCCAGACCTACCGGTTCCGGCCTACCGCCCGTGGCAGTTCTTTGTTCTAAAGCGCTATTCCCACTCGTGCTTGATGCAGGGCTTGTTCTCTAGGTTCATTCCACGACCTCAACAATATCTTTGCTGATCCAAAGTTTGAGTTTGCCCGTGTCAATTTCGACGATAACTCCGTTATCTGTTTTACCGCCAAGCCTTCCAAGTGAGATTTCGTGGTTCCCGTCGCTCAGAAACACATTCACGCCTTGCTTGATCGTGAGTTTGAATTGTTTCATATCCTCTTTTCCCTTCTTCACTTCCTGTTTATTCATCTCAGTTACGGGTCTTTCGAGACAGGCATTCCTTGGGCCACTCTCTTCAAACTGTTCAGGACAAGATCCTTGTATGCTTCCGGCTGATCTTTGAACTTGCTTGGTCTCTGCATCCCTGGGCGGATCAAGTATTCAGAGCCGGGAAATGAGGTTGGCTTCAGGTTTGCAGCTTGGGGATCCACTATGTTTCCAACTAAAGCTGAAGAGGTCTTCAAAAATGCGAACTCACGAATCTGAAGCGCTGCCGGTCGAACTTCTAGGACTCGGATTGGGTTAAGTGGGCAACCCATGGCTGCTGCATACTCTGTACCGAAAACCCAGAGCGGAAGTTCAGACGGAGGCAATGCCAACGTGGACTTTGCAATGACATACTTGCCTACACCTCTGTAGAGATGTGTTAATGAAGCCATCACATCTAAGTCTTCCGGCACTGTCGATTGATTTCCAGTAGCCTCAAATAACAATGCGTCAACGAACAGGGAAGCGAGGGCGGCATCCTTGCAGAATGCTAGTGCCCGCTGGAAAGCCCCCGTAAGTTCCAAGTCGAGAACGCAATCTAAATACAAATCTGCTGCGCCATTGAAGTTCATTGCTTCTTCTCGTGCTCTAGTTAGAAGTTCACCTGCTAAACCGGGAACAGCTTTCACAATTCTGGATGTGTACTCGAAGGTTTTGTCTTCACGAAGCCGTTGGAACGCAGCGTTTGATTGCCCTTGCGAAGGGCTAAATGTGCTGTCTCCGGTTGATGAACCCGAAGCCGGGACCTGTTGCCCCGACCGGATGCTGGTAGTTCTCTCTTTGCCGTACCGTAGATACCACACGGCAGCGCCCCATCCTAGAAAGAACAGTCCGAGCAACATTCCGCTTGGCTGCCCTGCTGCCGCAGCAAAAACAAAACAAATTCCTCCAGCCGCCAGAAATATGCCGATATATAGTTTGATCGGAATCAAAGAGTCTCCTTTCGATACCGAACACGCCTATTTTTGCGCACGTTGTTTGGCGCGTCAATCTTCTCTGTCAATTTCCAGAGGTGGTTCTGAACTTCGAGTAACCGCACTTTCTCCTCAACTGTCGATCAACGATCGACTTTTATTCAACTTTGGATAATTAGTCCCGATGCTTAGTACGAAAAACAGTGCCGGTCGGAATGGGCAGGAAAATTTTGGCGTTCCGGTTGCATTATCGCCCATTAGGAAGTAACCGCACTTTCGATGAGCGCCTACGGATCCAATCCCCTCCCCGAAGCCTGGCACTGAAGTAGAGCTATGGCACGGTAAACGGCCGCAAACCGTCGCTTGGGAAGATGCCGGTGGGGCCGGCGGCCGTGGAAGGCTGCGGGCGGAACATGTAGCGCACATAGAACCCACCGGATGCGGACGAATAGTTACGTGTGTTGTTGGCGCCGAAGAACCCGCCCGCAAACCAGTGCGGGCTTATCTGGTACGCCACCTGGCCGCGCAGGTCATAGTTGGGGCCCACGTTCGTCATATCGGGAAGCATCGGGTTGTTCTGGCCCGTCTCGATCGACTTGTCCACAGCAAGTGGCCACAGCGGCGTCCGGTTCTCCTGGAATGCCTGTACGCCGAGCCCGCCCACAACATTGTAATGCCAGTTGGTCAGGTAGTGGCCTACGAAGGAGAAAGGTACGTTGCCTAGGAAGTATCCTTGCGGACTGAAGTAGCCGCCCATGCCGTGCGTGAACGCGTTCTGGTTGTTGGCGTAGTGCATCGCAAAGAAGTTGACGCCGATGCTCAGGTTGCCATACTCCGGTGATGTGAGCAGCCGCCAGTAGGCGCCCCCATTTCCGTCGATGCGCGTGTTGTTCTCCACGTTGTAGCCGGTAAGGTACTGCCCGCCCGCGCCCACGTAGAATCCGGATGTCGCGTCGCCGTGCGAATATTGCACATTGCCCTGGTTGTAAACCACTCCGCCCCAGATCTGTCCCTGGTGGGCAAGTGTATTGCCGGCCGGGTCGCGGAGTCCGCCATAGGAGAGCTGGCTGTCTTTCACCGAGTCGCGAACGACGCTCACAGTGATGGGGCCGTTGCCTGGTCTGAATACGCCGCGAGCGGTAAACGTCGACACCAGGAATTTGTAGGGAGTGTATCCGCCTGCAATCGCCGCATGTGGAAATGCGAGCTGAACCTCGCCCCCAATCCCCACAGCGTTTTGCTGTGCCGGCGGTGTCACGTCGGTCGCGGTAAGAGTTCCAATCGGTTCCGGAATCGCAGTCAGCTTATTCCCTCCCGTGGTCGACTGCAACACGGAGATCGTGGCAGTGCCGTCGGCCTGGCCTGAGTCAAGGAAAACAGGCTTTGCAACAATGGTGACGCGGGCATGGTAGCCAAGCGGCGCTGACGCTTCAAACGGAGCCTCGAGTGCCGCCAGGTGGTCATAGCCGAGTGCTCCGCTTCGGTAGTTGATGTATCCCGTGCCCCCTAGCCACGCGCTGTATCCGCTCTCAATCGAGCGCAACTGCATCTCTGCCTCTTCACGCGGGCTGATTGGATTCGGCTGCCGCTGAATACGTACCCACGGCCCGCGCAGCGGAGGCAGATTGCGCTGCTCCAACTCTTGATCCGTCAGTCCGCCGCCAGCCGATGCCGGCGCTGGGGGCTGAGCCTGGCTGCCGGAAGGAGCCTCGCTCTGCTGCGGACCCTCCGCGGCCGGGGCCGCAGGCGCTTCAGGCGCGTTGTTCAAAGCAGGCGCATTCCCAAGCGTCGAACTGCTCTGTTGGCTGCTCTGCTGGCTCGCCTGCTGACTACTCTGCTGTCTGGCCTGCTGGCTTGCTTGTTTCGTCTTCCTGCGTTTCCTCGTGGAGGAATAGTCCGGCGCTTTTTTAGCCACGGGCTTCTTGGGCGGAGCAGCCTCTTCGGTCTGCTTTCTGGGTACGGAATACGCGCCCGTCGCCGCTTCCTGGGCTGAGGGAGTGTACTGCGCCACTGAGTATTGTCCCTCGCTTGCAGAGCCCGCGCCCAGTGTTGGCGGATTCCCCTGCGCATTCACCGGAGCACGGGGCAATCCGCGCGCCACCGATACCGAGCCCTGTGTGAGCTGGTTATCCGTCTCTTCAGCAAAACGAGCGTGCACCTGGGCAGCCAATGGCCCCATCGGCTCAGAGGCAATTCGCAATCCCGGCGCAGGGGCAGACGAGGATTCAGGCTCTGTGGAATCGATGGTCTGTTCCGAGAGCGGAAGATTCACCCTGCCAGAGTAAGGCTGAGGTTTCGAAGCAGATTTGGTTCCAGACGAAACGTGAGCCCGCTTGCTCTTTTGAGTTTCTTGCGAAGCAGGCTGCCCTGCTACCTCCTGCGTCCAGCTTTGCTGGATCAGCACCGGCTGCGCCGTCGAAGTTCCCTCTCTCGTTTTCTGCGGTATGTAGATGGGCGCGTTGCTGGGCGCCGTTCCCTGAGCGTTAGGCATCGCAAGCGGATTGTTCGAAGGGTCATTCAACCACTGGTGCTCCGGCGCAGGTGCCGCGGACGAACCTGATAACCCAACCGGAGCCTTGCTTGAAGCAGATGGAGCGTAGCCAGGCAAGGGCGGTACCCGATTCGGCATCGGCTCGTGGCGCGGATCAAGCAACCGTTTCGTGTCGCCCGGCGCAGGAGGCGTGTACGATCCCGGCGGATACGCCAGTCCACTATCCAGTCTTTTGACGGCCGCGTCCGGAGGCATGGCGGCCAGCGCGGCGCGCCAATAGTCGGCCGCGCGCTGATTGCTGCCGCGGGCTTGCTCGAAACGCGCGGCAAGTCCCAGAATCTGCGGATCCCCTGGAAAACGCGCAAGCGCCTGCCGCAACCAGGACTCCGCCTGCGCCATGTCCGCAGCCGCCAGCGCCGCCGAGATCGCTCCCTGATAATCGCCAGGGCTCGCGTTGTCCATAGGAATGCCTTTGAACAACGCCACAGCATCGGCCGCCCGCCCAACTCTTGCATACGCGCCTGCCACAGCCTTGCGTACATCCCTGTTGTCTGGATAGTCCTGGGATGCGGCCTGCAGTATCTCCACGCCGCGCAGCAGATTTCCCTCGTCCATTGCGGTTTCGGCTCGCCGCACGGCCCAGGTCGCCCAAAGGGTCTCCAACTGCGCTCGCTGTTCGGCAGTCAAATCCTGCCGTGAATCCAGGCGCACCATCAGCGGATAGAGCCCGATGTCGTCTTTAAGGTTATAGAGCAGCCACGCATGCTGGACCTCGAGTCCGGCGGGAGCAGCCGACCTGTGCAGCAGATAGTAATTCTCCACCCGGTTGAGATATTCCCCGGCTCGCGGGCCATCGCCCACTGCAACATACAAGCTGGCGATCCCTTGCACAAACTCAATATCGGATTCCAGTTGCCTGCGCACATCCGGCGAAATTTTATCCAGTGTCTCGAGCGCCTCGGCGTTGCGGTTCCCCGCCATCAACGAGAAGATCAATCCCTTCCACGCGTCGGAAGCCATCGAATGGGGCGCGTTCGTTGAGATCGGCTCCGAGGGCGATTGAGCGGGTTGCGCCTGCTCCGTCTCCGCCGAAGCTATCCCAATCGATCCACTCCCGCCATTAGCAGCCCGCGGAGTCGGCATTGCTCCCAATTGCCGGCCGGAATCTTTGGGATGATACACAGCATCCCGCCACACCAATCCGCCGAATGCCGGCTGGCTCGAACTTGAGTCGCCCACCTCAAGCCGTGTCGCGCTTTGCGGGTGAAAGAGCTGCGGACTCGGCGGCTGCGTCGCGGGAATATCTGTCACCGCGGGATTGGAATCCGGCACAACAGGCGTCTGGTCCTGGCTGGTAGTAGATGCATTCTTCCCCGTTGCCGCCGGCGTCTTCCGTGACCATGACTGAGGTTGAGGCACCGCAACCGGCGCCGGGCCGTTGTATGGGTCTGGGCCATAAGCAGGCAGAGGCGGCACCTTGGTCGTCTTCGCAAATGGCTCGTAATCGGGGTCGAGAAGGTGTTGAAGATCGGCCGCCGTTATAGCGCGATGTGTTTTCGTGTCCTGCTCGGGATAGACCAGTGCGTGCGCCAGTCTGTCTACTGGAGTCGCCGCCGGCATGGCCGCCAACGAGGCCCGCCAATAGGCGGCAGCGCGTTCATTGTCGCCCCGCGCCTGCTCGTACCGCGCCGCAAGCGACAGGATCGCCGGATCCTGCGGAAAGCGCTCCAGCGCCTGGCGCAGCCACAGTTCTGCCTGATTCCTGTCGTTGGCCTGAAGCGCCGCCCCAACTGCACCCTGAAAGTCGCCCGAGCTTGCATCCTGCATCGGTACGGTCCTATACAGCGCGAGCGACTCTTTCGCCCTGCCAACCTGCGCAAACCCGCCGGCCACCGCCATGCGCACGCTTAGGTTGTCGGGGAATGCCTGCGACGCCGCATCCAGAATATCCACGGCGCGCCGAACGTTGCCGTTATCCATCGCGGCTGCTGCGCGGCGCACGCTCCAGTTGGCCCATAGGTTCTGAATGGTCTCTCTCTGCGTCGCGGTCAAATCGCTGCGGCTTCCCAGCCGCATCAGTGCCGGGTAGAGTTCGCGGTCGTCTTCCGTGTTGTATAAGAGCCACGCGTTCTGGATGTCGATGTTCGCCGGTGGCTGCGCCTTGAGCCTGGCGTAGTGCGCCTGCACGCGATTCATGGTTTCCACGGCATGAGCATAATCGCCGCTTGCCGCGTAGATGCTGGCCTCGGCCTGCATAAATTCAATATCGTTTTCAAGCTGCTTGCGCACCGGCGGGGGAGTCAGCGCAATCTCCTGGAGCGCCTCCTGATTGCGATTGGTGGCAAGCAACGTCGCAATCAGCCCCTTCCACGCATCGGTGCGGTCGGGGTTGGCCTTGAGCACCTGGCTGTAAATGTCATAAGCCTGCGCGGTGTTGTTGCGCAGCAGGTAGATGCCTGCCAATTGCAATTGAAGTCCGACACTCGGCTGTCCCCCTGCCGCAATCTGCAGCTTGGCCGATCGCTCCAGCAGCCCCTGCGCAACCTCATACTGATTCGCCTGCTGATAAATCGCGCCCAGCATGGAGAGAAATCCCGGATCGCCCAGCGCGGACTCATAGGTTGCTGCAGGCATCTTCTCCACATCGGTTATGGCCTGCGCGTCCTGCCCCAGTTCGTGGCGCGCGCTCACCAGGCCCATCCATGCCGATACGTTGCCGCTGTTTTCGCTGAGTATCTGCGCATACAGGGTCGCCGCCTGGTCGTACCGCTTGGCCTCCATCAGAATGCCGGCGTACTGCAGCTTCGTATCCGCCTTCAGGCCCGTCCCGTTGTCCGGAAATGGCAGAGCCAGTGCTTGTGCCAGAACCCGTTCTGCATCCGCATTGCGGCCCTCCGCCTGGTAGATGATGGCCAGGGAGCGCAGATACTCTGGGTCGCTCTCCAGTGCCAGCTTCACCCTCTCCGGAAAGCGCGCCAAAGCGGCAAGGGCCTTCCCGTTCTGGTTGTCGCGCGCGTACGCAAGAAAGAGGCCGCGCCAGCCGTCGAGATTGCTCGGCTGAACCTTGATCAGTTGCTCGTACACTCCCGCTGCCGCTGGATACTGCTGTTCCTTGGTCAGCAAACCGGCCAGCCCATTCAGAGCCTCAGGGCTGCCTGGATTCATCACCAGAGCCGCGCGGAACTTCGCTGTCGCTACATCCAGGCGATTCGCGTCGAAGGCCTCCGTGGCCTCGCCCATCGTGTACCAGAAGCGCGATGTCGCCAGCGCATTCTCAACGGTCTTCGCCTTGTATCCGTTTTGTTCGGCCTGGGTCAGATAGCTGATGGCGCCGCTGAAGTTCTGTTGCTGCATGCGCAGGAACCCCATGCCCGCGGCCACGCGCCCGTTGTTCGGCTCCTTCCGCAGCAGTTCCTCAAATCGCCTCTGCGCCTCATCCAGCCGGTGAGCGTTGAGGGCGGCAAAGGCCGCGCGCTCGGCAGCCGTGCGCGCGATGCCTGAATTCATCTGCGCCAGCTTGTATTCATTCGTCTTCAGATTCTTGGCCACTTCCGTGTCTTGCGGATGCGCCTTCAGGTACTGGCGCAACTCCGCCGCGGAAGCCGGATTCGCCGAGTCCCATAGCAGCGCCTGCCGCAAAGCCGCCTGCGCATCGGCACTCTGGGGATGCGCTTCCAGAATGCGAATGCCCTCCGGACGGCTCCTGGCGTCGTAGGTGAGCATCGTTCCCAGCGCAACAGCAAAACGCGGATCGCCGGGGTTGTGGTCCGCCAATGATCGCATTCCCGCAATGGCTGCTGCCCTGCCTGTGGCCGTGCCAAACAGAGTCTGATAGTAGGCCATCGCGATCTCCCCTTCCGGGGGATGATCGCCATAAAGCTGCCGATAAATGCGCATGGCGTCTTCGGCTTTGCCCTGCCGCGCCAACTCACCGGCCTTGCGCAACAGATCGCTCTGCGTCTGCGAGCTGCTCAGCGATTCGATCCTGGCAATGTTCGGGTCGTTGGGACGAACCCTGCGCAGGCGATCCAGGGCTTCATTCGCCTTGTCGGCGTCGCCCATCAGTTTGTAGTCTTTCGCCAGGCCGGCCAGGGCTTCGGGATTGTCCGGTTCCGAGAGAAGAATCTGCTGCCATAATTGCGCGGCCATGTCCGGCCGGCCGCGTGACTCAAGTGCGCGTGCTTTCTCTGAGAGCGCGGTGCGCGTGCCTTCGGCCGTGCCGGTCGCCGGCTTCTTTTGAGCGAGACTGACTTGGAGCGCCAGCAGCAGGCAACCCGCTACAATCGAAAGTCTTCTCCGAGCCCCGCAGCCAACCCTCATCGGCGCTTCCATTCTACGTTTAGTTCGCCCCCCGGGCCAAACCTGAATCTGCCGTCCAGATAACCAGTTGAAAACAGGGCAAGGTTCTGATCGTAGTATGCTAAGTCCTTGCCATACAATCCCGTTGACTCATCCCGCATTCGATTCATGCGAATCATCTGCTGGGCGCTTAGCCTCGAGCGATTGCGAAACGCACTCAAATAAGGCAGCACCGCCGCCGAGAAGCCCACAGGTCCATCTTGCGCCAGTGGAACCCCTTGGTCACTTACCTTTTCCGGGGGGGCATCATGATCGGCAAGGTACCCGCTCATCGCCGGCACCTCATTTACCAGTTCTGTGCGTGTCTTTCCGCTCCCGTCCAACATCCCGGCCCACAGGTAGACCCGGATCGCGTCGTACCCGCCGCCGGGACCATCGCTCTCCTTGCGCCCCGGTTGCTGCTCGGCCACTGGATAAAAACCGTCGCCGGGAAAATAGCCGACCCAATCCATGGCATATCCATGGCGCGCGCTCTGTTGGAGCAGGGGTGGGATATTGAATCCGATTTCTCGCCACGGCCCCGCAGGGTCAACGTCCCCTAAACGCTTGAAGATAAATACCGGTAAATAGCTGGGATTCAGTGTCCAGGACTGGTCGTGCTTGAAGCCCGTTGGGCCCGGCAAAAGCATCGCGCCAAAACCCGGAAGGTTGGCCACCTCGCTCCTGGAGATCGATGCCAGCATGTTCCTGCCCAGGTTCGTGTACTTTGGATTGTCCCAGAGACGGCCAGCTTCAATCAGGGTATAGGCCATCCATACATCGGCATCCGAGGCCGAATTCGGGTCCAGTGTCTTCCAAACGCCATGTTCGTCTTTTCCCCAGAGCCAGGCAGGCAGATGGGTTTGAAGGTCCCCTTCGGCCAGATTTGTCTGGGTCCACGTCAGCACCCGGTCAAAATGCCCGCGATCGTTGCCGGCCAGCGCAAAAAATAAGGCGTACGCCTGTCCTTCAGAAGTGGTGTGTCCGTCTCCCTTGGGGTCGAACACCCGGCCTTGTGAATCGATGAATCGCGTCGAATAGGCGTCCCAAAGCGTCCATGAGCGCTGCCTGCACCCGCCCGCCGTGCAAAGCATCGCCAGCAGCGCGATCGGCAACAAGCGCTTCCCTGGCAGGGACTTCCGAATGCCCATCGTTCGTGTCCTCTGGAAAGGGGCCGATGCGGCAGGATGGGATTCACCGCCAGCCCCAGCCCTCTTTGAGTAGTTGATATCTATCTAAGTAGCATACAGCTTGATTCCATGGAGGTTAAAACGAATTTTGAAAGGTGGCTCAATAGGTCCCGTTTGGGCCGCGGCCCCAAAATGGAACCATTCGATCCTGCTGCCGATTCCTTGTTCCTGCTTTTAGTCTTCGATCATCCGCAGCCGCGACCTGGCTTTCACACGGAGCCATTGTCTGACCCAGATGGAAACAAGCAGCGCCAGAATGACAATGATGACCGCAATCAGCCATGGCCTTTCCTTGAGCCACAACCACGCATGCGTCCACCAGGGCACCATGCCCACGTGGTAGACATCCGCGCCTATCCTGAATGACTGAAACTGAGTTCCGTGCAGAACTGCAACCGAACCGGAGATGTCGCTCGCCTGCTGCACCTTCATGAAGGTGTCCATGAACGGCTCAAAGTTGCCCGCGTCCCTCATGTGAATGGCAACGATGCTGCGGCTTGCGCCCGGATCGTACGGTGACTCGACTCCCTCGATGACCGCATCGGGCGTGCCGGAAGCCGTCAGGTCGCCGGATTCGGTGTGCTCATCGGCACGCAGCTTCCACCAGGCATTATGCAGCACCTTGATGAAGAATCCTTGCGTATCGCGCACCTTGATCTGGCCGCTGCGCAGGGCAACCGGGAGGGTGTCGTTCAGCTTGTCGAATCCCGGCTGATCGTCTCCCGTGCCGATAATCAGAAAATCGGTCCTGGCGCCGTTTTGTAGAGAATCGGGGCCTCCCACCGTCACCCGGAATGCCGGGAATCCGGTCTGCCGGCCAAAGTGTCCCATCAGCGTGACGAAGGTCTCAATCTCCTGCTCGGTAGGTGTCGGCGGCAGCACCACCGTGGTCTCGCTCAGGTCGGCAAAGCGCGTGAACGGATAGCCCGCATTGGCGAAAATCTCCAGGTTGGGCAAGGGCGCATAGTGCGGATAGCCGCGAAGGTCCAGGTAGGAGTCGCGCAGGATGGAGCCCTGCATGTTAATCGGCGTCGTATCCTGGCAACCGCCTTTCTTCAGCAGCTGAAACGTGAAATCGAATGAAAGCGAATTGGAGAAGGGGCGCAGATTGACCACCGGCACCGGAACCTCGGTCTCCATCTTGCGCGAGGCCTCCTGTCCAGGAATCAGAGGCGTGGAACCCAGAAACGCATTGTTGATCCGCACCTGCAGGCTCGAGATAGGCCCGATCGGAATCGAATTGTAGCGGTACACCAGCTTCAGGACCGCATTGGGACGGTCGGCGTAAAAAATGTCGGGCGGAATTCGAAAATAGACATTGAGCGGCGCGGTTCCATCCCCCTGCAATTGGTCCGACGAGGCGTAGTCCCACAGGGCGATCGTCTGATCGGTGCGTGCCCAGCGCGGAGCTGTATCGGGCCCCTGCTTGGCCGGCAGCTTCACTGCGCCGATACTGGCCTCTCCTCCTGCCAGCATATCGCTGTGCATGGCCACTGCCTGTGCCGCCAACAGCGTTTGGTCTCCGTCGCCGCCCGCCACAATCAGAATCTTGCTGTACTGGTCGTTGGGGTTGGTGCGCATGGCCACGGTCGGCGAATTGATCGCGGGCAAGCCCAGGCCCGGAGGCAGATTCCCCGCGCCGTCTGAAATAACGATTGCATTGCCCTGAGGAATGGCTCCAAAGCGAACCGGAAAACGAATCGCCCTGTTCTCGGAAATCATCCCCAGGTAGCTGGTAACGATGCCCGCTGCCTGAATCGCCTTGAAAGACGGTGTGCCGGCAAAAACTACTGGGATGCTCAGCGGCTGAATCACCGCCGGGTCCAGAAATGGCATCGGCAACTGCTTAAGGTCGTCGGCCAGCGGCAGCAGATCGCCCCGAACATCCAGGAAAGTAATGCGGTGGACACGCGCCCACAATGTGGTGTTTGCCGGATCCTCGCAGACCATCGTGTAGTGGCCGATGAACTCGATGGTCAGCGTGTTGTTATGCACCAGCAGATCCGTTGGAATTGAGAACTCGGCCTCCGCATCCCGGCTGTCCGAACCACCCACCTGCCCCGGCGTTGGCTGGATCGTCGCAAACAGCGTTCCATTCAGGATCAACTTCAGGTGGCTGAGTTGCGGCAGAAGGCTTGGAGAAAATGCGTAGTAGACGTGAATCCTTGCCGTCCGCACCACGTGGGTCTCTGGCAGCGTGAAATAAATGCTGTGCATGCTGTCGATACCGTGAAGCTCGATTTGCGGCGAGCCCGCGTCGTTCAGCGTGAATGTGTCCTGGTAGTGCCCGGGTGTCACTGGAGCGTTCTTATCGCTGCTCCCGCTTGGCAATGCCCCGGCAAGCCCTTGCGCCTGTCCCTGCGCCCTCTGAACGCCCCCCATCAGAAGCGCGGCCAGAATGAAGATCACCGAGCTGCGGGCAATCGAAAGCGAGGTGGGCTTTCCCCCGGGTTTGTCCTTGTCGAAAAACAGGCTGCGGAAGGTTGAGGCCAGTCCATGCATCGATATCTGGAAAATGCGGCCCAGGCTTTGCAGCACATTGTCGCTTTCGCGAGCTTCGCCCCAGCCTAACCACGAGTCTGCGCGTGAATAAAGCACCATGGTCAGCACTTCCTCTTCGGCAATCGATAAGTTCTCAAAGTGCACTCGCAGCACCGATCCCTCCGAGGAAACGACCGCCGCATGCAGTTCCGTATCCGCGGCCGGCGGCGGAAACGCGAGGCGCACCTCCATTTGCGGCTCCACATTCACAGCCTCGCTGAAGCGGATGCTTGTGCCGCCGCTGGACATGTTGATTGTCTCTCCTGCAATCGTCCTTCCGTCCGCCATTCTTGCCACCACAGGGGTTACCACGCTGATGCGCACCGTCGTCCGCAACTGCCTCAACTCGCGCGCCACCGCCGTGCACACGCCAAGAATCACCACGTTGAAGCAGCACCAGATCACGTTCATCAGCACCGTGCCCGGACGATCCCGATCCCAGATGAAGAAGCGCGGTATCGCAACCATCAGCCCGGCGATGTTGAACAGCAGCATCACCAGGAACGGCTGCGCAATCCTGGCGTCGAAGAACGTGCGTTTCACTACCCCGCCCTTGGTCGTCACGTTGAACTTGCCCAACTTGGGATTGATCAGAGCCATCATCGTTGGCAGCAAAATATAGGGAGAGAGCACCGTCTCGTAAATCTCGTTCCAGAATGAGTGCCGGTGTTCACCCTGAATCCTTGAGTTGGTCACATTGGAAAGCGTCAGGTGAGGCAGCGCGTAGGCAAGAATCGCCGCCCAGTATCCGGGAATGTTGGTGTGGTTCAGCAATAAATAAATCAGGGGCGCAGTCAGAAAGATCAGCCGCGGAACAGCGTACAAAAAATGGCACATGGCATTGAAGTAACAAAGCCGCTGCGGAAATGTCAGACCCCTCGCGAACAGCGGGTTGTCTGTGCGCAGGATCTGAATCATTCCTCTAGCCCAGCGAATGCGCTGGCCAACGTGCGCCGACAGCCTCTCGGTGGCCAGTCCCGCCGCTTGCGGAATATTGATGTAGGCCGTTCCCCACCCATTCATCTGCATTCGTAAAGAAGTGTGCGCATCTTCAGTGATCGTCTCCACCGCGATGCCGCCCACGTCGTCCAGCGCCGTCCGCCGAAGCACCGCGCATGAGCCGCAGAAGAACGACGCGTTCCAGAAGTCGTTGCCGTCCTGCACCACGCCATAGAACAGTTCGCCCTCATTCGGAATCGCGTGGAACTGTCCCAGGTTGCGCTCGAATGGATCGGGAGAATAGAAGTGATGTGGCGTCTGCAGCATCGCCAGTTTCCGATCGCGCAGAAACCAGCCCACCGTCATCTGCAGAAAACTGCGCGTCGGCACGTGATCGCAATCGAAGATCGCCACCAGCGGAGAAGAAAGAGTCCTCAGCGCTGTATTGATGTTGCCCGCTTTGGCATGCGTATTGTCCGGCCGGGTCTTGTAGCCGATGCCGGCTTCGGTCGCGAACCGTTCAAACTCCTTGCGCCGCCCGTCATCCAGAATATAGATATGGACCTTATCCGCCGGCCAGTCCATGTTGAGCGCGCCCAGCGCCGTGTAGCGCACCACATCCAGCGGCTCGTTATAGGTCGGAATCAGTACATCGATGTGTGGCCAGTCTTCTGTATTCTCCGGCAGCGACACCGGCGCACGCCGCAACGGCCAGATGGTCTGGAAGTACCCAAGAAACAGAATGCAGAATGCATACGCCTCGGCCACCAGCAAACACAGGATGAAAAATGCATCCAGCGCCCCCCAGTGACTCGCCGGGTCCTGAAAGAACCGCACTACTTGGAGGATGCGCCAATATCCGTACCGGAAGGTGCAGAACATCGACATCATCATCAGCGTCAGCGTGACCAGGTACGAATCCGAACTGCGCGCCATCGCCAGCGCCATCAGAAGGGTCAACAGTCCCAGAACCGCTTGCTGTGGCCAGGTCAGCGGCAAGATGGCGAGGAAGCAGAAAACGGCTGCCGCCGCAAGCAGGAATATCAGCCGCAGAAGCCTGGTGAAAAAATTCTCTCCTGCCCCGATGTCCTGCCAAAGGCCCGATGCCGTCATCTTTCACTCCAACGCACGCCGCGATACGTACTGCTCGCGGGCGCGGATTGGCTCTTCACCCAGCTCGCAAGGCTGCCAAAATCCTCAGCCACTGTGGAATTGGGAGCATAGTCCATCACCGTCATCCCCTCGGCCAGAGCCTCGCTCACGGCTGGCGCGCGGCGCAGAACAAACGGCAGCAGCCGGTCCCCCAACTGCTCGCGAAGCACCTCCCGGATATCGAGGTGCAGCGGAAGAGAAGGATCGAACTGGTTCAGCACATAGTAAGGAAGCGATGGTTTTATCTGGGTGCCGCCATTGTGCTGGAAGAAGCTGTCGATCGAGCTGAAGCTGACCACCGAATTCATGTCCGGAACCAGCGGCACCAGCACCAGGGGCGACATGCGCAACACCCGCCGCGTGGTCGCGCCCGAGGCTGTTGCCAGGTCGACGATCACCCGGCTTACTCCCCGCGAATGCGTGCTTATCTCCCCGGTCAATGGATCTTGCGTCGCCGTCTCTGGACTCAGGCCCTCAGGGTCAATCGTCACCATCTGGATCGGCGCGTCGCCGCTGTTCCCAGGGGGGCTGAAAGTCCGTAACAGGCCTGGACGCTGATCGCGGGCGCCAAAGAAAAATGGAAGCAACCCGTAGGGCGCGGTATCCACCAGCAGGACTCGTTCGCCTCGTGCCGATAGTGCGCGGCCCAGCGTTGCTACCAGGCTGGTCTTTCCAACGCCGCCGGCGAGAGAAAAGATTGCCACCACAGGCGCGCGTGCCGCCATCGGTGCGGGAGCCGTCTCCGCCGGTGCGCCCACTCCTTCGAATACGCCCCTCAACGCATACCACCGGGAAGTAACTCGATCGCGCGAGCCTTGAAGTGTATCTTCCGGCGCGGATGGCACGGTTTTCTGACCGCCCGCATCGGCGCGATCGGGCGTTAGCCATGCGGGGCGGCCTGCAGGCTCGTGTTGTTCTGCCGGAGCCCAGGGATTGTGGGGCAGCGGATAACTGTCCTCGCGCATCGCTGCGGCCTGCGGCTGGTTTTGAATCGGTGCCGGCGTTTGAGGACGCGCATATCCGGGGTAATCGTGCCTGGGGGTTTGCTGCGGCGCGCTGGGCTGGCCCGCGCTGGCCTGACCCGCCCCGGGTTGACCCTTTGGTAGCGTAGGCTCCGATGCCGGAGCTGCGGACAATCGGTCCACAAGCGGCAGTTTTTGCCACTCTGCCAGTTGCGCCGCTTCCTGTGCCGCCCGCTGAGCCACCTGCTGTTGCGCGGCCCGCTCCGCGGCCTGCCTTGCCGCCTGCTGTTCCGCCTGTTGTGCGGCCTGCGCTGCTGCTCGTTGAGCCGCGTCTTTTGCAGCCTGAGCCTGCACTGCGGCCCGTTGATCGGCCACTTGTTGAGCAGCCTTCTCTGCGGCCAGCCGCTGTGCCTGTTGGGCGGCCTGCTGCTCTGCCTGTCGCGCGGCCTGCTCCGCTGCGCGTTTTGCGGCGTCTTGTGCAGCCTGCGCCTGCAGGGCGGAACGTTGAGCAGCCAATTGCTGGGCGGCCTTCTCTGCGGCCAGCCTCGTGGCCTGCAATTCTGCCTGCTGTGCGGCCACCCGTTGAGCTGCCCGTTGTTGGGCGGCCTGCTCCGCTGCCTGTCTTGCGGCCTCAAGCTCGGCCTGCTCGGCCGCACGCTGCGCAGCCCGGCGGGCAACCTCCCGCGCCGCCAGTTCTGCTTCCTCGCGCGCTGCCTGCTGTTCTGCTTGCTGCGCCGCTTCCTGTGCCGCCAGCCGAATCGCCTCATGCTGAGCCCGCTGTGCCGCCAGTTCAGCGATATGCGCTTCTTCTTCTGCCCGTGCCGCGTCAGCGATGCGCCGGATTTCGGCTGCACGCTCCAAATCCGCAGCAGGTTCAACTCCGGCAGGTCGTTCAAGCCCCGCCTGCAGCGCCCGTGCCTTCTCTTCTTCTATGGCCTGCTCCACGCGCAAACGGGCCGTTTCCCGCGTCTGCGCTCGCGCCGCGGAAAAATCGCGATATTTCGCGCCGTGCAGATTCGCCCAGGAATAGAGCGTCGCCACATCTTCCGGCGTATCATTCTGGTCGTACAGCGGACCACGATCTGTCATCCCACACCCCAGAACCTTCCGCTTTCACTCCCGATTTTCCGCACTTGCCAGGTATCTATTTAGGCTCTAAAGCCGCGGAAGGCCAAGACAGACTCACTAAAACGGAGGAAATCCTTACCCGAAATCCTATTCGCTCGCTGTTGACAGAACAATAGCACTTGCACGGCTGCGCCCCTACCACTTTCCCGTCATGGGAAAGTCCCGAAACGCCGCGTTTTCTGCGCGATGCGAGGTACTTTCCCCTACTAGTAACCAGTCCTATTTGGAGAACTGATTACCATGGTACCACCGGTCATGATTACCCCGTAACAGCAGAAGGTTGCCCTCAATTGAGTCAGCGCAATTCCCTGCCCTGAGAGTCGACCCTGTCGCCACTCGACCGCCGTTCCGCAGCCAGTCCATCCCTGTGTTAGTTTGGAATCAGCGGCCTTGAACGAGCTCGTAGCTCAGTTGGTAGAGCAACGCCCTTTTAAGGCGTGGGTCGTGCGTTCGAACCGCACCGAGCTCACCACCCCCCGGCCGCGATCCCCAATCCCAGCCTCCACCGAATGCCATCGGGACCCGCTCACGGGCATCGCAACATGGGTGCACCATCCGAGGTCCGCCGGGCGGGAAAGCCTGAAGCCCCTCATGCGCGGCTCCCGCTGCTCCACTCTTGCCGCAGCCCCTTTGCAGCAAGAGTCGGGCGAAACACCCATGCCTCGGATTCAATTGGCAAAATCTCGCTGGCAACTCTAGCGTCGCATTGGAACAAGCGCCCAGAGGCGGCATTCACGCAGGTAGATTCCCGCCCACAGCAGGACGCCGAAGATGACCGGGAAAAGCGTTTCAAACAATGGAGAACCCGCGCGCATCTGGATTGCAACCGCTCCACCCAGAAAGCCTGTCAGCAGAATCGCGCCGAGAACTGCTGTACGGGGAATCATGTAAACCAGCGTGCAAGCAAGAATCAGAATCCCAACTCCGGGGATCAGCCTTGCAGGAAATCCGAGCCTCCCGGTGGCCTCCACAACCGGGGCGGGCATCATCAGCTTGCCAACGCCATCAAAAGTCAGAAACAGCCCCGCCAGCGTCGTCAGAATTCGGCCCGCCAGGAGTTTCTTCTTCAATCGCGCGGCCGATTGCTGATTTGATGTCCCGCTGTCGCCACTGCCAGAAGCAGACTGTGGCGAATTCACACCGTTTCCTTTGTCCTGTAAAAGCGAAGAATTGCCGTGCAGAGATGGAGTGGACATGATCTGACCTCCTCTTTTGTTCTTCGGTTCGGATTTTCCAGGTTCGTCTGGTTTTCAGGGCGGTTGCGCCAGGGGGAGATCTGCGCGCAGCCGCAACCGCCATCTATTCCGTAGGAATCAAGATCTCGATGACGTTCTGATCCTCGGCCGTGGTTCGCGGATCGGTGACATAGTGCTCGATGCAGAAATCCTCCCGCATCCTGATTCCCTTTTCCGCCACAATTTCAAATACGCGCCCGGAGGCCGCCGACAGATCGCTGAACCGGCCGGTGAGAACAAACCGGCTGTATTTGCCGCCACTGAATTTCATGGAGTCGAACGCATCCGGCAATTGCCTGGGCGGATCAGCGAGCGAGAATCCCGCGCGGTAGACCTTCGGCCCCCGTTTGTAAAAGGTCATATAGCCAGTGATCTTGTTGTGTTCAGAGATAGCCGGAACCAGCGGATGCGCGCTGTTCCAGGCCGCGGGCGCCACTTCCATGAACGGCCCGACCTTCTCGATGAAGACATAGTGCGTCTCGGGCCAGGTGACAATCTCGGGTTCTTCAGTCAGTTTCATGACCTCTCCTTTGTGGTTGAGGAATAAACAAACAGCGAATTGACATAACGCCGCAGGTGATCGAGGCAGGCGGCGGCAACCTGCGCGCTCTGCCGGGCCTTGGCCAGAATAAATGCGCCTTGAATGACCGCCTGGATGTGGTAGGCGAGGCTCTCGGCAGTCCATCCGGGCTGGATGCCGTATTTGTGGGTTACGGCTTCGATGTCCGGCACAAGTGTCGCGGCGTGGGCGCAGATCAACTTGTCGCAAGCCTTACGAATCTCCGGATGCGTGTCGTAGGCTTCCTGCACCATGGTGCCCAGCAGGCAGGTGTAGTCGGCCGGCTCACCCTGCAGAATTGCCTTGCGGAAATCCACATACCCCAGCAGCCGCTCCAGCGGATCAGTCTGGCTCCGGTAAGGCGCCGTGGCAAAAGCTTTTTCCGCATACGACGAAAAATGCTCGGCCGCTGCAAGCGCCAGTTCTTCCTTGCTGTTGAAGTGGTGAAAAAAGCTGCCCTTGGTCAGCCCGGCAGCCTCGCAAACGTCTTCGACGCGCGTCGCGCTGTAGCCCTTGGCGCGAATCACGTGCAACGCGGCATCCAGCAGCTTCGTCTTCGATGCGTGTTGCGATTCACGTTTTGTTGCAGTCATTTGCAAGACATACCAACCAGTCGGTATAAAACATACCAGTTAGTCGGTTCATGGTCAAGAGGCTTTTCAAATTTGTTTTTGGCCCGCTCATTTTCAAGGCCCTCGATCTACAGGTCTTTGAATTCTTAGGTCATGACGAGAATCTGAATCGCCGCGGCGCGGATCAGGCTGCAGCTTGGTCTCGCGCCGTATTCAAGGTACTTTTCAAGCAGGCGTGAGCCGCTCCAGCGGCGGCAGCGATGCCAGGAAACGTCGCGCGAACTCTGCGCCGTATTCATCCAGCAATTGCTTCACCCGTTCCGGATCGCCTGAGCGCACGATCAGCCCCGCATGGTGATGCTTCTTCAGCCTGACCGCGATCTCCGGTGCATCGAATCCCTCCGTATCGGGATCCGCAGTCTGGGCCAGGCACAGCACGCTGCCCGCATAGGTCTCAAACGAGTCCGGCAGGGTGTAGGCTTCGCCGCGCAGGTTCGACACTTCCAGCCGCGCCCATTCACGCCACAAATTAACCCCGGTAGCCGCCTCCACCAGCTCGGCGATGAACGCGCCGCCTACCCTCGCCGCGATCTCAAGAAAGTAGTAGCGCCCATCGGAGCGCGCGCGGATGTACTCCGCGTGGGTCACGCCGCGCACCATGCCCAGCGAGGGCGCCAGGCTCGCGTTCAGCCTGGTCAGTTCCCTTGCGTCGCGGCTTTGGCGGTCCACGGTGCGCGTGGTGAAGACTCCTCCCTCGTGCATCACCTGCATGGGTGGCCGGCCGTACTGGTGCACCGACTGGAACTGCACCTCGCCCTCGCTCACAATCGAGTCCACGTGAAAAATGTCGCCCGGCACAAACTGCTCCAGCAGGTAGCGGCTCTGTTCATCCCCCAGGTCGTCAAGAATGCGCCACAACTGCTCCGGCTCCTCGACTTTGCGAATGCCAAGCGCCGAAGCCTCTGAGCGTGGCTTCAGCAGCCACGGCGCCGGCACGCGCTCCATGTAGTCGCGCAGCTCGTCGTAGTTCAGCACCCGGCAAAACTCCGGAACCAGGAACCCCAGCGCACGCGCAATCACCCGCATCGCCAACTTGTCCCTGTAGCAGCCGGCAGTGGTCGTCCCCATGCCGGGAACCCGCATGTGCTCGCGAATCTGCGCCGCCATCTCCAGGTCGAATTCGTCCAGGGCCACGATGCGATCGAAGCGCCTGCCCCGTGCCATCCACGAGACAGTGTTCAGAATCTGCTCGCGATTCAGCCCTGAAGGCATGGTCACCAGCTCCTCCAGCACCTCGCGCGGCCATTCCCCGTCGCGCAGCTTGTCCAGCGTAAGCAGCGTGGGCCTTACGCCCATCTCCGCGCACTGGCGCAGAAAATCCTGCCCTTTTTCGTAGCTGGCAATGCAGAGAAATCGCTCGGTCGTGTCCCTCATAGGCCACCCCGGTTCAGGTTCTTACCCTTGCTCAAACGCCCGGCCTCGCGCTTCAGCCTTAAGAGTCCGGCTTGGACTGCCCGGCGAGGATAGTTCTACCATAGAGTCTGCACCCCCAACCGGCCCTTTTGCGCCAAGGATACCTCAGAATGCTTTCCGCCCAGGCAATCGTCCACTTGCAAGACCGGCAAACGCGCGCCTGGCATCGGCAGCCGCCCGCCGCCGTCGCTCAAGGGGACGTGCCCGAGATTGCGTCTGCGCGTGCGGCGGATGATTGGCTCGGCGCAGTCTCCCGTCAGCATCGAGCAAACTTCGACCTCTGGCACATAGAAGATGAAGCCCGCTCTCCCGGAGTCACCGACGCTGAACTGGCCGCCGTCAAGCACCGCATCGACAAAACAAACCAGCTTCGCAACGACCTCGCTGAAGCCCTCGACTGCGCCATCCTCGCCTGGCTCGAACCGCAGGGCCTGCCCAACCCGAGCGCCCCGCTGAACTCCGAGTCCCCCGGCCTCATCATTGACCGGCTTTCCATTCTTGCGCTCAAGATCTACCACACCCGCGAGGAGGCCGATCGAACCGATGCCCCTCCGGGCCATGCCGCCCGCAATCGCGACCGCCTCGCTATTCTCGAAAATCAGCGCGCCGATCTTGCCGGTTGCCTCGATGCCCTGTGGAGCGAAACCCTTGCCGGCACACGCCAATTCAAGCTCTATCGCCAGTTGAAAATGTACAATGACCCTTCCCTCAACCCCGCGATCTACCGCAGTCGATCCGGCCGGCGTCCAGCCTGACCCAACACCAACCGGGATCGAATCTCCCTCCAAAGCAGACGACCCATTGACGTCTTACGGGGTTATGCGTATAAAAGGGGCCTGAGCAGCCTTATTCCCGTACGCAGGCTTTAAGCCGGTGGCAGTCCGGCTCGATCGGGCGTACTGGAAGACGCGCTCCTGGCAAAAACATGAAGCAAGAGGTCCGATCCGCGGCGCAGAGCCGCAAGAATTCTCCCGCCGTCCCTGTCAAACCTGACAGCCACTCCACTACGGGCGCAGCGCCCTCCTTCCAGCACTACCAGGCTGCCGTGCAGTTGCTCCAGCAGGGAAAGTTCGAGCGTGCCCTCGCAGCCTTTGAGAAACTGCTTCCCACGGCTCCCGCTGAAATCAAGGAACGCTGCAAGATGTACATCAGCACCTGCCAGCGGCAGCTGGAGCGCCCAAACCTGACCTTCGCCACGCCCGAGGAGCACTACGACTACGCCGTTTCGCAATTGAACACCGGCTACTACGAAGAGGCGCGCGAGCAGTTCAACAACATCCTCTCCGGCCATCCAGAAGCCGACTACGCCTTTTACGGCCTCGCCCTGCTTGACTCCATCACCGGCCAGTCTCAGGAGTGCATCGAGCACCTGTCCCGGGCCATCGAGTTGAACCCCCGCAACCGGCTCCAGGCACGCGTCGACAACGACTTCCAAAGCATGGCCGACGATCCCCGCTTTACTGAATTGCTGTATCCTGAAATTCCGTAAGGCTTGTTTTGAACTCTGCGATTCCTGAAAGCGGTAAACTCCCTCCTGCGCCCCTTCCCGGTGGCGACGCATCTGCGTCTGTCCGGCCCTTGCGCGTAGTTGCAATCGGAGGCGGCACCGGCCTTTCCACCCTCTTGCGCGGGCTTCGCCGTCACGTGCTCGCGCCCGGCCAAACCGCCGGCGCTCCTGGATCCATTTCCGACCTGGCCGCCGTCGTCACTGTCACCGACGACGGCGGCTCTTCCGGCCGGCTGCGCAAGGACTTCAACATGCTCCCCCCCGGCGACCTGCGCAATTGCATGGTGGCCCTGAGCGAGGAAGAAGCTCTCCTGGCCCAGATCTTCAATCATCGCTTTCGCGGCGGCGACGCCCTGCAGGGCCACAACTTCGGCAACCTTTTTCTCGCCGCGCTCACTGAGATTACCGGCGACTTCGCCCAGGCCGTCCAGCTGTCCTCCAAGATTCTCGCCACCCGTGGCCGCATCTACCCAGCCACCACCGCCAACACCACCCTCGTCGCGGAGATGGACGACGGCTCCTTCGTAAGTGGAGAAACCAACATCACCGCCAGCCGCCGCCGCATCGTCGAACTCACGCTCGATCCCCCCAACCCCGCCCCCCTGCCTGAAACTTTGGACGCCATCAAACGCGCAGACCTCATTACCGTCGGTCCCGGCTCCCTCTACACTTCGCTCATCACCAACCTTCTCGTCGACGGCATTCCCGCTGCGCTCGCCCGCGCCCGGGGTCTCCGCGTCTTCGTCTGCAACCTCATGACCCAGGCCAACGAGAGCCTCGGCCTCACCGCCGCCGATCACATCGAGCGCATCTACGAGCACACCCGCGCCCCCGTCTTCGACTGCGCACTCATCAACACCGCCCCCTTCTCTTTCGAAACGCTCGCCCGCTACCAGGCTGAAGGCGCTTCGCCCATCCTCGCCGACATCGAACGCATTCAGGCCCTCGGCGTGCGTTGCATCGCCGGCGACTTCGCCAGCGAGGAAGCCGTCGTCCGCCACGCCGCGGGCCGCGTCACCGGAGCCCTCCTCGCCCTTGGCCGCACTTCCTATATCGAACGCAACTGACCGATTTTTCTTCCTCCCTGCAGCCCATTCAAGTAAAGTGGAGGCGCGCGGGCGCCAGCCTGCCAATTCAACCTGGAGGACTCATGCGCAAGACCCGTGTTTGGATCACGATGGCATTTTGTCTCTTCTTCATCTCTCTATCCGCTTCGGCGCAAGCCAACAGAAAGCCCGGCCTTTGGGAGATGACCAGCACCATGACCTGGCAGCAGTCACCCATGCCCGCGGGCATGACCATGCCTGGCGGAGGCGCGCACACCTCGCAGGTCTGCATCACCCAGGCCATGATCGAAAAGTACGGTGCCCCTGTCCCGCAGAGCCGCAACAACCAGTGCCAGGTCGCCAACGTGCAAATGAAGTCCGGTGGCATGTCCGCCGACTGGATCTGCACCGGACCAATGGCCGGCAAAGGAACTGTCCAGTCCTCCTGGACCGACTCCGATCACGCCATCACCAAGGTACACTTCTCCGGCTCCATGCAGATCGGACCCAACACCGCCCCGGTCGAGTACTCGATCGAAGCCACCTCCGCCTACAAAGGCGCCGACTGCGGCAGCGTCAAACCCGCCCCCATGCCCGACAAATAGTCGTTCTTCGAATTAAGCTCCGGTGCCCCCTTCAAGCCGCGTCCGCCGCGGCGGACGGCTTGAGTGGGATAGCAGAAAGCCAACCCCGCCGGGTGCCCCAGGTCTCGATTTTGAGACCTGGGAAAGTCTGGGGTGAACCCCTTGAATGAGACAGTCTTCTGAAGACACAGTTGCCGTTTAGTGTGATTGTCTTCTCAAGGCGTTGCTTCTCCTTGAGCATAGTCGATAACCGGTGAAGCGGAGTCGGGCTCTGCCGGAGAGCAACCCGCCGGGTGCCCCAGGTCTCCATTTTG
>Ga0181516_10000572_pt1 | contig 32918 bp, 22 predicted proteins | sample PEATcosm2014_Bin_25_FD_121104 | JGI IMG/M metagenome (GOLD analysis project Ga0181516, IMG submission 121104) | Peatland microbial communities from MTU Mesocosm Facility, Houghton, MI, USA - PEATcosm2014_Bin01_10_metaG | ecosystem: Environmental > Terrestrial > Soil > Wetlands > Peat | place... | reverse complement strand
TGCAGCCGGGATCAGTGTCGGCGACGATTGGCACCTCGGGCGTAGTGTTTGCGGCAACGGCCAAGCCGACCAAGGACCCCAGGGGCCGGCTGCACACGTTTTGCCACGCCGTGCCGGGATTGTGGCATGTGATGGGCGTGACGCAATCGGCGGGGTTGAGCTTGCGATGGTTGAGAGAGACATTTTTTGCCGGGCAGGATTATGACGCGCTGACCGCGGCCGCAGCCAGGATTCCAGCGGGCAGCGACGGGCTGGAGTGGGCTCCGTATCTGCTCGGCGAGCGCACGCCGCATTTGGACCCCGAGGTGCGTGCAGCCTTTGCTTGCATCGGGCCGACGCACACAGCGGCGCATTTTGTGCGTGCGGTGCTCGAGGGCGTGGCCTATTCGCTCAAAGACACGTTCACGCTTTTCGCCGAGTTGGGCATTCCCGTGAGCGCGGTGCGGCTCGGCGGCGGTGGCGCGCGTGGTCCGCTGTGGCGCAAGATTCAGGCGGGTGTCTACGGCCAGGCCGTCGAGGTGCTGACGGCCGAGGAGGGCGGTGCGTTCGGCTGTGCGCTGATGGCGGGCGTGGGCACCGGTCACTGGGCCAATCTCGACGCTGCCTGCGCGCAGGCGATTGAAGTGGCGCAGCGCATCGAGCCCGATCCGACAGACCTCGCTGCATATAAGACGGGCTATGCGCAGTGGCGCAAGCTTTATCCGGCGCTCCGCACACTGGAGTAGACGAGATTCAGGTTTCGCAAACCGCGGAGATGCTTTAGGCTTGCTCTCGGTTGAATCGTTTGAATCAGGATTCCTTCAAGAGCGAGGGCTCATGCGTCTCCATCTTTCTTCAAGTTTGTTGGCCCTGGTTTGCGGCGGGGCCGGCGCGATGGCACAAACTCCCGCTGCGCCGACCTGCGCGGACTTGCACCTGGTGCCGGCGGTGCGGGAGTGCAAGGCGGGCACAGTGATTCCGACTGGCAGCTGTCTCGATGTTGTCGCAGATAAGAATACTGAAGATGAGTTTACTGCCGCAGATTTAAAGCAGGCCATCGACCAAAGAATTGATGCGGACGCTTGCGTGATGAGGGGACTGCCCTTTCTGGTAAGGTTTTCGCGGCTCGATGACTCGCCTCTTGCAAAGGAATTGCTGTCGGAGAACCATCTGACGTTCGACGCGGGGATGCATGATGAGGGTTACATCATTGTCCCAATGGAGGTCGCAGATCCCTCCAGGCGCCCGATCGGCCTCGCCGTGATCGCCGAAACCACCACAGGCCTTTTCTACGGGGCGCAGACCGTCAAGCAACTCATTCGCGGATCGGGCAAGGACGCAGTCCTTCTCGCGCCCACGATTCGCGATTGGCCGGCGATGGCGCATCGCGGCCTCTCCGACGACTGGTCGCGCGGTCCATTGCCCAACATGGAGTTTCTCAAGCGCGAAATTCGTACCCTTGCCGCCTACAAATACAACATCTTCTCGCCCTACTTCGAACACACCTTTGCCTACAGCTCCACGCCCGTCGCGGCGTTTCCCGGCGGAGCGATGACGCCCGACGAAGCGCGCGAACTCGTTGCCTACGCGGCGCAATATCACATCATGGTGATTCCCGAGCAGGAGTCGTTTGGGCACGTGCATCACGTACTCAAGTTCGAACAGTATTCGCCGCTGGGTGAAACGCCGCACGGCGCGGTGCTCGCTCCCGGCGACCCTGGCTCGCTGCCGCAGATTGGCGAATGGTTCGGCGAGCTGGCCAAGGTGTTTCCTGCGCCCTATGCCCACATCGGCGCGGACGAAACCTTTGAGCTGGGCCTTGGACGCACGCGCGACCAGGTGAAACAGCAGGGACTAGGAGCGGTCTATTTGAATTTCCTTTCGCAGATTCACGCGCAACTCGCGCCCTATCACAAGCGGCTCATTTTCTGGGGCGATATTGCCGAGCACTCGCCCGAGTTGGTGCCCACGCTGCCCAAGGACATGATCGCGGTGCCGTGGATCTACGATGCCAAGCCCGATTACACCGCAGACATTCTGCCCTTCACCAAGGCGGGCCTGGAGACCTGGGTCGCACCCGGCGTCAACAACTGGAATCGAGTCTTCCCCAATAACAATGAGGCTCTCGGAGACATTCGCGGCTTTGTGCGCGACGGGCAGAAGCTCGGCGCAACCGGCGAATTGAACACGGTGTGGAACGACGACGGCGAAGGCATCTTCGACGAGAACTGGTTTGGAGTGCTGTTTGGCGCGGCGGCAGGCTGGCAGCAGGGCGAGAGCTCCGATCAGGCGTTCACAGATTCTTATGGGCAGGCGTTTCACGGCGATGCGACCGGCAAAATCAGCGACGCAGAACGCGCGCTGATGGCCGCGCACAATGCGCTCAAGAGGGCCGGTCTCACGGATGCGGAGGACCATCTATTTTGGTTGGACCCGTTCTCGCCGGAAGGTCAGCACGTAGCCGCAAAGCTCATGCCCGTGGCGAGCGAAGTGAGGCTTGACGCGGAGCGCGCGATCACTCTACTGGCGCAGGCGCGTGCCGCTGGCAAACTTGAGAATCCTGAGGCCCTCGATGCGATGGAACTCGGCGCCCGGCGCATCGACTTTATCGGATACAAGTTTCAAGCCGCGGCCGATTGCAGCAGTCTCTACGACCAGGCGCTGGCGCTGCCCATGGACAAAGGTCATTGGGACGAAATTGAAAACCTGCTTGAAACCATTGGCTCGAATAACGGACGCCTCGAGGATATTCGCGACGGATACGCACTAATCGGCCAGCTCTACAAACAGGCGTGGTTGCGCGACAACCGCCCGTACTGGCTCGCCAACAACATGGCTCGCTACGATCGCGCCACGCAATTGTGGGTGGGTCGCGGCGACCAGTGGGATGCAGTGCTGCAGCACTGGTGGGATACACACACGCTGGCTCCGGCTGCAGATGTGGGATTGCCGGCGGCAAGCAAGTAAGGGGAAATCATGCAGGTTCGACAGGCCTTTTTCGCGACGTTTCTGCTCGCGAGTGTGTGCGCCGCGCAGACGCCCGCACTTTCATCGGAGCCCACACGCGACACCTATCTGAAACTCGCCGGCGAAGTGGATCATACGCTGCGCACTGATGTGCTCGACACGTGGTTTCCGCGCTCGATTGATCGTGAGCATGGCGGATTTCATTCGCATTTTGGACGCGACTGGAAGTGGAAGGCAAGCGATGGCAAGTTTTCTGTGTTTCAAGGCCGCATGACGTGGGTTGCTTCGCAAGTGGTGCTGCGTGAGCCCGCGATGAAGGCACAATATCTGCCCTATGTGCATCAAGGCGTCGATTACTTGCAGAACGTAATGTGGGACAAGCAATACGGCGGCTTTTATTGGGGACTGGACGACGACGGACACATCACGCCCCAGTTCACCGACGGCAAACACTTGTACGGAATTTCGTTCTGCATCTATGGCGCGGCGGCAGCCTATGAAGCGACTGGAGACCCGCAGGCGCTGGAACTGGCGAAGAAGGGGTTTCTGTGGATCGACGCGCACGCGCACGACGCCGAGCACGGTGGCTACTACGAGTGGTTGAAGCGCGACGGAACGCCGGTGATCCCGGATGCACCCGACGGCCAGGTCACGATCAATCTGGTGGGCCCGGTGGGCTACAAGTCGATGAACACCCACATTCATCTGCTGGAATCATTGACGGAGTTGTATCGCGTGTGGCCCGACCCGAGGCTTCGCGCGCGTGTCGAAGAGATGCTGGCAATTGTGCGCGACAAGATCTGCGTGGAGCCGGGCGTGATGAATCTATTTTTCACAAATGCGTGGCGTCCGCTTCCGGGACACGACTCGTATGGCCACGATGTTGAAACAGCATACCTCATGATCGAGGCCGACGAAGTGCTCCACAAGAAAGCCAGCGAAAAGACGGAGCGCATGGCCAGGATGCTGGTGGATCACGCGCTGGCTTACGGATGGGATGCGACGAACGGCGGCTTCTTTCGCGAGGGCGGCACGTTTGGCAAGGCGGAAGACACCAGGAAGGAATGGTGGGTTGAAGCGGAGGGGCTCAACGCGCTGCTGATGATGCACGAGCGCTATGGGAAACAGGACATCGTCTATTTCCAGCGGTTCCTCGAGCAGTGGGCTTTCATCCGCGACCACACCATCGATGCCAGGTTTCACGGCTTATATAACATGACGCAATCCGACGGCACGCCCATCACCGAGGACAAAGGCTCCATCTGGAAGGGTGGTTATCATGACGGTCGCGCATTTTGGAACGTGAGTGCGCGGCTCAGGAAGCTGGCCGGTGAAGGTGCGGCTGTTACTGGACAGTAAGCACTGGCGCGGCCTCGACAAAGTCAGCGTAGACAAAGCCATCGCGCTCGACGATTTCGCCGGGTTCAAGGTGCAGCGGCGCTGAAAACATCGGTCCGTCGTAGACGCAGGTGTGGAATTCGCCGCGCTCGCCGCAGGGGTCGACGCCGGCGGGCAGGTCGCGAAGCAATGCGGCATCGAAGTCACGGCCCGCAAACGATGCAGGCAATTGTTTTGGATCGACGCAGGTCAGCTTTGCGCGCAAGCCACCGGCAATCATCTCGCGTGCGAGTTGGTCGGTCGGAATCTCCCAGAGCGGAAAAATCGGCTCCAATCCTGTCGGCGCGAGCTGCTTTTCGCGGTAGGCTCGCACCTCGCGCAGGAACAAGTCGCCGAAAGCAATCGCGTTTACTTGCTCGTTCAGGGCGCGATTGCAAATCTCGCTCATCCGCTGTTCATAGACTTCGTTGCTGCAGGGCCAGGGCAGCGGAACGATCCAGAGTGGCAGTCCGGCAGCGGCGGCTTGGGTCTCGAGAATCGACCGGCGCACTCCGTGCATGGCGACGCGCTGGAATTCCGCGTTAAGAGTGGTCAGCAAGCCGACAAGCTCAATGTCCGGTTGTCGGCGCAGGGCGTGGAGCGTCCAGGCACTATCTTTGCCGCTGCTCCAGGAGAGAAGAACGCGCTTCATTGAGCTATCGTACAGGCTCACGTCGCGTACGCATAAAAACAACGGCCCGCCGGGTGAGCGGCAGGCCGAGGTTTTTTTGTCGCTTCGATTAATTCAGTGTCAGGTCCGCAGTCAGTGGGGTGTTCTCGCTGGAGTCGCCGACCCTAAGAACGAACTTGCCGGGATCGATCGTCCATTTGTGCGCGGTTTCATCCCAGTAGCTGAAAGCGCGCGCATCGAGCGAGAGTGAAACGTGTTTTGTCTCGCCGGGCGCCAGGCGAACCTTTGCGAATCCCTTCAACTCGCGCTCGGGGCGCTGCACTTTGGCAGACGGATCGGAGACGTAAAGCTGTGCCACTTCTGCGCCCCCCACGCTGCCGGTGTTGGTCACGTCAAAGCTGACGGTAACCTCGGAGCCCGATGCAGCGGTGGCAGGCACCTTCAGATTTGAAAAGCCGAAGCTGGTGTAACTGAGTCCAAATCCGAAAGGGAAGAGAGGATGTTTGCCCGTGGACGTCCAGTAGCGATAGCCGACCATCAGCTTGTCGTCGTATTTCACATGCGGAATGACGTAGTCGACATCGGGATGCCCGACCTCGACGACGTGCAGCGATGTATCAGCGCCTGGAATCTGGTAATAGAAGTTGTACGACGGATCGTCTTCCCAACTGCGATCGAAGCTGACGGGAAGCTTGCCTTCGGGATTATGCTTTCCAAACAGCACTTCGGCGATTGCGGTGCCGCCTTCCTGGCCCGGATACCATACGTGCAACAAGGCAGGCACCTGCGCGAGCCAACGGCGTGTGTCCATGCCGCCACCGCCGGTGAGTGTGACGACCGTGTGCGTATTGGCCGCGGCCACGGCTTCGATCAGCGCATCCTGGCCCCAGGGCAGGTGGAATGTGCGGTCGAGCCCCTCGCTCTCAGTGGCGGGATTGAAACCGGCTGCGACGATGGCAACGTCAGCGGCGGCTGCAAACTTCTTCACCTCGTCTGAGATCATGTCTGCTTCGTTGATGATGCCGAGAGCGAATCGATTGCCGGCGAATCCCGGCAGGTAGTCGGCGACCACGCTGACCGTTTGGCCGGCGGCGAGGTCGATCGACGCGGATTCAGGATGCTGGCCTTCAACCTGGACCTGCTCGATGATTTTCTTGCCGTCTACGCTGACGGTGTAATGATCGCTTCCCGATGCAGCGGCGAGCACGAGATACTTGCCCGCCATTGCAGCTTTGTAAGAACCGGTATAGCGAATACTGCGCGGCGTTTTGTCGGCTGGGCCATCCCACTCCCATTTGTAGTTGGAGATCATGCGCTCATTGGCGGTCGTGGGCGTGCCAGAGAAGTCCTTGCTGGGATAGGTGGCCGCATTGACGGTGCCGTTCCAGACGGTATGCCAGAAGACCTCATTCATCTCCGGCAATCCCCGCGTGTAGAGCACGTGTACGTTGGGGCCAACCAGATTGCCGATACCTGTGACGATGCTGACCGGTTCGAAGGCTGTCGCTTCGGACGAACCACCGCCGCCGGGTACCGCCGGCCATGCATTCGGACCAATGATCGCAATTGTCTTGATCTTCGTCGCGTCGAGCGGAAGCAGGTGCCCGTCGTTCTTCAGCAGGGTGATGCTTTCCAGCGCGCCTTCGAGCGCAACGGCGCGGCCGGCGACGGAGTAAGTCGAGTCCGCCAGATCCAACTGCGGCCGATCGAGCCAGCCAAAGCGCAATCCGAGGCGAAGCAGTCGCAGCACCTTGTCGTCAATCGTGGCTTCCTTGACTGCGCCGCTTTCGACCGCGGGCAAGAGGACCTGTTTATTCATAAAACGCGGCGAGGGCATTTCGAGGTCGAGGCCGTTGTTAGCCGCGGCCACGCCATCGTAGGTCGCGTCCCAATCCGACATGAGCACGCCCTTGAAGTCCCAGTCGCCCTTGAGAACCTTGAGATTGAGAAAGTCGTTTTGCGTCGCGTGCGGGCCGTTGATCAGGTTGTAGGAGTCCATGACCGCGCCGACGTGTCCCCTGGTGACGGCAGCCTCAAAGGCGGGCAGATAGATTTCGCGCATGGTGCGCTCGTCTGCCTCCACGTCGACATTGTGCCGGTTGTACTCCTGATCGTTGAGTGCATAGTGCTTCACCGTGGCGCTCACGCCCTCTGATTGCACGCCCTCGATGTAGGGCGCGACCAGTGTTGCGTTCAGGAACGGATCTTCAGAGAGGTACTCGAAGTTGCGGCCGCTGACCGGCGAGCGCGCGATGTTGACGCCGGGCCCGAGCAGAAAGTTGACGCCGCGCGCGCGGGCGTCGCGGCCCAGACTTTCACCGAGCCTGCGCGCAAACTCAGGGTCCCAGGTGGCGGCCAGGGCCACGCCGCCGGCGTAGGCGGTCGTGGGCCCCCAGGTGCGCACTCCGACCGATGCGTCAGACATCTTGAGGCGTGGCAGGCCGATCGATGGCTCTGCGTGGGTAAACATTTCATCGACGCCGCCCATCAGCTCGATCTTTTCGTCAAGAGTGAGCTTGGCGAGCAGCGCATGGGCTTTGGCTTCAATGGCGGGTGAGTCGGGCACCGGTGCCTGCGCGGCCAATTGCAATGAGGCTATTGCGATGCAGGCCGGCGCAATCAGCGCCAGAACACCGGCGCGAAGCCGGCAAAACGATTGAGCAGAGGGATCTGTTGTGTATTTCATGCCGCGTGTCAGGCTACATGATCGGGCTGGCGAATGTATACCGGCCCTTCGCCGCGGCACAATGACCCTTTTGGCGCATAACTTCCGGTACCAATTGAACTTCGACCTGTGACAGGAGTCACAGCGCGAGGTGAATGGTGTCACTGCCTGACTGCGCGACCCAAGCGCAGACTCACTATCCAGCGGGCAGGAAAGCAACAGCGCTCTCGACAGCGCAAAGAGCGTTCCGCGGTAATGCCAAAGCCATCTTGTCCTGTTTTGGGCCTTGAGCGATTTGTCGGATTGTTTTGAGGGCCCTGTTCGGCGATTGGAGGCATTCTTGAGCTTCGCAAACGGATTGAAGACTATTGTGGTGGCAACCGACCTGGATGGATGCTCGGATGCCGCCCTCGAGTATGCTCGCAAACTGGCAGCAGGCTATGGCGCGCGAATTGTGTTGGCCTACGGCCTCGATCCTCTGGATTATGCCGCAGTCCAGACGGTGCCCGGCCGCGTGAGGAAGAATCTGCCAGAGGAGGCACGCGCGGCGTTGGACAAATTGGCCGCGGACCTATTGCAGGACGGCATTCACAGCCACTCCGAGATTCGCCAGGGTGCAGTGGCGCAGATGCTGGTCGATGTTGCTGTGCAATACCAGGCCGGGTTGATCATCGTCGGTACACAAGGCAGGCAGGGTGCAGGCCCGATCGCGGTAGGAGCCGTCGCCGAGCAGTTAGTGCGCCTGGCTCCGTGTCCGGTGCTGGCGGTTGCCGCGGATTGGAACGCGGGACCATTCCGGCCTGTTCCCGGTGGGCCGGTTCTGTTGGCGATGGAGAAGAATGAAGCCACCGGAGCGGCCGTGGCCACGGCGCGTTCACTGGCGGAGACATTCAAGCGCACTTTGCTGGTGGTGCATGCTCGCACCGCGGCAGAGGTAGTCGGTTTTCTGAATCCCTGCGCGACGACTCTTCAGGAGTTTGGTATCACGCCGAGCGATTCTGTACCTGTCCGATGCATCGTGAAGGACGGCAAACCAGCCGATGCGGTATCGAACGCGATTGCGCAATATCATCCCAGCATTCTGGTGGTTGGGGTGAAGCGCGCGAGCCAGACGCCCGGACCGCACGGCACTGCCTTTTCACTGCTTGCGCAATCGCGGGTTCCGGTGCTCTGCGTACCCCCGCTATCAGTGCCGGCCGAGTCAAAGCGGCCGACGCTGGAACCCGCCGAGGCCCGCTAGAGACGAGCCATTTGCGATTTTGCGCAACTGGCGCATGGGAGCTTGAGCGAATTCACAATTGCGGCGTAGCAGCGGGCGCCCGATCAAATGTTCGCCGATTAGACTTTTGGGCTTGTTATCCTTTGCCACAAATGAAGACTGGTTCATCGTAAGTCCGCAGCAGCAGCAACCGCCGTCAACCGACTGGCAGGCGGATCGCATCGACGATCGGCCAATGGATCGGGAGCACGCCGGGTGCAAGGGGAGATGGAACCATGCAAGCTGGGGCAAGATTCGGGGATGTGGACACCACAGCGCGTCCGTTGGCGGAGCTGCTGGCCTGCCCGCCGGCGATTGGGAATCTGCTCAATGCGTCTGCTCAATCTATCGAATTTAAAGATGGAGATACGATCTTTCGCCAGGGCCATCATTGCCTCGGACTTTACCTGGTCATTTCAGGCGAGCTTTTGCGAAAAGCGGAGCGGGTGGAGACCCGGGTCATTCTCAACTCCGCACGCACCGGAGACCTTGTAGAACTGGCCGCGGCCCTGGGAGACGGACGCCATACCTGCACGCTTACGGCTCACTCTCATGGCTCGCTGATGCTGCTCTCCTTTGATGCTCTGCAGCAGGCGTTTCGGGCCTATCCGCCACTGCGTATGCGCCTGCTCGAAGAGCTGGCACGGGAGGTTTCTCGCGGCTATAGCGCATGCTGTGCCGTGCGAATGGCGGGCATTCGACGTCGCGGTGGCGGATCGTCCGCCGAAAGCCAGGGCGCGAACCGCTGAGCAGGCGGGTTCGTGCGTTTCCTTGGCCAGCCTCTGGCCACTTAACGAGGCTCTTCCGCCCCTGGCGGGGATAATGTCCCTGTGCCCTTCATCCAATGAAAGTGCGATATAATCTATTTAGCACCGCAGGACAACTATGGCTGGTCTGCACTCGCATCACCCACCGGAAGATTGCCTCAATTGTGAGCACCGGCATCTGCGGATGTTCTGCAATCTGACCCCCGAAGCATTGGCGGACTTCGACGGCATCGGCATCATGATGAGCCATGCGCGTGGCGCCAAACTCTTCACTGAGGGCGACCTGGCGCGCAACGTGTTTATCATCTGCTTCGGCCAGGTAAAGATCTCCTCCACATCGCGTGACGGCAAGACCATGATTCTCAAGATTGCCGGCCCTGGCGACGTCATGGGCCTGAGCGCAGTTCTGGCCAATGTGCCCCATGAAGTGACTGCGGAAGCCATCGAGCCGTGCCAGGTGAAAACCATTCGCAAGCAGGAGTTTATCGACTTCCTTGGCCGCCACGGCATTGCCAGCATGAATGCTGCGCAATCCCTGTCGGGCGAATACCTGACCGTCTTTCACGACGCCAAAAGGCTGGCGCTTTCCGGCTCTGCCGCCGGACGCCTTGCCCGGTTGCTGCTGGATTGGGGGCGCTCCTCGGCCAATGGCAAGCCGGAGATACGCTTCACCATGGCTCTCACGCACGAGGAGATTGCCAATATGGCGGGCACCTCGCGGGAAACCGTCACCCGGCTTCTCAATCAATTCCGGCGCGATCAGTGGATCACGATCAAGGGTTCAAGCATGACCATCGTGAAACCCGACCAGCTGGAGCGCCTGACCGCTTAGCTTCATTTCTACGCACCCAATCCCATTGCAACTACGCGCCTTTTCAATCATGTTGTCCCTTTTCGGCGACGACGGCCCTGCCGTCATCGTTGAATCCCTGGAGACGATTGCCGATAGAGAAAGAGAGGCGCGTCGACCGCGATCGAGGGCATCGAGAGGGGGATTGAATGCAGGTGGAACTCGATGAGGGCGCCATCATCAAGGCGAGCGACCAGTTCTGGGAACAGATGCTCGCGATGAAACTTGAGCCGACGGCCTTTCCTGATCAGTTCTGCGTCGCAGCAGGACACCTCGAGGCCTCAGTCAGGTTTTCCGGCGTGTGGGATGGGCGCATTGAGGTTCGCATGGCCGAGAAGCTCGCTCATTTGGCCACGGCGGCGATGCTGATGCAGCCGCTGGAGACGGTTACGGAGGTCGACACTCTGGACGCGACAAAGGAAATCGCAAATATGATCGCAGGCGTCATCAAGTCATCCTTGCCGCGGCCCTGCGCCATGACAGTTCCAGAATCCGTGGTCAGCAACAAGAAGTTTTGCAGTTACGCGCGGACTCACAATTCAGTCGTGGTTGCGTTTCGCCACGAGTCCGGAGACCTGATGGTATGCGTATCGGAAGAGCACGGGCCGCGGTAGGACAGGTTCTATATGACTCTGCTGCAAGAGGCTGATTCGACGGGGCAGGGCCAAGTTTTTCAAATCTTTATTGCATCCTTATGCAGTTTCCAACTATTTTTAGGAATGGAAATCAAATTCCACTTCTCCTGCTCTTGTTGTCCCCCTACGAAAAAATAACTACGTCTCTGTGTTCGAATGCGCCCGTGCATTTCGATTCATTCTTCTTTTTTGGGCGTAACCAAATCGAAAACTTCACCTGAACTTTTTTGGAGGGTAGGCGCAATGGTGTATCTACGCACTCGAAGTGTATTCGCGGCGGTTCTGCTGGCGCTGACCGCTTTGCTTTGGTCGCCTGTTCAGAGCAACGGTCAGACGTTTCGCGGCGGCATCAACGGCACCGTGACTGACTCAAGCGGCGCTGTGGTGCCAGGGGCATCGATTGAAGCCCTGAGTATTGCAACCGGTGTTTCGCATAAAGCGATCACCTCCAGCGCGGGGGAGTACGTATTCCAGGACATGCCCCTGGGGACGTACAGAGTCACGGTCACAGCTACCGGCTTCAAAACCGCGGTCGTCTCGAGCGTGCCTGTAACCGCCGGCGTGATTTACACGCTGCCTATCAAGCTGAGCGTTCAGTCGGCGGGCGAAACCGTTGAAGTTTCTGCCTCGGGACTGGCGCTGGACACCACGTCCACGACGCAGACCACCGACATTCCCGAACAGACCGTGCAGGATATTCCGTTGAACGGGCGCGATTTTACCCAGATGATTGGAATGGCGCCGGGGTTCGCAGGATACGCGCTCGGCGGTTTTGGCTCGGTCAACGGAACGCGCGGCAACCAGGTGAATTGGCAAATTGACGGATCGGATAACAACGACTGGTGGCATAACATTCCTGCGGTCAACCAGGGCGGTGTTGAAAACATCGCCGGCGTGACCCTGCCAATCGATTCGATCGCAGAGTTCAGCCTGCAGACGCAGTCTTCCGCCGAAGTCGGCCGCAATCCCGGCGGCAGCGTCAACCTCGTCACCAAGTCCGGAACCAATCAGCTTCACGGTTCGATCTACTATTACGAACGCAATCAGGCTCTGGCAGAGCAGAGTCCGTTTGACACGCTGGGCAATCTGCCGCTTGAAAATGTGCAGTGGGGCGCTTCGCTGGGCGGACCTTTTTGGAAGGACCATACCTTCTGGTTCACCAACTTCGAGAAACAGAAATTCAATATTGCAACCGGAGATACGGGCTTCGAGCCAAACCAGTATTACCAGCAGGCTGCAACGGCTCTGTTGAATAACGCCGACGATCAGTACGGTGAGTACAACCCTGTGCCGGTCAATTCGGCTACATCGCAGTTGCTTTCGATCCTCTGGCCCGCAAATTTGTTAACGGGCACAACGCCGGGCGGTATCCAGAATGCAGCGCCGGAATTCGGTTATAGCTACAACGGCGTGGCCAAAATCGATCACACTTTCAACGATAAACACAGTATTTATGGGCGCGCGTTCCTGGGTCAGGGAAACCAGACCGCGCCAGTTGGCACGACCGATATCAACCCCTATTTCTTTGAGATCGGCCCGATTCACGTGTACAACTACACTGCCGGCCACAACTGGACCATTAGCCCATCGATGAGCAACAGCATCACCGCGGGCGTGAACTATTTCCATCAGACATTCTCCGACGCAAAGACCGACTTCTCCGATGTGGCGACAGCGGGCTTCATTACCGGCTCTCCATTCCCCAATGCTCCGAACATTGAGATAGGCAATGACTTTGAACCCACTGGCAACACCCCACCGGAGGGGCGCCAGGACATCACCGGGGTCATCGATGAAGCCTTCAACTGGACCAAGGGAAAACATGAACTTCGTCTTGGCGGCGAGTTTCGCCGAGCCCAGGTGGACGAATTCTATCATCGCCACGCAATCGGCTCTTACGTATTCATCGGCGCACAGGGACCTAACGGCGATGGATCGGTGCCATGGAACACTTCCGACCCCGATGTGGCTGCTCTTGCGGACTTTCTCGCGGGCTATTTGACCAAAGGAAACATCGCTGTCGGCAATCCCGAGCGCACGGTCTTCTCGCATTCGTTCGATCTGTTTGGGCAAGACAGCTACCAGGTCACTTCTGAATGGAACTTCAACTTTGGCATCCGTTTCGACTACTCACAACCGATGTACGACAACAGCAAAGACCTCTCCGTCTTCCGTCCCAACCTGACCCCGACCGGCATCGCTTTCCAGGGGAAGGACATCAGCCAGATTTACGGTAGCGACTGGAACAGCTTCAGCCCGCGCATAGGATTCGCCTACCAGCCGAAGTTCGCGACCGGTCTGGTGGTTCGCGGCGGTGGTGGCATCTTCTTCGATACACCCAATGCCAATCCCTTCCTAGACAACCGGCCGGGCAATGAGGCGCCCAACGGGCTTGAGGGCAATCCGGGCGGCACAAGTCCTGTTTACACCATCACTACCGGCGCCACCACGATCGTTCCTAACCAGGAGATCATTCCCACGGCGACGCTCGCCTGCCTCCAGGCAAATCCTTGCGGCGTATTCAGCGTTGCACCCGGCTTCCGATCGCCTTACAACGTGAATTTCAATTTGCAGATTGAGAAGCAACTTGGAGCAAGTGCGTTTGTGCAGATCGGATACGTCGGCAGCGAAGGGCGCAAGCTGCTCAGCTTGCTCAACATCGATCAACCCTACCTCGGCGGCGCACCCGGCCCCTACAGTGGCAACTATGGCGGCAATTACTACTCCGATATCAACCAGGTCGAGAGCATCGGAACATCGAACTACAATTCACTGCAAGCCATCTTCCGCACCACCAACTGGCACGGCATCACGTCCCAGGCGTCCTACACATTCGGCCACAATCTCGATGAAGTGACCCAATATCGCGGATCTCTGCCCCAGGACAGCTACAACTTCAAAGACAATCTTCCCGGTGATCCCGGCGACTACGGCAACTCGGACTTCGACACGCGCAGTGCCTTCAAGGGATTTGTGAACTACACAATCCCCTCAGTGGAGACACTCAAACTGCTCACCAACGGATGGGAGTTCAGCGGTGCATTCGCATATAACACCGGCCAGCCCATCACCATCTACGACGACAACGACACCAGCGGCACCAACGAATACACGCAGCGCGTCAACCAGATTGGCAACCCCTTCTCGGGAATTACTCACTCGATCCAGACCAATAGCAGCGGCGGCAAGTATGTGCAGTGGCTAAATCCAGATGCATTCGCAACACCGGCTGACAACACCTGGGGCACGATCGCCCGTAATAGCATCTACGGACCAGGTTACGGTGATTTCGACCTTTCCATAATCAAGAATACAAAGTTCAGTCTGCATGATTTTCCTGTCAATGCCCAATTCCGCGCCGAAATGTACAACCTGTTCAATCGGCTCAACCTGGCCAGCCCCGCTTGCACGCAGCTCTGCAATGACTACTTCGGTTCCGGCTCCGGCTTTGGAACCAGCGGATCAACCATTGGTTCGGGCAACTTCTCGCCGGGCATCGGACCGGGCGAACCGTTCAACGTGCAGCTCGCCTTGAAGATTCTCTTCTGATCAAACCGCCGGATCAACCGGCATCAACCCAGCGGCGTCCGGAGCGATCCGGGCGCCGTTGTCGTTGCCCGGATGACGACAAAGAGCGCGCTCGCCGCGTCGCGCGCGCCTAAATGCGAAAGCCCCGCCGATGTGGCGAGGCCTTCGTGTGGCTTCTGTTTTGCCGTTTAAGAGAGATGTGTGAACGGATGATCTGCCAGACGGCGCGGCAGAGGTGCGGGTTTGAGGCCGGCCGTCGACGAGTTCATCACTTCGGTAAAGTCCTTGCGGAATGCCGCCATCTCGTCCGTGGTTCCCACCGTAATGCGTACGCTGTTAGGCCACGCAGGCCAGATGCGGCCCACGAACATCTGCTTCGCCGCCAGCGCCGCCTGCACTTCCTTGCCGGGCCGGCGAACATCGAGCATGAAGCAGTTGCTCTCAGAGGGAGTAACCGAATAACCCTCGCTCTTAAGCCACGCGAGGTTCTGCATACGGATGTCGGCAATGATCTTCTTGCGTGTGGGAACCAGGCTTGCCTCGAGGAGGCTGGCCTTGGCTGCGGCCACCGCGGTGATAGGCAGCGAATTCTGTCCGCTGAAGGACGCAATCTTCGTCATCAAATCAGGCCTGCCAATGGCAAATCCCATGCGGATGCCCGCCATGCCGTAGAGCTTCGAGAAGGTGCGCAAAACGATGACGTTTTTCCCTTCCTTGACAAAGTCTATGGAGCGCGGCGCATCGCACAGGTGGATGTAGGCCTCATCAATCAAAACGATTGTGTCTTTGGGAGCGTTGGCGACGGCCTGCTCGATGGCAGCGCGCGGCGTGCACGTGCCCGTGGGATTATTGGGATTGCAGATGTAGATGACGCCGGGGTTTGAGGCGGCGGCAAGCATCGCCTTGATGTCGTGGGTGGCTTCACCTTTTGGATCGGCGAGCGGCACCTTGATGACGGGCGCTCCGGCGATCTGCGCAGCCCACATCGGCGCTTCGTAACCTGGGTCGGCAATCACCAGCGGCCTGTCTTTACTGGTGAAGGCCAGCACCGTGTAGTGCAGCGGTTCTGTCGAGCCGGCAAAAGGGATCACCGATTCAGGATCCAGGCCTTCCTGCTTGGCGAAGATCTCTGCCAGCTCCTCTTCTCTGTTGAAGAGGTAGCGTCCGCCCCTGGGGAGGATGTCCGCCATCGCCTGAAGGGCGGATTCGCAGGGGCCCATTGGATTCTCGTTTGCATCGATGTGGATGCCAATATCGGGATCGGAAAAATGCGGTCGCGCGGCAAGGGCCAGGCGCGGTTCGGTCAGCATCGGGAGACTGGCCAGCGCCGATGCGCCGGCGGCATAACGGAAAAAGGTGCGGCGCGAAAAGCCACTACAACCAACAGGATCTTCAGAAGGATGCATAGGATTGACTCCTTGGAGTTGAGAATGGGTGGGCAGGGAAGGATTGCGGACGCAGCCAAGCCGCGCAGGGCGGGACAAGAAGTGTGCTAGGGGCGGGGAAAGAGTGTCCCATATCTCAAGGTAACGTCGAACCGCCGCAATGACAAGCACCAAAATTGACGAGTCAGGCGCGAGCCCTTTAGAGGACCGCAGTGAATTAGAGATAGCCGGCGCAATCATCCGATTCGCGGATCAAATGTGCGCTTATGTATTGAAGTCATGAGAGCAAAAGAACAGCATTGCCACGCGGCCTCAAAGCGATCAAACCGAGCGCCGGAGAGGGCAAAATCGAGTGCCATCATTGTGGTACACTTCGCCGGTCAAACATTCACGTGTCAATCGCGACGCTCGTTTTCAGGACGATCGGAAAATCGCGGCCCGCGACGATTTTGTGCGGGCCGATTCTAGTCCAGGCGCGGCTTGACAAGTACAGCAGTAAACCCATTTACTTAGTGCGAACGTTCGCTGGGGTTGGCGGACGATTCTAGCTCCGATCAGGGGATGCAATGTATCAATTGGCCTTGGACTCGACAATCACCGGAGCTGCCGGACGAGTTCCCTCACTCTTTGCCTTGGATGCTTCGCCGCTGGCACGTCTCAGACCGCTCGACATCATCGTGATCGCCGTTTATTTCGTAATGGTGATCTGGATCGGCTATTACCTGAAACAGCGCGCCAATACCAGTGAAGAATTCTTCATGGCGGGGCGCGAGATGACGGCGTGGATCGCTGGCCTGAGTTTCGTCTCCGCCAATCTCGGATCCCTCGAACTCATGGGCTGGGCCGGCTCCGCTTATCAATACGGCATTCTGGCGGCGCATTGGTATTGGATTGGCGCGATTCCCGCCATGCTCTTCCTCGGCATGGTCATGATGCCGTTCTACTACGTCTGCAAGACCCATTCGGTGCCCGGCTATCTCAAGCTTCGTTATGGCCAGGGAGCCAGCGTTGTATCAGCCATTTCATTCGCATTCATGACCGTGCTGATGAGCGGTGTGAATATGTTCGCGATGGCCGAGGTGATGAAGGTCGTCCTCGGTTGGGATCTGAACTTCTCCATCATCGTTTCGTCTCTTGCTGTCGCAGCCTATGTCGCGCTGGGCGGTCTGCGCTCGGCCATCTTCAATGAGGTTTTGCAGTTTGTGCTCATCTGGGGCGGCGCGCTGCTGGTGCCGATTCTCGGACTAGTCGAGGCGGGCGGATGGAACGGATTCAAAGCCAAACTCGCGCATAACATCGCCATCGGAGCGACCGCGCCGGGCGACTACACCCACATGTGGCGCAGCATGGGCCACTTCGCCGACAACCCGATGGGCATTCATTGGACCGGCATCGTCTTTGGACTGGGCTTCGCGATCAGCTTCGGCTATTGGACCACTGACTTCCTCGTGGTGCAGCGCGTGCTCGCTGCCAACAGCCTGCGTTCCGCGCGCATGGCGCCGATCATCGGATCGTTTTTCAAAATGGCTGTGCCGTTCATCGTGATTTTGCCCGGCCTTTTAGGCTTGGTCGTATTGCAGAATCCCGACGGCAGCCTGATGCACCTGGTTGGCCAGAATGTGGCCGCGGCCAACCCCGGAGCGGGCCTGCACAGTTACAACGAAGTGCTGCCCTTGATGCTGATTCGCTATTGCGGACCAGGATTGCTGGGCCTCGGCATCACCGCATTGATCGCGGGATTCATGAGCGGCATGGCCGGCAACGTGAGTGCGTTTTCTGCCGTGTGGACCTACGACATTTATCAGCCGCTGATTGTAAAGAATGCGCGCGACGAGCACTATGTCGCGGTGGGCCGCTGGGCCACGGTGCTCGGCGTGATCATCTCCATCGGCACGGCTTACCTGGTGATGAACGCCGCCGGCATCATGGACTATGTGCAGGCGCTCTTCAGCTTCTTCATATCGCCTCTTCTCGGCGCCGTGTTGATGGGCATGTTCTGGAAGCGCGCCACCAAGGCAGGCGGCTTCTGGGGCCTGTTGATCGGCACGCTCACGTCTATCGGTTTGTGGGCCTGGGTCAAGATCGACCCATCCGCGCTGCGCTACGTGGCTCTTTCGCCCGACGCCAAGGATATGGCAGAAAACATGTACCGGGCCCTCTGGTCCGTGTGCACTGCTGTCATCGTGGTTTTCGTTGTCAGCCTCTTCGGCAAGCCGCGTCCGGATGCTGAGCTCGACGGACTGGTCTATGGCGCGACCAAATTGCCCAAGGAAGAACCTGTGCCGTTTTACAAAAATGAATGGTACTGGATGGTGATCGCGATCATCGCATTTCTCGGGCTCAACATTTACTTCTGGTAGGGAGGATGTGGATGCATTCTTCGGAAATTTCGATTTGGTTTTTCATTGGCGTTCTTCTTACCGTCTACGGCGGTTTGATTCTCGGCTATGGTGTGTCTGAGCTGATTTCGGGCCACGTGGCCCATGTCGTGCTGGCGAACCTGCACGCTCCCGTATGGTGGGGCGCCACCCTGCTTGCGCTCGGCATCTTCTATGACGTGCGTTTTCGTCCAGGGCGCAATAACTAAGCAAGAAATGCAGTACTAAGGAGCTTGATCAAAATGGCAGTTGAGAGAAAGATGACATTTGGCATTGTCGTAGGCAATCGTGGATTTTTTCCGGATCATCTTGCAAAAACGGGGCGCGACGAGATTATTTCAGTGTTGGAAGCGGCGGGCGCGAAAGCGATTGTGCTCGGGCCTGAAGATTCGAAGCACGGCGCAGTCGAAACCTATACGGAGTCGGAGCGCTGCGCGGAACTGTTTAAAAAGCATGCTGAAGAAATCGACGGCATAATCGTAACTCTGCCCAACTTTGGTGAAGAGCGCGGCATCGTGGATGCCATCCGGTTGTCGGGATTGAAAGTGCCCGTGCTTGTGCAGGCCACGCCCGACCGCTCTGAAAACATGACCATCGCCGTGCGCCGCGACAGCTTCTGCGGCAAGATGAGCTGTTGTAACAACATGATGCAGTACGGCATTCAGTATTCGCTGACGACCCTGCACACCGAGAGCCTCAATTCGCCTGAGTTCAAGGCCGATCTTGAATGGTTCTCCGCTGTCTGCCGCATCGTCAAGGGCCTGAAGAATCTGCGCATCGGTTCCATCGGCGCGCGCCCCACAGCATTCAACACGGTGCGCTATTCCGAGCGCATCCTTGAAACCAGCGGCATCACCGTCGAGACGATTGATCTATCGGAGATCTTCGGCCGCATCAATCGCATGAAAGATACGGATGATGCCGCGCAGGCCAAGCTCTCCGCCATCAAGTCCTACGTCACTACTGCGGGCATCGCCGATGCGGCGCTTTTGAAGATGGCCAAGCTGGGCGCGGTGATCGACGGCTGGATGAAGCAGGCGCACGTGACCATCAGCGCGGTGCAATGCTGGACCTCGATGGAGGAATTCTTCGGCGTCGTGCCCTGCACCATCATGAGCATGATGAGCAATAACCTGATTCCATCGGCCTGCGAAGTGGATGTGCCCGGCACACTCAGCATGTATATGCTCGCTCTGGCCTCGGGTACTCCCAGCGCGCTGCTCGACTGGAATAACAACTACGGCTCCGACCCCAACAAGTGTGTCTGCTTCCATTGCTCCAATCTGCCCAAACACTTTTTCAAAGATGTCCGCATGGATTTTCAGGAGATCATTGCGGGTACAGTGGGCAAGGAAAACACTTTTGGCACCTGCGTGGGCCGCGTCAAGGCCGGCGGCATGAGCTTTGCGCGCTATTCGACAGACGATCGCCGCGGCGTCATTCGCGGTTACACCGGCGCGGGCCGCTTTACTGACGATCCGCTCGAGACCTTTGGCGGAGCGGGCGTGGCTGAGATTCCACAGCTTCAGAAGCTGCTCAAATACATCTGCCGCGAAGGCTTTGAGCATCACGTCGCCGCCAATTTCAGCGATGTATCAAAGGCTGTGCACGAATCGGCGCGCTATCTCGGCTGGGAAAGCCATTATCATCCCACGCTCGAGGACTGAGCCAGTCAGCGAAATACTTCCTCGGGCGTTGACATCTCCTGTCAGCGCCCGTGTCATTTAGCGTCAGAACGATGGCGGAAGGATGCGGAATTATGGGAAAGAGAATCTCAAAGAAATTGGCTGCTCAGGGCACAACGGTTGTAACTGAAGCCGCATGGAACGCCGAGCTGGACGCGAAGCACGACAAGCTGGTCGAGTGGCTGCATGCGCAGAAACTGGCAGGCGTGCTCATCCGTCGCAATGAAAATGTTGCGTGGATTACTGGCGGCGCCGTCGAGCTGCGCGTGCTCACGCCCTGCGAAACAGGCGTGGCCTCGCTGCTGGTCACCTCCGAGGGCAAGCGTTATTACTTCACCACGGAAAACGAAGCGCCGCGCTTGCACGATGAGGAATTCGGCGCGCTTGATTTCGAGCCCGTGCTCTTTCCCTGGTACGCCGACGACACCTCGGCGGCCGCCCTGAAACTTGCCGGAGGGCCTCTCGGTTCCGACACCCCCTCTGCGGGCTTGACGCCGGTCAATCTTTATCCACTGCGCGCTGCGCTGAGTGAGACTGAGATTGCCCGCTACCGTTGGCTCGGCACCCAAACGGCCGATGCCACGGTTGAATCGCTGCACCAGGTCGAGCCCGGCCTCAGCGAATACGACCTCGAGGCCATGACCGCTGCCAATCTGTTGAAGCGCGGCATTCTGCCCTCGGTCTACCTCTATGCAGTGGACGATCGCATTTACAAATACAAGCACGCGGTGGCGCGCGGTGCGCGATTGAAGCAATATGGCATGCTCAATCTCTGCTCGCGCAAATGGGGACTGGCGATTTCGATCACACGGTTCATCCACTTCGGCAGCCTGCCCAGCGAGTTGGTGGCGCGCTTCCACTCCGCGGCGCAGGTCAACGCAGCGTTGCTTGACGCGACCAGGGCCGGCGCAACTTCGGCGGAATTGTTTCGGGTCGCGCAGCAGGCCTATATTGCCGAAGGCTTTCCGGGAGAGGAGCGCTTCCATCACCAGGGCGGAGCCACCGGATATGGCGAGCGCGAATGGGTGGCCACTCCAGGCGGCGCCGAAGTAGTCGCGAACAATCAGGCTTTTGCCTGGAATCCCAGCATTCGCGGCGGCAAGGCCGAAGACACGGTGATTCTGCGTGACGGCAAAATCGAATGGCTCACGGCGACACCGGAGTTGCCGGTGATCAATGCGACTGCAAATGGCAAGGTGTATCCCGCAGCTGGAGTGCTGGTGAAATAGGGACGGCAACCGAGCGCTTAAGGTGTCGTGCCCTTGCTGACGCCGTGGATGTTCCATCCTTGCGCCGGATCATCGGTATCGCAGTAATACTGCTGCAGGGTGAAGATTGAGGCAGCCGCTCCGTAGGGCAGATCGAGACACTGGCCGCTTGCCACGGAGATAATCTGCAATCCTGCTTCCCCGCTCGGCGCCTGCTTGATGGTCCACTGCATGTCAGGATCGGTATATTCACAAGCCGCCTGAATAACCTCCTGTCCGGGGGCCTGATCGTTATTGTCTGAGACCGACATGCACATTTTGCTGTTGGCGTTGACAAACGCAAACACTCCATCGGTGGCCAGGGAGCCGGTGGTGCTGGCCGGCACAATGGTCCACTCCTGACTGAGCTTGCCGGCTCCGCAGGGAAACACCTGGAGTTGAGCGCCCGTAGCAGTGCTCGCATCGAGAATGTCGACGCAAAGTGGATGATAGATGGCCAACTGAATCTGGTTCACTCCGTCTTCGACTGACACGGCTGCACACGCAGTCAGCCCGAGAGGCAACAGCAATCCAAGCCAGCGATACATGATCACCTCGCTCCGAATTCATAAAAGAGTCACAACCGAGATAGACCTAATGCAATCTGGTCTGGTATGACGAAGTCGCCCACAATCGGGGCTGCGTATAAGTCCTCGGCGCACTGGGGATGGCCTGAGCGACCACAAAAATTTAAGATGCGAGAAATGCGAGATGGGATTGCCGGGATGATTCTGAAGCGGAGCGGTAGACGATCTAACTATTACTTAGTCAATTAGTTCTTTAGGTTGAATTGTCAGGCGGGCAGTTAGTACAACTAACACGGCCCAAAACGCATCTGCGCCCAACAAATGAAGAATCTGTAGCGCCACCGGTGCCAGCAGCACAACGTCAAGGACGCCGAGCACGTATTGCGCCGCCAGCAGCAGAAGAAGGACCGCGGAGATGACCCGGTTATCCCAGTGCGCGCCGCGTTGCGCCGCCCGCACCACCAGCCAGATGAGAAAGATTGAAGCCAGGAAAGCGATCGTGGGATGCGTCCAGCGCCAGCGCACCAGCCAGCCGCTGCCGGCCGAGAAATCCTGAGCCAGGGACGCGCCCAATGACGTTGCCGGGAACAGCGTATCGCCCAGCGCAGCCAGCGAGCCGGTGACGCCAACGATGAGGACGACGAAGATTCCCGTTGCCGCGCCAATTGGCGCTACAAGCCGAATGTCGTTGCGCAGAAACCCGCGCCTGCGGCTGAGAAAGTGTGCAGTCAGCGTGAGCGCAGCGAGCAGCAGCAGCGTGTTGGCAAGGTGCAACGCGAGATAAGGCGCACGCAACGGCGACTGGCTCTGCGCGGTCAGTCCCAGCTTCACCAGAAACGCTCCGAGGACGGCTTCAACAAACGTGAATGCAACCGCGGCAACTGCGAATGCGCGCGCCAGATGGCCTCGCACTGTCCCTGCAAATGTCCAGATCAGCAATCCAACGGCGGCGAAGAACGATAGCCCGCTGGTGATGCGGTGCGTGAATTCGATGATCGTATCCACGCGTGGCGAATGTTGCATCACAGTTCCGTTGCACAGCGGCCAGTGATCGCCGCAGCCCGCGCCTGAACCAGTGGCCCGTACGAGGCCCCCCCAGAGAATCACCGCGACAAAGTAGATGAGCACCGCCCATGCAAACTTGCGCAGGGCCGGCGGCGGCATTTTCTTCGTGGATTCAGGTGCAGCGGCGAGAGACATTGCGGTCGACCCCAACACTACAGTGTAGAGCAAGCGGCGGCGAATCGATTCGAGGACGCTGGCCGGTGTGCCGGGATGCTTCAATCACCCAGCAACCGCACCACGTGGTTCACAATGATCAAATCTTCTGCCGGAGGAATTACCCGTACCAGCACCGCTGAGCCCGCGGCGGAGATGACGGCCGCGCCGCGCACATTGTTGCGTTCAGGGTCGAGCACGATGCCCAATGCACCGAGGCCGGCGCAGATTTCCGCGCGCGAAGCGATATCGTTTTCACCGATACCACCGGTGAGGACAAACAGGTCGAGTCCGCCGAGTTCGACAAAGTAGCTGCCCACCCATTTTTGGATCGTCCACACAAATTTGTCGACCGCCAGTCGCGCTTTGGCATCGCCGCGCTTGATCGCATCGCGCAGATCGCGCATGTCGTTCGACAAGTCGCTCATGCCCAGCAGACCGGCCTTTTTGCTGGCTACCGCTTCCAGTTGATCGGCAGCAGCCGTCGCGCTCTCCGTCGTCTCGGCGATCTTGCGCAGGATGAACAGCAGCACGCCTGGATCGATGTCGCCGGTGCGCGTCCCGCTGATGATGCCGCCGGTAGGTGTGAGCCCCATCGACGTGTCGAGGCACTTGCCATTGCGGATCGCCGAGATGGACGCACCGTTGCCCAGGTGCGCGACGATCAGCTTTTCCGGCACATTCGGCTGCAGCTGGTAGACGATCGATTCATACGAAATGCCATGCGCGCCATAACGCCGCACGCCCATGTCGGCGTACTCCGATGGAATCGGCATGTGTTTGGCGACTTCGGGCATGGTGCGGTGAAAGTAAGTGTCGAGAATGACGAAGTTGGGAATGCCAGGGAAAAGTCGCAGCGCCTCGCGCATGATGTAGATGGCGATGGGCGTGTGCAGGGGCGCAAACGCCGTGTAGCTTTCCATCTCATCGATCAGTGCCGGCGTGATGAGCTGGTTGTCGAGCACCGTCGGGCCGCCCGAAACCATGCGATGCCCGATGGCGAGCGGGGCAGGGAAGTCGGCAGAGTGCAGCGCATCTGCCACCAGTTGAAATGCGACCGCGCGCGTGGGCAGCGCCGGCGTCTGATCCACAAGCTTCTTGCCCGCTGCGTCTTTGATCCAGAACTTGCCTAGATCCGTCCCGATGCCGTCGACCGCGCCCTCGTGCAGCTTGGTTCGCGCGCCGTCTCCGGCTTCATACACTGAAAACTTGATGGAAGAAGAACCACTGTTCAAAACCAATACAGGCAAAGACGCCATGAAGTGAGAGCCCCTTACTCGTGAACCAAAAAATCAATGAATCTGTTTTGCAGGCCAACGCCAGTTGCGAATTTCCGGCAGGTCTTCGCCGTTTTCGGCAACATAAAGCCGGTGCCGTTGAATCTCCTCTGAGTACCATTGCCGGGCCTGGTCGGCAACCGGCGACAGTCGCGGCACGCGCGAAATGGCATCGACAGTCAGTTGGAATCGATCGATATTGTTCAGCACGCACATGTCAAACGGCGTGGTCGTTGTGCCTTCTTCCTTGTAGCCGCGCACGTGAATGTTGTCGTGATTGTGGCGGCGATAAGTGAGCCGGTGAATCAGCCACGGATATCCGTGAAATGCGAAGATGACGGGTTTGTCCTTGGTGAAAATCAGGTCGAAATCTTCGTCAGAGAGCCCGTGCGGATGTTCCGACTGCGGCTGCAGAGCCATCAGATCGACAACGTTGACAAACCGGATGCGAATATCCGGAACCCGCTCGCGCAGCAAGAGTGCCGCCGCCAGTGCCTCCATCGTCGGCACATCGCCGCAGCAGGCCAGCACGACATCCGGATTCTCTCCTTCATCGGTTGAAGCCCACTTCCAGATGCCAAGTCCGGTCGTGCAATGAGCGATCGCTTCGTCGATCGTCAGCCACTGCGGCGCCGGTTGTTTGCCCGCCACAATCAAGTTGATGTAGTTGCGGCTTTTCAGGCAGTGGTCGCTGACCGACAGCAACGTATTCGCGTCTGGCGGAAGATAAATCCGCACCACATCGGCCTTCTTGTTCAGCAGGTGATCGATGAAGCCGGGGTCCTGATGCGAAAACCCATTGTGGTCCTGCCGCCACACCAGAGAACTGAGCAGGTAGTTGAGCGACGCGATCGGCTTGCGCCAGGGAATCTGCCGCGTAACCTTGAGCCACTTGGCATGCTGATTGGCCATCGAATCGATGATGTGAATGAAGGCTTCATAGCAATTGAAAAAGCCGTGCCGCCCCGTGAGCAGATAGCCCTCGAGCCAGCCCTGGCACATATGCTCGCTCAACACTTCCATCACATGCCCGGTTTGAGACAGGTTTTCATCCACCGGCAGCGTCTCGGCCATCCACGCTTTGCCTGTTCCGGTGATCACATCCTGGAGCCGGTTGCTGGCCGTTTCGTCCGGGCCAAAGACGCGGAAATTCTTCTGCTCCCGATTGGCCTGCATCACCGCATGCAGCAGTTGACCAAGAACGCGCGTGGACTCGACATCGATCTGACCCGGCGCTTCGACCTTGACCGCGAAGTCGCGGAAGCTGGGTATGCGCAGCGGCTGCAGCAGCAGGCCGCCATTGGCGTGCGCATTCATGCCCATGCGGCGCCGGCCCATCGGTGCAATCTCGGCAAACTCCGAGCGGAACGCGCCTTTTTCATCAAACAACTCTTCGGGCTTGTAGCTGCGCATCCAGCTTTCCAGCAGCCGCAGATGCTCTGGCTTCTCGCGCAACTCGGCAAACGGAACCTGGTGCGCGCGCCACGTATTCTCGACAGGCTTACCGTCCACTTCCTTGGGGCCGGTCCAGCCTTTGGGTGTTTTCATGATCAGCATGGGCCACGCTGGGCGTTCCGTCGATCCGCCTTCGCGCGCGGCCTTTTGAATCTCCGCGATGCGATCGAAAATCTTGTCGAAGACCGCCGCCGCCTGCTGATGCATTGTCATCGGGTCGCTGCCTTCAATCGTGAAAGGCTCATACCCATATCCGCGCATCAGGCTCTCCAACTCGGCATGCGGAATGCGCGCCAGTATCGTGGGGTTCGCGATCTTGTAGCCGTTTAAATGCAAAATCGGAAGCACCGCGCCATCGGTCGCTGGATTGAGGAACTTGTTCGAGTGCCAGCTTGTCGCCAGCGGTCCGGTCTCTGCTTCGCCGTCGCCCACCACGCAGGCCACAATCAGATTGGGATTGTCGAACGCCGCGCCGTACGCATGCACCAGCGAGTAGCCCAGTTCGCCGCCCTCGTGAATCGATCCCGGCGTCTCCGGCGCAACGTGGCTGGGAATGCCATAGGGCCAACTAAATTGCCGGAACAACCGCTTGATGCCATCGCGGTTCTGCTCGATGGGCGGATAGATCTCGGTATACGAGCCCTCAAGATAAGTGTTTGCCACCAGGCCTGGTCCGCCATGGCCCGGCCCAATGATGTAGATCATGTCCAGGTCGCGCTCGCGGATCAGCCGATTCCAATGCACGTAGAGGAAGTTGAGTCCGGGCGTCGTGCCCCAGTGGCCCAGCAGGCGAGGCTTCACGTCGTCGAGCGTCAACGGCCGCTCCAGCAGCGGGTTGTCCTTCAAATAAATCTGCCCAACCGAGAGATAGTTGGCCGCTCGCCAATATGCATTCATCTTCTCCAGTTGATCCTGGCTGAGCGGGCCTGTGGTCTTGGCTTCGTCCCTTTGCAGTTCGCTGGTCGCATGGGTCATGGGGCACCTCGGGAGGTAAGCGTTCCTTACAAATAAGGCTAGCAGCCGTGTGTTACAGGACGAGTGATTGAAGTCACATGCTTGAGTCCAAAGCAACTTACCGCAGAAAACGACTCATTTTCGCTGATTACTATTATTGGATGCGACTTCTCTTTCTCAGGTGATTTGTTTCGATCGATCCCGTCGAACGGTCAGCGCTGTTATTGCGCGCCCACGCTGATTGGGATCTCCAGCGATCCAGTCCGATCCGACTGCAGGTCGTTAATGGCGAGGCGCAGTGAGCCTCGGCCCTCGGGCAGATCGAGCTCGAGACGCACAGGCAGCCCCGATGCCATGATCGAGTCGTATCGGTCCGCCCGGATGGCGAGTTGGAAGCTGTGTTCGAGCGAGTTCACCGTGTTGCCATCCTTGTCATACGCAACTTCGGCAAATTGCGCGTAGGCCTGGTGCGTTCCATCGGGCGTCACTTTGAATGCCAGTCCATGCAAATCGACAACCAGGTCGATCACATAACGGCGTAGTGGCCCTTTCATCGTCGCCGCCATCGCCCCGACAGGTCCGCTGGTCAACTTCGCGCCTTGCAGCAGAGGATCGCTGGCCGGCAACACCCGCGCATCGAAAGCAATTTGCGTGGCGATCGGCGCTCCGTGCAAAAAGGAGGCGGTCATGGCGTTGGGTTCGGCGAGGTGATGTTCTGAGGGCTTATCCGGCGCGTCGGCATAGTAGCCGCTCCTGTAAATGAGCTTGAATTTCGCGTCGTCGAGACGAACCTTGAACTTGTGGAACTGCCCATCGAGTTCCTCCGCCGTCGGCTGGTAACCGATGGTGTAGTAGTTCGCTCCGTTCTCGACGACGTCGCCCAGCGCGCCCATCAGATCATTGTGATTCAGGTAGGCCTTGCCTCCCGTGTCCGCCGCGATTTGCTCCATCGCTGTGTTTTCGGCGTCTCTGCTCGAATTCTCCTTCATCAAATCGTTCGTGGCGGGGACGGTGTTGTTCGCGGCGTTGAACTGCAACGGCACCGCCAGTCCGCGTGCGTCCACCGGATAGACCGCGATGCGCGCATCGGAAAGCATCTGCGTCGTTGCCTGCACCTGTTCGCGATAGTTCCGCATCGACCGGAACGAATCGTAGAGAGAACTGTCAGGATCGATGACGAACGGAAAGGAGCCAGAGAACCACACAACATTTTTGCGGCCTGGAATGACGCTTAGATAGCGCGCCAGTTGCTGAAAAGCATCGAGCGTCATTGTCACGCGCAGATCGGTCTGAAAAGAAAGAGAGTCCGCCTCAAACTGCCGCAACGCTGCGATGGCGCCCATGGGGCTGCTGGTGGCTCCCGGCAGGATGCCGGCTGCCGCTGCTGCGGCGGCTGCAGCATTGGGCCCGGTCTGCGATCCGACGATGGCGCCGGTTGTGGCGTCAGTCTGCTGCGCGAGAGTTTGCGTTTCTAGCAGTGCCGAGGGCCCGCCTGCGCCTTTTCCGCTCTTCATCGTCTGCTCAAGCGCGGCCAGGTCCGTCGAGAACCCCGTAATCATGCGCATCCTCGAAGACATCGTGAAAATCGCCAGCGAAGTGCCCGGTTTGATCTTGCCCAGGTAGTCGATCATCCTTCTGCGCACATCCATCTGCGACGACACGGGAGTGTTCAACGCATCGAGCACCAGCACTGTCAGCGCCGGCGACTCAGGATATTGCGGAATGTTGGTGTAAGTGTTTGGCGGCAGGTTGGCCGTTTTGAAGATTGGCTTGGCATCCACCCCGGCAGCAGGCGCCCTGTGCTCGTCAAACGAGACGATGGTCCGCTCTTTCCCATTCTCGAATACGTGGAACTGCTTCTGACTGAGCCCATGCACCGCCTTGTCGTGGTCCGTCACCACCACATCCAGCAGCACCAGCTTTGTCGTCGCGCGCACCAGCGGAGTCTGCGCATCCGTTGCCGGCGCAGTCTGGGTTGCGTTTGCCGCATTCTGCCCGGGCGGTGTCTGCGCATTTCCTGTGAAGTTGTGGCCGCAATGAGCCAAGGCTGCAAGCATCAAGCCGCTAAAAATGAGCGCCGAACCAGAACGAAGCGAGCGCATCGGTACGCCTTTCAAAAGTGTCATGCTGCGATTTCTACTGATATGGACGCGCGACCCGCGCAATTCTTCTCAGAAGTGCCGCTTGAGCTTGAGAATTTGCGACTCAAAACCATACCACAGCGCCGCGGCCAGCGCAGTGCTTGCAACAAGCCTGAATGCCACCACCGCGAGGTTTCCCGCTATCCCGTATGCATCCATCTTCGCGTCAAACCAGCCAAAATAAATGAACACCATGATGTGAATCATGTAGAGCCCGTAGCTGATGCGCCCATAGAAAGCCAGCGGCCCGCGCCGCAGCACCGCATTCAACGGATTGCGCGCGCCGGTCGACGCAATCGCCGCCAGCACCGCGCCGCCGAACGCCGCAGCCAAAGCTGAATCGAGAAACGCGGTCCCGCCGGCAATCGTCGCCGCAGCCCACACTCCCAGCGCCATCCCAGCCACGCCGATCACGAGCCATACGCGCCGGCTGATGCGCAGCGTGCAGAGCCCCAGCGCCATCAAGCTGCCTAGCGCGATGCCATCGAGATGAATCAGCGTGTGAGTCGCGGTGAGCCACGCGTAGTGATGCATGCGCAGTGGTGGACATCCGATCAACGCCACGGTCAGCGGCAACGCCAGCATCCATGGCCGCCGCAAAAAACGCACCACCGGCGCCCAGACAAAGTAGTACTGCTCCTCGATGGCCAGAGACCACGTCTGCCCGATCGCCGGCGGCATCGCAATGTGAAACAGATTCTGCAGGAAGAGCAGGTAAGCCCACCACGGCGCGGTCCTCACGGCATCCCACACGCTCAGCCCAATGAACCAAGGCGCATTGGCGTAGCAGATCGCCAGCACCAGCAAATATACAGGCCAGATGCGCAGCGCCCGTCGCGCATAAAAGTTTTTGAAGTAGTGCGGCTTTTCGCGCGCCTCAAGCAAGATCGACGTGATCAGAAAGCCCGAGAGCACGAAGAAAAGATTGACCCCGGCCCATCCCCACAGCGACCCGTAGTAGAGCCACGTGCCCTCAAGCCGCGGATGGCAATGGTAGATCACTACCGCCAGAACCGCCAGCCCCCGCAGCCCTTGCAGTTCCGGGATATACGACGGCAACCAGGTTGGGCGCTGAATCGGCAAATTCGTCGCCCTAACCAGCCGCCAGCTCCTTGGCCCTCTGCGTTGCCCGCATCACGGCCTTGATCAGCGTGACGCGCAGTCCACCTTCTTCAAGCTCGAGAATGCCATCGATCGTGCAGCCTGCAGGCGTGGTCACCGCGTCCTTGAGCAACGCCGGATGATAGCCGGTCTCGAGCACCATCTTGCCCGCGCCAAACACCGTCTGCGCCGCGAGTTGTGTCGCCGTATCGCGCGGCAGGCCCACCTTAACGCCGGCCTCGGCCAGCGCCTCAATAATGATGTAGATGTAGGCAGGCCCCGATGCTGAGAGCCCTGTCACTGCGTCCATGTGCTTCTCATCCACAATTACTGCCCGGCCCACCGTCTCAAAGATGCGCACCGCCAGCTCCATCTGTTCCGGCTTGACAAAGCGGCCGCGGCACAATCCCGCAGCGCCCGCGCCCAGCGCCGACGGCGTATTGGGCATGGCGCGAATCACGCCAATCTCCATCCCCGCCGCGTCCTCAATTGCGCCTGTCTTCACCGACGCCGCAAACGATACCACCGTTTTATCCTTCGTCAGCGCCGGACGTATCTCCTTCACCAGGTCCGGCACTTGAAAGGGCTTCACGCCCAGCAGAATCAGGTCGGCCTGTTTGGCCGCGGCCAGGTTGTCAGTGCTCACGTCCACGCCCCACTGCGTGCTCAGCGCAATGGCACGCTCGGCATGCCCCACTGTGGCATGAATCTGGTCGGCAGCAAACAGGTTCTGCTTCAGAAAAGCCTGCACCAGGATGCCGCCCATCTTGCCCGCGCCCAGCACGGCTACGCGCACATTCGGCAGTTGCGCGGGTACTTCGGTGGCCTCAACGGCGATTTCCGTCATTGTGTTCCTTGCTTTGGATGGAATGTTGGTTACAACCAACAAGGATACTCGTATCGCCGCGCAGGCGCCATCACGGCGTCGCTACGCAAACGATTGGATTTCATTGAGCGCAGCCTACTTCTGGCTCGCAATCCACGCGTCGATGCGCTCGCTCAGCACATCCAGAGGCAACGCACCCGAGTCCAGCACCTGGTCGTGAAACGCCCGGATGTCGAACTTGTTCCCCAGCGCCGTCTTGGCGCGCTCCCGCAGTTCGAGAATCTTCAACTGCCCCACTTTGTAGGCCAGTGCCTGGCTCGGCCATGCGACGTAGCGGTCAACCTCAGATTGGACGTTGGTCTCGTCAACGCCTGAGTGATCGTGAAAGTAGTCCACCATTTGCTGCCGCGTCCAATGTTCCGAATGCACGCCGGTATCGACCACCAGACGGATCGCTCGCCAGATGTCGCCTTCCAGCCGGCCGTAGTCGGAATAGGGGTCCTGATAGAACCCCACATCTTTGCCCAGCCGTTCCGTGTAGAGCGCCCAGCCCTCTGCATAGGCCGTGTAGCCGCCGAACTTGCGGAAGTCGGGGATTCCTTCCAGCTCCTGCGCAATTGAAACCTGCAAGTGATGCCCGGGAATGCCTTCGTGATACGCGATCGCTTCGACATCGTAGAGATTGCGCTCGGTGGCATTGTAGGTGTCGATGCGCAGCCGTCCCGGCCGCTTGCCGTCCGGCGTGCCCGGCTCATAGTAGGCAGCCGCCGAGGTCTTCTCCAGATAATCTGGCACGGCTGCAACCTCAAACCGCGCTTTGGGCAATCGGCCAAAGAGTTGCGGCAGCTTGGCCTGCATCGGCGTCAGATAGCCGCGATACGCATCGAGCAACGCCGCCGCTGAAGCCGGATGCATCTTCGGGTTGGTCTTCAGGCTGGCGTCGAAACTCTTTCGGTCCTTGAAACCGAACTTCTGCGCAATCGCCAGCATCTCGGCTTCGTCCCTCTTCACTTCATCCAGGCCGATCTGGTGAATCTGGTCCGCAGTCAGGTCGGTGGTGGTGGTCTCGCGAATGAGGTACTGATAGTACTTCGCTCCATCGGGCAGCGCCGAGAGGCCCGGTTCGTCACGGCCCGCTGGAACGTAGCTGACTTCCATAAACCGCGCAAAGCGGGCATACGCAGGCAGATCTTCTTTCGCAATTACGCCCAGCATCTCGGCCTTGATGCGCTCCTGCTCCGCTGCCGGAATCGAGGCAGGGAACTGTTTCAGAGGCATGGCCAGCGGCGAATCTTCCGGCTTCTGGCTGGCGAGCTCCTTCACCTGCTCCAGCGCTTTCTCCAGCAGATACTTCGGCGGCACGCGATGATCCTCCATGCCGATCGACATGTTGGTCGTCACCTGGTCAAACGCCTTGGGAAGCGCGCGCAGCCGGGCGATCCAGTCGTCGTAGTCCTTCACCGTGTCAAAGCTGAGCGCCGCCACCAGCCGCGGATACGTGGTGTGAATGCCATCCATCTGGTTGACCGGCATCTCCCACTCTTTGAATTGCGTCCCTTCCTCGTCATCGGCAAACTGTCGCAGCAGCAGTTCCCGGCTGATCTTCTCCTGGTCTGTGAAGCCTGTCAGGTCGATGGCCGCAAGGCGCAGCATGTAGCCCTGCTCCTGCGCAATCCATTGGTTAAACGCCTTCACTGAGTAGTCGGTGATCCGATCGTTGTAGCGGTTGTCGCCGATATAAGACGCCGTCTCCGGAGAGAACTGAAGACTCGCTTCCCAATACTCGTGAATGAGATCGTTGAGCGCTTTGCGCCTGTCATCGACCGGTGCCAGCGGCGCAGCCTGGGCGCGCAGAGCAGAAGGGACGGCGGCGAACAGCAGGGCAACAGCGGCGGCAGCAAGCCAGGAGCGTTTCAATGGGGGACCTCGGCGCAAATTGGGGAATCAGATGCTTGCCGTTCAGTGTAGCCCCGAAACATGGCATGCGAAAAGACCAGACCTGGAGCGAACCAAGCCCGGTCTCTCCGTGGCATACCCAAATCAGCGCGCGAGGATCGTTTCGTTGCA
>Ga0181516_10000571_pt1 | contig 32974 bp, 33 predicted proteins | sample PEATcosm2014_Bin_25_FD_121104 | JGI IMG/M metagenome (GOLD analysis project Ga0181516, IMG submission 121104) | Peatland microbial communities from MTU Mesocosm Facility, Houghton, MI, USA - PEATcosm2014_Bin01_10_metaG | ecosystem: Environmental > Terrestrial > Soil > Wetlands > Peat | place... | reverse complement strand
TCCCTGTGCGTGCATCGATCGAAAAAATACTGGCATATTCCTCGCACAAGGACAGCGATCATTTGGTCGGATTCGTCGCCGAGGCGGAAAAGACCCTGAAACAGGTTTTTGTCACCATGGGCGAGCCGAAAACCTCGATGTTTTTGACGCAACGGCTGCGCGATGAGCTCGACGTCAATGCTATCGTGCCGGATGCGAAAAAGACGTATGAGTTGGGTTAACATCCATTTTGTTTGTAGATTTGACACATGCTTTTTTATTTGTAAGACTTAATTTGTTTGTTCTTTTAGTTAAATCTTTTTGAGAAAGGAAAATATATGATTAGTAAAGCTGGTACGGATATGATTGTTTCCATGTTGGTCAGAAAAGGTAGGCCTGCTGATGCTCATATCGCTGCAAGCCTTGGAAGAAGGAAGTTGAGACCACGCGAACTTGATAAACTTATCAGGAATAGCATCCGTAGTGGACGCTACATATCTGCGATTAATGCTGCGCGACTCGCTGGGCGTGAGCTTGCGCCGTCTGAAAAAGAAGCTCTCCTAAAAGCTTCCATTAAAGCCGGTTTTTTGCGAGACGCTATGCACGTAGCAAAGTTAGCAGGTCGAAGTCTTGAACCAGAAGAATGGAAGATTTTGATAAAAGCATGTGTTTCAAGAGGTTGGATAGCTGAATCTCTAAAGGCAGCCACTATTTATCATAGAAAGTGTGTGGTAAAAATATCCAATTAAATGATTTGCAGTCAAAAAAGCTCCTTCTCGGGGCTTTTCTTTTTTCCGACAATGTTTACATTGTATATACATTGTAAACATGCCTATAAAAACAATACAGGACGCCCGTCGTCCCTATGTTTGCGGCAAAAACTTTCGAATTTTAATTGCATCGCTATGGAGAAAACATAAAGGACTTGCCCACAAAGGAGTTTTTTAAAAGTGCTTTCCGAAAAAGCTTGAAAATATGTATGCGCGAGAAGAAACCGAATATAAAAATGATGATAAAAATGGATGGTAGTGGGAGATCTTCATTTTGAGTGATGTTTACAATGTATATACATTGTAAACATACAGTTTAAAAGCATGTACATCCCGCGTCGCATCATATACACACTGCTTAAACTAAACCGGTTGTCCTTAAAGATGTGCAGAAAATTGTGTTAAAACAAAAAGCATGAAATGATAGTTGTTCGCAATCGTGGCCAAGTGGCATGATCCCTTCACTTTTTTGTCGCGATTTACAATGTATATACATTGTCATACAATTATATGATGAATTCCTCACAGGAACAGGTAGTTATGAGTATCCGTATCGATAAAGAGATCAAAGATAAAGCTTCGGAGGTTTTTGAATCCATGGGTACGGATCTTTCTGGCGGCATCAAGCTTTTTCTCAATCATGTGACAACCGAAGGGGCGCTCGGTTTTGAGCCGATGACGAAAGACGGGCTAAGGTTCAAGTATTTTGAAGAATACAGGAGAAAGCTTGCTCGAGAGAGACGTGTATGGAAAGAACTTTATGGTAAGTAATTAAAATAGCATCATCGAAAAACCCCGATTAAGCGGGGTTTTCTAAGCTTTTTGATGATCTTTCTTTGCGTATCTTATTTCACTTTTGCAACAACCTTCTTGAACGTCTCTGGCTTGAATTCTGCCAAATTGGCGAGCGATTTGCGGTCGAGAGTGATCTTTGCCTTTTTCAAAGCGCCGATGAATTTGCTGTATGAATTTTTCTCGTCGATGTTGCGGAGGGCGGCATTTATTTTGACATTCCAGAGACGGCGATAATCACCTTTTTTGTCGCGACGATGAGCAAATGCATAAGCACCGGCATGCGAAATAGCTTCATAGGCGGCACGCTCTGTCTTTGATCGGCGAAAACGATAGCCCTTGACTTGTTTTAATATATTTCTGCGGGTCTTAAGCGCATTTACTCCTTTTTTTACGCGGCTCATAGTAGTGGGGGATTAAGTTTAAGAATTTTGAATCTTTTATTTTTTATAATTTACTTCATATTGACCAGAAAACGGCTTTTTGCCTTGTTCGACATGGCAAAGCTGGTCATGCGCTTCTTGCGCAGCTGACTGCGACGGCTCTCCTTTGCATTGAAATGGTTTTGTCCTGTGCCGCGACCGAGGATCTTGCCGTTTTTTGTTATCTTTAGCCGTTTTGAATATGATTTATTTGTTTTCATGTTGGTTATTTCTTTTTCTCTAATACTGCGCTCAATCCCTTTGGACCCTTTACCGGCTCGCTAGCGATCCGGTATTCGGTGGTTATGAGCTTGAACAACCTCTCCATGCGTTCCTTTAGAAAATTGATGTCCATGTACTTTGATCGTCCGATCAAATAAAGGTCGATTTTTACACGATTGCCTTCTGCCAGCCATTCTGACGCCTTTCTGGCTTTTAGCTCTAGATCATGCTCGCCGGTGCCTATTTTGACCTGGATTATCTTTAATTCCGAGGATTGAACGCGAGATTTGGTCTCTTTTTGCTTTTTGCGCTCGGCATACTGAAACTTACCATAATCCATGATTTTCGCAACTGGCGGCACTGCATTTGGCGAAATCTCGATAAGGTCAAGGTTTCTGGCTCTGGCCTCCTTCAGGGCGGTAGCAAAAGTAACTACACCGAGGTTTGCCCCATCTTCGGTAATGACGCGCAATTCAGGCGCCTTTATCTGATGATTTATTCTGACTCTTATTGTAGCCAAGGAGGTAGGGGAAAGTATAGCACAAGAGAAACATATGCGCAAATATGATTTATTCTAATCTATAAAAACTTCCTGACTAACCTTGCCGGGAATTCCAGCCATTTTTGCAGAAACGAGCGTTTTTCCCATTCTTTCAAAGTGACTTCTTTTGCATTTTGCAGGTCGTGGACAAAATGCGCCACCATTTCCTCTGCGAATTTTGAATTTGTGGAGACGATGTTCGCCTCAAAATTATATAGAAGACTTATGCCATCCATGTTCATGCTGCCGACAGAAGCCCAGTCGCCATCGATGACGGCGGTTTTCCCGTGGATGTTTTTCCCTTGATATAAGAAGATTTTGACACCAGACGATAGCATCGAGGAAAAGAAAGTCCTGGCGGCCACGTCGACAAAAGAATGGTTTGAAACCTCCGGCATGATTATCTTTACATCGACGTTTCTGTGCGCGGCCAATCGCAGAACGCGAGCGAGCCGGCGAGTCGGTACGAAATATGGAGTGGTTATGTAGATATATTTCCTGGAATGGCGTATCACTTCGATTAGATTCGCATACAGATGCCGCCTTCCAGGCAATGGATAATTCTTGATATAACGGAATTCATCGTCTCTGGTCTTGATGCGCGCCGGCAATGGCTTTTGATCAAGGGCGCGCGCCCACATCCTATCGAAGGCGTTTTGCATCTCTCCTACTGCAATGCCTTCTATGCGTATGTTCGTATCATGGAAGTTTTTCATTTCGTCTTTTACGCACATACTGCCGGTGTAGCCGATCTTTTCGTCGATGACCAGTGTTCGTCGATGATTGCGAAAGAACCACGAACGGAAATTCGGTATTTTGTAATATGCAGGGATGATAGTTTTCCAAAAGACCAGCTCGATGCCTTTCTCTTTGAAGTCTTCGATGATGGTTGATCCAAAGAAGCTGAATGATCCCCATGCGTCCCATAGGAATCTTACTTTCACCCCTGCCTTCGCACGTTCGGCGCATACGTCAATGAGGCGTCGGCCGAAATTGTCCGTGACAAAGATCAGTTGCTCCAATACGATGCTTTTTGTCGCTTTCTTGCAATCGGCGATCATGGCTTCTAGCGCCGTTTCATTGACGTCATATATTTTCCAGGTGGTTTCAATATTGGACATTTGAAAGGATATTATAGTATTTTTGTGGAGATGGCGCGAATTGAACGCGCGTGCAGAAAAACGGTCGAGGCGCGTGTACGATGGTAGGACGCTTTGGGCCTTGCGGCGTTTGATATTCTCTGCTCGTAAAGCGAGCGAAATGCAGAGAATACGATTCCCGAAACGTTCGAGTGGAAGCCGGGAAGGGGATCCACCTAGAGACCGCGGTTATTTCACCCCGACTATCCTGCGGTCGCGGATAGCAGAGCGCCGTACTGACCTAAAACTAGTTTAAGCGAGTGCGAAAGCGAAGCTGTTCATCGAAAAATACGGTGAACGAACCGAGCTCTTAGCTACTGTGTTTGCAGTTGGCGTTTCCATCGGATTTTAGAGTCGATAGTGCTCTCATCGCGCGGGACGGCCGGAATCTCCTGTCGATGCCTGGCATCCCCAAATTTTTTTGTCAACGATCGCTATATTCTCTTCTGACCTCTCGCTCGACATCGCGATTTTTCTGGCTTTCTTTTTTGTTATGGGTTTTCTTGCCTCGAACGACCGCGATCTCTAGTTTGAGCTTTGGACCCTTATTATATATTGAAATTGGCACTATTGTCAAACCTTTTTTTGCTTCAATTCCAGCGAGACGCGTTATTTCTGCTTTTGACAGAAGGAGCTTGCGCAAGCGCTTTGGATCATAGCCGATTGGCGCGTTCTTTTCCTGATACGCCGGAATGTCCATGTTTGATGCATACGCCTCGCCGCCGCGCACTATTATATATGCGCCGACTAGCGAGCCCTTGCCGCTTCGGAGCGACTTGACCTCCGTTCCGAGCAGCTCTATACCCGCCTCGAGCTTCTCGATGATATCGTAATCGAAATATATTTTTTTGTTTTCTAGCAAAGCCATATCTTATCTGTTTGGCAAAAAGTTGCACAGCTTGTTTGCCCTGCGAAGTTTTAACGTAGCATGAAGGGAACAGGGTTGACTTCTTGACCTATAAATGATATCACTAAACGCAGTTTTGGACAAAAATTTTGAAAATTAAACAATCATTAAACCGAAAGGAATCCATATGAAGTACGAATGGCAGATGGTCGGTCTTGTCACAACTATCGTTGTCGTTTGGGCTCTCTATCGTCTTTACAAGCGATGGACCAGACGATGTCAGCATTGCGGGTCGATGTGGTATTTTGAGCGCTGGCATGAACGCGAATTTATTCAGTCAAGCGCTTCTGGTAGGGCCAAAGGCATTACTACCACTTACTATCGGTGCAATAATCCTGCATGTCCCCAACATGACGTTGAATTTATAGTCAAATCGTATCCAAAGGAGTTTTCTAACCGAAATAGGATGACGTATTAACCTGGTTTTATTCGCCGCAGGAGGAATCCTGCGGTGTTTTTTTATAAGGAAAAACTCTCTTTTGAAATGTAATTCATGTAACGTTTAGTGATGACAAATCCCGTTTTTTGTGTATAATCATAACGCTATGAATCCAAACGGAATTCCTGATAATACCAATTTTTCAGCAAGCAATGACAAGGGCAAGAATCAGCCCAAGAAAAAAGGTCCCTTGCCGCCGCGCTGGGGCTGGATAAACACCATTTCGGCCGGCTTGGTCATACTTTTCCTCGTTGTCAGCATATATTCGGCTATCGCCCAGAATAGCGTTTCAGGCACGCCGATCAGTTTGACCGATCTGGCGAACGGCATTGCCTCCAGTTCGGTGGCTTCAATCGTGGTCAAGGGCAGTGACGTAGACGCCACCTACAAAGACGGCACGTTGAAATCCACTCAGCTCGAAGACAATTCCTCTCTTACAGATACTATCATCCATTATGGGATCACACCAAAGCAACTGAGCAATGTCGATATAAGCGTCGAACAGCCATCCGGTCTGTTACTGCTATTGGAAAGCTTTGCGCCGATCATAGGATCCATACTTTTCGTAGTGTTTTTCCTCTGGCTTATGACGCGACAGATGCGCGGGGCTGGGATGCAGGTCTTTTCCTTTGGTCAATCAAAAGCGAGGATAAGCATGCCAGAAGACGGCAAAGAAAAAGTGACGTTCAAAGACGTGGCTGGAGCAAAAGAAGCGAAACAGGAGCTGTTAGAAGTAGTCGATTTTCTCAAAAATCCGAAGAAATTTTTAGATATCGGCGCGCAGATTCCAAAGGGCATCCTGCTAATGGGCGCGCCTGGTACAGGCAAGACATTGTTGGCTCGGGCGGTGGCAGGCGAAGCTGGCGTGGCCTTCTTCTCGATATCCGGTTCGGAATTTGTGGAAATGTTCGTGGGTGTCGGAGCTAGCCGTGTCCGCGATCTGTTCAAGATGGCGAGGCAGAGTCCCGCGGCTATCATCTTTGTCGACGAAATTGATGCAGTCGGCCGAGTTCGCGGCGGCGGAGTAGGCGGAGGAAATGATGAGCGCGAACAGACCCTGAATCAGATCCTCGTCGAAATGGACGGCTTTGAGCCGCATGAGAAAATCGTAGTCATGGCCGCGACAAACAGACCGGATGTTCTCGACCCCGCGCTTCTGCGACCGGGTCGTTTCGATCGCCGCGTCATCGTCGATCTGCCAGATCGAAATGACCGCGAGGAGATCTTGAAGATCCACTCGCGAAAGAAGCCGTTTGCCGAAGACATAAACTTGCGCGTGGTGGCCGAGCGCACGCCGGGATTTTCTGGCGCTGATCTATATTCGCTCATGAACGAAGGCGCTATTTTGGCGGCTCGTGAAAATCGCACGAAAGTCTCTCAATACGATTTGATCCGCTCGATAGAAAAGGTCATGCTAGGTCCGGAGCGCAAGAGCCATATTCTATCGAAAAAAGAAAAAGAGATAACGGCGTATCATGAGGCAGGTCATGCGCTCGTAGGGTCAGTCCTAGAAAATTCCGATCCTGTGCACAAGATCTCTATAATCGCCCGCGGGCGCGCCGGCGGCTACACACTCCATCTTCCCGTGGAAGATCGCAAGCTCCAATCAAAGAAGGCCTTTCTCGACACTATCGCCATGTCTTTGGGCGGATATGTAACGGAACGCATGGTGTTCGGCGATGTCACGACTGGTCCATCGAACGATTTGCAAGTATCGACCGCTCTGGCGAGAGACATGGTTACTCGCTATGGAATGTCCGACAAGCTTGGCGCTATGGCTTTTGAGGCATCCGAAAGCCGAGCCGTCTTTGGTGAAGGGATCAAAGCTGGAGAATTTTCGGAAAAAGTAGCTGGTGAAATAGATGCTGAAGTCTCGCACATCATGGCTGAATCGTTGAAGCGCGCAGACACGGCCGTCAAAATCCATCGCCCTCTCCTAGATGCTATCGCAAAGCGCCTCATAGAGAAGGAGACCATCGAACGAGACGAATTCGAGTCGATCCTCGTCGCTCATGGCGTCCAGCCAAAGAAAAGGGAGGAGGTGGTTTAGTAAAAAAACTATTTTTATGTTATTTTTAGATATGACCCGCCCTTAGCTCAGTTGGTTAGAGCACAGAGCTTATCGATTCAAGCGAGTGCATGTTGAAAATGTGTGTCCGCCCTTAGCTCAGTTGGTTAGAGCACAGAGCTTATACCTCTGGGGTCCTAGGTTCGAATCCTAGAGGGCGGACGGACATTTGCAATATTGTGCGAGCGCAAAATCGATATGTAATCATATACCTCTGGAGTCCTAGGTTCGAATCCTAGAGGGCGGACACGATAGGGCGACGTTCGAGAAGGTTTACTGCGAAGCTTCTTTTTAAGTGATATAATTTGTGGATGAAAAAAATAGCTATAATATCTCTTATTATCGTTAGTGTGTGTACAGGTCTTGTCATATTATTGTCAATACCAGATCTATACGGGGTATTAGTTATATCACTTGTGGATGGCGGAATAATTTGGCTTCCTATATTTTTAGCTATTTTTTTAGGCCCTTCATTAGCTGCATATTATTTGTATAAACATTCGCAATTTCCAATGGTTATATTTTTCTCTGTCGCAGGAATGTTTTTGCCGTTATTTTTTTTAATAATGTTTTTCTTAACTCATTTCACGTCTTATCAATTATAACCAGGATTCTAATCAAAATAATAATCTTAGTACAACCACAGATTTGAGTCTGAATTTACACTTTGAAATCAAATCAATATCAGGTGCTAAAGATTCATATAAAGTTGATGAAACGATATGCTTGAGTATTAAAGCGGTTAATGGTGATGGAACGAGTGCTGATAGTTTAAAAGGATTTTTTGACATGTGACAGTCAAAGTAGTGTTGCATTTGCAAATACATAGTCGTTCGAGAGGGTTCGGCTTAGTTTTGTCTGAGATGTCACGGAATTCTTACTGGGTTTGGTGTTGAAATCCTCGAGACTGAGGTGGGGTACAGATATTTGCACTGCGCGTTATTAGATTCTATTTCACTCGAAATGCACCTTGTCCGCTTTCCTCTTTTCTAATTCTTTTTTTATAAGAGGGAACCGCGCGAATGATGGATCAATGTCGAGGAGCGCGCTGGCCTCTGTGCGAGCCGCTTCTACCATTTTTAAATTTTTTAGAGCGTCCATGGCGATATCGGATATACCCCATTGCTTTAAACCTGATAGATCGCCAGTGCCGCGCTCGGCCAGGTCGAACTCAGCCAGTTCGAAGCCGTTTTTTGCCTTCGTAAAATTTTTCAAGCGGGTCAGAGTCTTTCCAGATGCCTTTTCTGCAAAGATGAAACAGTATGCCTGGTGCTCGCTGCGCAGGACACGGCCGCGCAACTGGTGAAGCTGTGCCAAGCCAAAACGCTCGGCCCCTTCGATTATTATGCAGGTGGCATTTGGCACATTGACGCCGACTTCTATGACGGATGTGGCGCACAGGATGTTTATTTTGCCCGCTTTGAAATCGAGCATGACTTTGTCTTTTTCTTCCGGTTTCATTCTGCTATGGAGGACGCCGATCTCATATTCTGGGAAAACGCTTTTCTTCAAACGTCTGGCTTCTGCTTTGACAGATTTTGCCTCGAGGGCGAGCTCCTTGTCCGGGTCTGGCTCGTCAATGCGCGGGCAAATGACATAAGCTTGCCGTCTAGCCACAAGCTCTGATCTCATCCTCTCATACATCTTTTCGCGTTTTGTCGGCGTGATTATCTCGGTCACGACTTGTTTCCTTCCGAGAGGCATTTGGTCGAGCAGGGTAAGGTCAAGGTCGCCGTACAAAGTCAGTGCAAGGGTGCGAGGAATGGGCGTTGCTGTCATGGAGAGAAGGTGAGGGGCAAGCAAGGATGAGTGCCCCAATGTATTTTTCTTTACCAATTCTGCCCTTTGTCGCGTGCCGAACCGATGTTGCTCGTCTATTACGACCAATGCGAGATGTTTGAATTCAACGCTTTTTTGTATGAGCGCGTGTGTGCCTATGAGGATCGGCATGTCGCCTTCCTTGACCCACTTTAACAATTGCGCGCGCGAAATATCCGTCCAACCTTTAGGATTCACTTTTGAGGGGAATTTGCGACAGCCAGAGCCGGTGATGAGGCCGATATTGACGCCGAGGTATGCGAAATATTGTATAAATGATTCAAAATGCTGCGTAGCCAAGATCTCTGTCGGACACATATATGCGACCTGCAGATTGCCAAATTTTTGGCCAAGAGGTCGAGAAGCGACGACTGCATATGCCGCCGACGCAGCTACAGCAGTCTTGCCGGAGCCGACATCGCCTTCTAATAGCCGCGACATCGCTTTATTTTTTTTCATGTCTTCGACGATCGTCCCGATCGCTCTAGTTTGTGCTTCTGTGGCGGGGAAAGGAAACCGTTTTATGAATTCGTTGACCGATTCGATCGGAGCTTGCACAGAGAAACTGGGATTTTTCTCGTATTCTCGGCGAGCGGCTTGTTTTTCGAGTTGTATGAAGAAAATCTCTTCGAAAGCGAATCGTTTGCGGGCGGCTTCGGCGTCATTTTTTTTCATCGGCGTGTGCATCCAAATGAGGGCAGTCCGAAGTCCGGGCAGATTATACTTTTCCAAGATCTCTTTCGGTAGTGGATCCTCGATCTCTTCGATCAAGCCGCTTTTGAATATTTTTTGCATGGCGTGATACATCCAATTTGAAGTGATGCCGCGCGATTCGGCATAGACAGGGTATAGGGTATGCGATTCTCCATCAGCGCCAAACAGAGAATCGCCGACGCCGATCGGCAGTTTGTCGACCTTTTCTATTTTTGGATTGGAGAAGTAGAGATGACCACCGGTCTCGCCCAAACCATCGTCTTCATATTCCACGGATATTTCACCTTCTGTTTTTGTTTTCGACTCGAGGCCTTCGACTCGGGACCTTCGACTTTTCCTCTGGCTTACTTTTCCTTCAACTCTAACAAATGCGCCTTCGGGTATCATTTTTGCCAGGTATGGCTGATTGAACCACACGCATTGGATACGGCCGCTCTCGTCTTCAATCTGTGCGCTAGCCATTGGTATGTGACTACGAAATCCTTTGCTTGTTTTTAATTTTGTTGCTTTGCCGAATACGACGGCTACGGTTCCATGCTCGAGAGAATCTATAGAACGGATCTCAGATGTATCGCCATAACGAATGGGAAAATGCCGCAGAAGGTCGCCAACTGTTTCTATGCCGAGCTTTTTCAAGCCGCGCCCTTGAATTTCCATGACGCGCGTGATTTTTGAAAGGGGAGTGGCAGAGGTGATCATCCCTCAATTGTACTACAGCTTGTCGGTGAAAGTGAAAGAAAGACGGTTTTGACCATGAAGAGAGATCGATTCGCCGCCAAAGGATTATGATATAATCATATTCCAATGAGATATCCTGAACCAGATGATCTTATAAAAAAAGGATACAAGCCGATAGAATTTCCGGCAGACGAATCGTCTCACGACTGCATAGTCGAATGGTGGTATTTTAACGGTCATCTAATAGACACCAATGACAGGGAGTATTCTTTTATGAGCTGTCTTTTTAAGGTTGACGCAAAAAAGGTGAACATACCATTTTTGAGCAAGACACCGTTCAAAACATCCTACTTCTCTCATTCCATCGTATCTGATCTGAATAACAAGACGTTCAACCACAGGATTTCGCCACTGTCGCTCATCTCCGACGATAGCTTTTCCAAACCAGAGCTGTACATAAATTATATCAATCCGACGATAAAGAACAGCTATACGAATTGTGTCATCGAAAAAACAAGCCAGTCCGTCTATCATCTAAAGAACGAAGATATCGATCTGGATCTGACTTCTGTCAAAGAGCCGTTATTGGAGGGGGGCAAAGGTTTTTTAGACCTTAATTCCAAAACAACCTATTATTATTCTCTGACCAATCTGAAGACAAGCGGCCGTATCAAGGTCGGCAAAGATTGGATCGACGTCACCGGCAAGTCATGGATGGATCATCAATGGGCGGATGCCGCCTATTCAAAGGACAAATGGCGTTGGTTTTCGGTGCAATTGGATGATGATACTGAAATAATCTGCTGTATGTATGATGACGGCCATGTAAAGACATGTTTTGCGGATATCTCTCGTGCGGACGATACGCAGGAGCATTACAGAGAAGTCGAGATAGTCCCATTGGGAAAATATTGGACAAGCCAGAAAAGCAAAGCCGTCTATCCTCTGGCATGGAAGATAAAGATACCGGCGAAAAATATCGAGCTCCGTTTGACTGCAAAGATAGAGGATCAGGAGATATTATTCGGCTCGATAAATTACTGGGAGGGCCCGCTTCTTGTAGAAGGGGATTTTGGCAAGGAAAAAGTGAAAGGCGTCGGTTTTATGGAATTGGTCGGCTATCCTTCACAATATGGCAATGTCAGGTATTTGAAAGACGAGATAGGAAAGACGGCCAGCTGGCTTCTCTCCGCCACAAAAAACAAGACAAGATTTTTTGCAGATAGAGAGAAAAAATCATAGCTTTATCTAAATGTTCCTATTTAATCAATAGAATTCCTCACCGCTTGCGGTGGGGTGATTCATTTTTACCTTGGTAAAGACTCCTTTGGAATTTCTAGAGGATCATAATGCCATGAGACAACGTCATAACCATAAAATGTCGTTGATAGAAGTCCTGCGGCTATGGCGACATCGCGCACTCCGATCGGATCTAAACCGACAGTAGCGACGATCTCGCACATGTGCAGGAATAAGAGACCTGCTACTGGACGAATCCAAATGCCAAAAACAAGGAGGATAGCCATACAGATTTCGAATATACCATTAAATATGACGAGAGCGAAAGCAGATAACTCAGTGATGCGAACGGCTATATCGGGGATATATGATGTCCATACTGATGGATTTAAAATCTGTGATACGCCGAACCATATAAAGACGCCGGAGAGGCCGATTCGCAAAACTACCGGTGCGAAAAAGGGAAGTCGTTTTGTAAGGTTTTTCATCATTTTTGATTAAAATAATTACGAAGAAGCGAGAACACCGATCTTGAATCCGGCCAGCTCGTTCGCCGGACGGCTTTGTCCGCCATGCTGGGCGTTGAAGGCGGCTGAGCCGTCTTTGCCGCAAATTCCTAGGATGGCCTCTGGTCCGCCTGGGTGTTTGTTTATCCATGACGTCAGATCGTAAACGCCGCCATTTATGGCCGACCAACAGCTCGTTGCTGTTGAATGTTGAGCAACATCGGCTAAAGTATAAACGGTTGATGTCTTTGTTGTTGAAGCGGTCTGTGATGTCTTCAAAATTGTCGTTTGCGATTTTGTCGTCGACCTGTTTAAAGACGTGGAAGCTATGGGAGCCACAGAATTCGCTGTTCCAGGATTCGCCGGCGCCAGATTTATCTGTACGGCAGGATTTATCGTTGAGACAGGAGCAACATAAGAGTATCGGCGCAATTGGATATTTTGAACAACAGCCGTTCCAACGGCCGATGCTATGACGATGATACCGAGAGCCAAAGAAATCTTTTTGTTGATGCTCATGTATTTATAATACGCAGCAATGCTTATAATAGTTTCAGTTTAACATATCTGATTCATTATCCATCATTTCTTTTACAATTTCTCGTTTTTATGCAAGAATGGTTAGGATTTTTGATAAAATGCAAATATAAGTAAAAAAGGAGAGGTGGCTGAGTGGTCGAAAGCGGCACCGTGCTAAGGTGTTAGGGGCGCAAGTCTCTCATGGGTTCGAATCCCATCCTCTCCGCCAACACGAGTTAGTTCAATTGTCAAGAGGCAGTCGAGCGCTCGAGATACGTTAAAAAAGATAATTTATTCACAATCGAGGCTTTTTGCCAGAGCAACTCTTGGATTTTTTCGCGCTCCTCGATCGTAAAATGCTTGTATTTCATACACTTTGATTATCTCAAAGTGTTGCACTTACTTGTTGAACCTTTGTGCACCAAAATATCCTTATTTTGATGTGTATTGGGGGCGTCCGATTTGTCCGATTTTGTTGATTTATATGGCTCAAATTACATCATACTGGAATAGTCACCTAGTGACCCTGAGGGCTCAAAAAAATCGACTGTGTCGTGCTAGAATACTCTTACAACACCTTGAGGTGGGGCACTAATCCTCAAGACCACATTGGCAAGTGGTTATCGGCATTGCCCGAGTACTTAGATTCATATGAAAAAGCATAAATGGGAACAGGCTTGGATCGATAAAAAATTTGAGATAAAAACGCTTGCTCCGAGTATTTTGACCTCACAATATGCAGAAAAATTGCAGCCGGGGGATCAGGTGCTTGATATTGGCTGTGGAAACGGAAGGAACGCGATTTTTCTTGCTGAACAAAGATGCAGGGTGGAATGCTTCGATGTAATGGATTTGAAATGGTGGGAAAGATTGCCCGATGCTTTGCAAGCCAGGATAGACTTCAAAAAATCAGACATCCTCGAATATTCTTACAAGGCATCGCACTATCGAGCAATCGTCGTGACACGGGTAATCCAATATCTTAGTCCGGAAGAATTATTCTTCCTTTTCCAAAAAGTAAAAGCAGGGCTGAAGCCGGATGGGTTCTTACTGCTCAGTTATAATACTAGAGGAGGGATTTTCAATAGGAAAGAAATCGACGTGCCGACATATTCATATCCGATAGGCCAGATAGAAAGACAGCTGAAAGAAATATTTGGGGAGGTCATCGTGACAGAAGGAAGCACGACAAGCAAGCACGTCAACTATAGCGATAATATCCTGACGTTTGATATTTACGCTTCTGGCCTGCATGCTTCAAATTAAGTTTCTAGATGTCGAGCAGCTCTTGGTCGACCGCTTTTTTTGGCTTTCAGATTAAAGCTCGATGAAAAGATCTTCCTTGGCTTTTCTTACTTTCTTCATGTTTGCGAGATGATCACTGGCTATGTCGCGATAGCCGAGCGTTAGTATGACGGCACTCTTCAGACCTTTTTCCGGCAGGTCGAGGATTTCATCAAGCTTGGCCGAATCAAAACCTTCCATAGGCGTGGCGTCGACTTTTTCTAGAGCCGCCGCGGCTATACCGACGCCGAGGGCGATGTATGCCTGTTTTGCCGCCCACGCTTGTTTGGCAGATTGCGGAAGGGAACCGATGGCGCCCCAAATAGATTTCTTGAAATCAGCGAGAGATTCGACGGACACGCCGCGCGTTTTGGCGACGAGAGACATATAATCATCGACGTCTTTTTCGACGATATCGTTCTTTACGGCAAAAACAAGCACATGCGATCCCTCGACTATCTGCGGCTGCATATAAACGGCAGGTTGGATCTTCTTGCGCAAATCCGGGTCGCTCACGACAAGGATGGAATAAGGGGTGAGTCCGAATGAAGATGGGGCAAGGCGGATCGCTTCGAGGATGGCATCGAGCTTCTTTGATGGGACTGCTGTGCCGTTCATCCTCTTTGTGGCATAGCGCCACTCGAGTTGTTTTGTGAGATTCATATCATTGTGTTTATCATTATTTCCATTAAAGCTCTGACGATAAAATTCAGAGATATGTGGCTATCATACGGCTGTTGCTTTACTTTGTAAAGTACTTCACAAAGTAAACCACATATGATATGCTATGTCCATGACATCTTCTGCTAATCCTCGAAAAAATACTTCCAAAATATGTCCTGTGGCCAAAATAGCGGGTCTCTTGTCCGATCCATGGACCATACTCATAATCCGTGATCTATTGCGCTCGCAAGCCCGTTTCTCCGAGCTCGAACGTTCCCTAGCTGGTGTGAGCAGTCGCACCCTTACCCTTAAACTAAAGAAGCTCACTGATGAAGGAATCGTGACCAAATCAGGCCTTTTATACTCGATGGCAAAGCATGGCGAACGCCTCGGTGATGTTATAAGGGCGATGGAAAAATGCGGCAAGGGGTATCGCGGGTAGAGTTCTTTTTGTGATAGACTATAGTCGCGCATCTTTTAATTTTAAAGACCTTACAAACTTACTTAAAAATCATGTTCTATAGTCACTCATATTCAATGTTCGGTCCGCAGATATGGAGCCCATTCGGCTTTGGTATATTCGGATCGATATTTTTTCTTGTCGCCGCGCTATGGCTCGTCTTTTCTATTGTGCTAAAGGGCTATGCTCTATGGCATTCAGCAAAGCTTGGTCAAGTTTGGTGGTTCATCGCTCTTCTCATCTTTAATACTCTCGGCATCCTTGAGCTTGTCTACATCGTTTTTTTCTTGAAGAAATGGCCGGGCAAGTCCAATGCAAAGCCGGATACCAAGCGCGAAACCGAACATCATGCTCACGAAGCGCACCAAGAGCACCATGAGCATCATTCTGAGCATTTGCATGATCCGGAGCATCATGCCGCCGAGCACGATCACTCTCATAATGCCACGGTCTAAAAAAGCGCATCAACAAACCTATGTCTTTGCGTAACCTAATCCTCATCATGATCCTGGCGATCGTCCTATTGTGCGCCATCGGCGGCGAAGGATATTTCTATTTTTATTCGCAAAGACAGAATAGCTCAGCCGATTCGATCATCCAATCCATCCAAAAGGCCCTCAAACCGGAATCGCCTTTGGATGCGTTGGCACAAGCGAAAATCGTTCTAGCTGATCAAACAGAAAAACTGGATCAAATGGAGGCGAGCTTTCCAAATTCGTCTTCGCTCGATTCTGCGATAAGGGCAGACGTCGCAAGGGCGGCGGCTATCGCGGCGAGAGACGATGCGCTAGTGGCTGATCAAAAACTCGGCCTGGAAGAGCAGGCAAACATTGTCGCTCTCGGGCAGAGAGCCGCTTCGGCGCTCGCTTATCTCCAATCTTTGGCCGATTCTGACCTTCCGATCTCGACTGTCGCATTGAACGACGCGGCAGAAAACGCCATCGAATTGACGGCGGCTTATTCGAAGGAGATATCTTCTTATCTTGATTCTTTGTCACCGACAAATTCTAATATTTCGGCGGGCGAAATATCCGGTTATCAGTCGCAAGCAGACGATATCGCGGAGCAAGCAAATTCAACGGAGGATTCATTGAATCAGATCGATGAGACCCCGGCCAGTTCTGTGACAGATGGCTCAAACGATAGTCAAACGAACTCGAATGGCCAGACACCGACAGCCAATGATCAGATTGGAGATGGCGACAACCAAGCGGGGATTGGCGGGTCATTGACTCTCGGAGACATAAACGACCAAGAAAACGTCGTCGAACAAGACACAAACGAAGTGGATCAACTGGTTGACCAGACGCCGTCCGGGGATGCTTCTTCATCTGATCCTTCTTCAAACAATCCTTCTGGATCATCTATTGGCGGCAACAATGGAACGAGCGGTAATGATGGTAATTCTGGCGGAATTCAAGATCAGAGCGGTCCTGTGAAATTGATCGAAGGGGAAAATACGTTCTAAAAAGCTATTCGATCATCTTCTCGATAAGCTTTTTTGTTTCTCCCACGTCTTTTACTTCAAAGCATTCTACGCCGCTATCGCGAGCCGCGTAATCATTTCCCCCTTCAAACAGAGCGTCGCCGACATAGAGGGCTTTTTCAATCGGGATTTTCAGATATTCGCAGATCTTTCGCACGCCAAAGGATTTGTCTATGCCTTTTTTCGTTATATCAATCGTCGTCATTCCGCCGATGCCGATAGAAAATTCCGGTAAGATCGGTTCCAAAAAAGATACGATAAAAAGACGGCGTTTTTCCGTTGGGTCCCACTTCGCTTTTTCTACTATAGGTGCTTCTTGGCCAAGGGCCGAGAAAGATATCTGACTGCCGCGATCCTCGATCTGTTCGCCATATATTTTTGGAGGGATCTTTTCACCTGCTTTTTCAAGCGCGACTTTCAATGCAAAACGGATCTGTTCTTTTTCCGAGACGCTCAAGTCATGCGAGTATTCCTTGAACCAATTATTCTCCTTGAAAATGTACATAGATGAGCCGGTTGTAGGCAAGAGGAATAAGTTTATGAAAGGGGAAGGCAGATCGGATGCTTTTGACCATTTTGTCTGTTTTACCAATGCTGGCAAAAATTGCTTTTGAAATTGCGGGAATGAGCCGCCAGAGATGACAGCCATTTTCTTTTTTGAAAGGAGCATTAAAAGCATGATGGCCATATTCTCGTCGACCGGTTGTTTGCTCTCGGCCAAAGTGCCGTCCAGGTCGAATATGATCAGGTCTTTTTGTGAGAAGTTATTCATTCGAACATTCTTAGCACATCCGCCAATTTCGCCGTAGCGACGCATGTGCAATAATCCGCGCCGCCGTAATATATATATAAAATGCCTTTGCGCAGGACGATGCCGCAAGGGAAGACGACATTGTGCACAGGCCCCCCGTCACGTTCGTATGGCATGATCGGCTCGAGTATCGGCAATGACGCGCGTGCGAGGACTATAGTGGGATCATTCAGATCGAGCAAGGCCGCGCCGACACGATACGTCGGCGTGGTAGAAACGCCGTGATAGATTAGCAACCAGCCCCTTGCCGTCTTTATGGGAGGAGCGGAAATCCCGACTTTCCAGCCGTCCCACATGCCATGTCGTGGAGACAGGATATCTATGCATTTGTCTATCTTTTGCTTTTCAAAGTCGAGAGTCGGCACATAATCTCCGCAAATATTGTCCGAGACACGGTGAAGTATGAGGTATTCTTTACCATGAGGGGCGTCTTCTCGCTGAAATTTCTCTGACAGGATGCAAGCGTCCTTGTCGTCGACATAATCCGGTGACAATACGGACGGCGGCGACCAATCCCAGTTTTTATTCAAAAAGTCCGCTTCTTTGATCGAAGTGATCGCCACTCTCGGACGATTGCCGTCGAAGCCAGTGTAAGCCATGAAGATACGATCGCCGATCTTTGATACTCTCGGGTCCTCGCATCCGTGCCGCTCAAAATCTGCGCGAGGAATGTAGATCGGCTTGTCCTCACGCTCATCGATCGACAGCCCGTCTTTGCTTTTTGCATAACCTATGGTCGATATATTATTCGAATCTACGGCGCGATACAGGATGTGCACTGCGCCGCCGAGGTCGAGCGCCGCAGGATTCAGGGTGCCGCGCGCTTCCCAGGGCACGTCTTTTCGTGGAGTCAAGATAGGATTTTTTGTCGAGCGCCGCAGGATCAGATTCTCCTCGGAGATTTTTGGCGAGAGAGCATCCAATAGATTTGAAAGGGGAATGCGAGCGATGGCGCATTGTGTGTCGCTGGCGCCATAGTATAGCTCGACTACGCTCTTTGCGCCGGCGCCTTTTACCATCGCACCGGACGGAAAAACGATATTTGGCGCGATGCCGACCTTTTCATAGAACGCTTCGGGGGCCATGATCGAGCCGTTTGTCCTGCCGATTATGCGTCTAGGATTTTTCAAGTCCAGTAGCAAGGCCTCTACGCCGAATGTCATATTGCCGCTGCCGTATTTTTGTATGTGAGAATAAAAGACCAACCAGCCCCTCGCCGTTTTCAAGGGCGCAGAACCGAGCTCGACCTGATCGCCGTCGCGGCGTCGTAACGGCAAAGCAAAATCTCTCATCCGCGTCTTCCAATTGTTCCAGAATTCAGGCGAAGAGATCTGTTCTTCGTTGTCAAATTCCACATAACATATTTCCGACGGCGGACAGTCAGTGTTCACGGTGACCAGAGCTGCGATTTTTTTGCCGATTTTGGCCGGAAACAGCGCCATGGCTTTTGCGTTGAAGGGTGTAACCAAGACCTTTTTTTCTATCCTTTTGAAGTCTTTCGTCACAGCCATCGCTACGCGGATTCCATCGGCATTGAAAGGGTAATTAGAAAGGGCTGTATAGAATATAAAATATTTTGTGCCTAGCTTTGTCACTCGCGGGTCCTCGCAGCCATATTTTTCAAAGTCATATTCCGGCACTATGAAAGGATTGCGACCCGAAAAGCGCGTGCCGTCTTTTGATGTCGCATGACCGATCACTGAGACGCTCCTATGTTGACCATCTAACAGATCCGGCATCGATAAGGCGCGGTATAGCACATGCGTCATCGTGCCTTCCTTTATTGGGCACCAATTGAAAGTGGCCGCCGCTTCCCACGGATGGCTTATATCAGGTGACAGAAGCGGGTTCAATTTTTCTCGAGTTACTGTGAACATGTTTGTATTATACAAGGGAAAAAGCAAAGATGGAAAGAAGGAAAAGTGATGAAATTCTTGGTGTGTCTATCTTTTCTTTTTTACTTCTTTTCAGATTTCATTCACTTTCTATATTTTTCCATATTTAACAAGCCACTCTAGTAATTGTGACAGTGGAATCGTCGCTAGACCGATATGTCTGTCCCCAGCGCCATAATAGAGAAAGACCCTGCCGTCTTTTATAACCGCCCCGGAAGCATATACCACTCCTGGTTTGCCATCGTTTTCATATGACATATGCGGTTCGAGGATAGCTTGCGGCGAGCGGTGGGTGATCACAGACGGATCCTTCAAATCTAAAAGCATGACGCCGACCTTGTATTTTCCCGGATCGCGCGGACTCACGACGTTATAAAAGAGAAGCCAACCGTTCTCAGTCCTTATCGGCGGCGTTCCTGCGCCGCGCACCCAACTATCCCAGTGCTTTTTTCTGCTCTTTACCTCATACCCAGGCATCCCATCTCGATTCGGCAAGCTTTTTATATGTGGCACGGCGTCTAAGCGATCCACATACTCGATCATTGCCTTGTCTACCAATCCGTGTATGATGGCGAATTTGCCATTGAATTTTTCCGGAAAGAGCACCCAGTTCTTGCTGCGCTCTCTCGATATCAAAACAGGTCTTTTCCAATTCCATCGTTGTTTCTTCAGATCGTCCGCACTGATCGATGTGACGGCCATATGCAAATGCTCCCATCCCTCGAAAGCGACATAAGTCAAGTAGATTCTGCCGTCTATCCGTACTGTCCTCGGATCCTCTGCTCCTCCCCAGCCGCCGCCGGAAGTATAGAATGTCGGATCGTAGGTCATCGGTCCGTGGAACGTTTTTGGATCGGGCAAGCCGTAACCAACCATTGGCTGAAAGACAGGATAAGGGGAGCGCTCGTCAAAATGTATGCCGTCTTTGCTGACAGCATGGCCGATCCTAGACAATCCATCCGAGCCGATCGCACGATAGAACAGATGCACGCATCCTTCATCATCTATGATCGCTCCAGGATTGAAAGTGCCTTCCAACTCCCAAATCTTTCGTCGATCTGGAGAAATGATCGGATTATCCGGATGACGAAGGAGAATGAGATGTTTTTGCATCCCCAGTTTCTTCTTTAATTTGAAGAATAACCGAAAGATCTCCCAAATAAGAGCCAAAACGAGCACAGCTATGATAGCTATAGAGATAAAATGCACCAATGCTCCATTATATATATTTGTCATATTCGTCCATAACGATCAGACACTCTGACTATGTCGTCCTCGTCAAAATCGCCGAATGAGATCTCCAAAAAGACCACCGCAGATCTCCCGGCAGTGATACGGTGATTCGTTCCTCGCGGCAAAAAATATTCGTCGCCGGCTTTTATCTCTTTTTCTGCTTCGCCTATGATCGCCTTGCCATCGCCGCCCAAAATTTTCCACCATTCGTCTCGATCTTTATGCTTTTGCAGGCTAAATGCTTCGCCGGGCTTTACGGTGATTATCTTGACTGTTGAGGGTTCGTTCAGTGTAAAACGTTCAAATGAACCCCACGGCCGATCTTCGCGATACGACGTTGGAGTTTTAGTCATTTTTATTGGTTTTTATTATAACACGCGGCATTTTTTGGGATTTAAACTTATCCACAGGGGAGAGGAAGCCGAAAACTGGAGATCTTGTTTTTTTGAAGTGCTCGAGAACTGATCCAATGCTAAACTAATGTGCGATCCCGATCCCAAAAACTTTTTTTGCTCCAGCCGCTCGCAGAGTCTCCATAGCCGAACTCATCGTACTGCCGGTGGTGATGACGTCATCGATGACGATTATACGCCTCTCGATATGTGAAAGGGTGCATTTAGACCTAAAAACCCCTTTATTTGCTTTTAACCTTTCTGCGCGATTTTCAAAGGCCAATTTTGCCGTATCGATCGGTTTTTCTAGGATGTCAGTGCGAATTTCAAAGCACATTTCAGAATTTTTTATTTCATGATCGTCTTGATAAGACCCAAGATTTAAGACATGATGATCAAGAGAAAAATTGCAATTACAATTAGAAACCGGATCATTGATTTTTCTTGAATCTTTAATCATAAATCTTGAATCCTGTTTAGTCTTATCTACGATAGCTTTTTTTCGGTCGAGAGATTCTCTCACGAGAAATTCTGCGATCAACTCGCATTGATTGTATCCGCGTTTCCTTCTTCTTTCTTTGGAAATAGGCATGGGAACGATGATCGCATCGCTCAGATTGTTCTCTTCAAGATGGTTCAAGAGGGCAAAGCCGGCGATCTCGGCGGCATGCTCGTTTTTCGAGCTTTTCAATTCCTTTATCATGACCTTGGCGATGGGATCCTTGTAATGAAAGATCGCTCGCATGCTCGGATAGATTTCCCCTTGCCATTTCGGGATCTTTTCATAAAAATCCTCTGGTGAGATATCAAAAATAGCCGCATCATTCAGGCGGCGAGGAAAAAGAAAATCTAATATTGTCAGGAATAGTTTTTTCATGGGTTTTCGATAGGGATCATGATTCTATTTTCTTCAACGCCTTTGTTTTGACAAGAAAACACGGGCTCTGATTCGTGGAATATAAAATATTTCCCACTGAATAAAAGTCTCCATCGCCGGAAATTATCACCGCTTTATCAAAATTCCAGAAATCTATACAAATTCTTAAAACCATATCAGAATCGCAATTTCCTTTAATGTCCTCATTTTCTCCATAAGATGCCCCTTTTTTTGGCCGTCAATGAAAGCGTAATTGCTCTCGCGAACGATCACACGCACACTATAGAAAAAATTTATTAAGAAAAGTTAAAATAGTTATAAAGAAAAGCTAAAGCCATAGGAGACCTCGCGAGGTTAAGATTAGGTTTGAATCCGACCCAAAGACCTTTCTTCTTTTATCTTTTATCCGTGCTATACTTTTCCCATGAGTTTTATGGATAAAATCAGCTCCATGTTTGGGAGCAAAAGCCCGAGCGTGCTAGGCATCGACCTCGGATCATCGGCCATAAAAGTGGTTCAAATAAAGAAAAAGCACGGTCGGACAGTTCTGGAGACTTATGGCGAGCTTGCTCTGGGTCCTTATGCCGGCATTGAGATCGGTCGGGCCACCAGTCTATCGAATGACAAGATAATCGAGGCGCTGAAAGACATTCTCCATGAGGCAAAGACGACGACCAATGCTTGCGGAGTCGCATTGCCGCTATCATCGTCCTTGATCTCTTTTATATCTTTGCCTCCTATCGGCGACAAGCACATTTCCGAAGTGATCTCTCTCGAAGCCAGAAAATATATCCCTGTGCCGATAAACGAAGTCATGCTCGATTGGTCGGTCATTCCGCGCGAGGATTCTTATGCCAGCGAAGACTCCAACAACGCGTCAGCTGAAAAAGCAAAAGAGGGCCAAGACGTTTTGGTTGTGGCTATCAGCAATGAATACATCTCCAATTATCAGAACATCATGGCTGGTTCGGCATTGGCGCCTTCTTTTTATGAGATAGAATTGTTTAGCTCCATCCGTGCTTCGCTCGACCAAGGTCTCCAAGCCGTTATGATCCTGGATATGGGAGCTCAGTCGACGAAACTATATATAGTCGAACGCGGATTATTGCGCGCTTCGCATATCATAAACAAGGGCTCTCAAGACCTGACCTTGGCTCTATCAAAAGCTATGAGCATCCCCGTGGTCCAAGCAGAGACGATGAAAAGGTCATATGGCCTTTCCGGTGGAGACGAGTACAAAGACCAAAAGGAGATAATCACAGTCAATCTGGATTATATGTTCTATGAAGCGAATGCAGTCCTATTGAATTACGAGAAAAAATATCATAAGAACATCTCAAAAGTGATCCTGACAGGAGGAGGAGTCTTGTTAAAAGGGTTCGCAGAGCTGGCCAAGAGCAGCTTTCAATCAGAAGTTATCTATGCCAATCCTTTCGGCAAAATGGAAACGCCAGCGTTCCTCTCGGACCAGCTTTCCACAGCTGGCCCAGAATTCGCCGTGGCGATAGGTGCGGCATTGCGCAGACTCAGCGAGTTGGACTAAGGGGAAATAAGTACTTTATACACAACGTCCTTGCTTATATTCCTTGACAATATAGTACAATAGGGGAGACGCGAGCTGTTTTTCTTAAACAAAATGGAGCCAAAGTTTCAAACATCATTCATACCAAAGAAACCAATGACTGTTTCTTCCGGCAATCCGGCTAGGCATTCAGTCAGTATCCTGCTGACTGTCTCCGTTGCCTTATTCATACTTTCTCTGGGCGGGGCAGGTTTTGCTTTCGCTTGGGAAAAAGTCCTTGATTCGCAACAAAATAAATACAAGGACGATTTGGCCGCAGACCAGAATCAATTCAATACCTCGCTCATCAGCACCCTCACAGCGGCAAATGAAAAGATCAATTTAGCCAAGGATCTCATCCAGAACCACCTGGCGGCTTCGGAGATTTTCAATATAATCGGTCAGTTGACCATAACTAGCGTTCAATGGAAGAGCTTTACTTTTTCTGCTCCGGCTGTTTCCGGCTCTTCGGCTGGCAGAGCAAATAGCGGTACGAATAATGATATCACCGTTTCTATGCAAGGCGAAGCCGATAGCTATTATTCTGTTGCTTATCAATCTGATGTCTTTGGCCAATCTTCTGAATTTGGTTCTAACAACGTGATAAAAAACCCAGTGCTCTCGAACCTGTCGGTCGGTTCGGACGGCAAGGTAGGTTTTTCTTTCACTGCCTCCGTAGATCCATCCGAGCTGTCATATGTCAGCGAGCTATCCGGACAGAATACGTCATCGACATCATCGTCGGCGCCTGCGGCTTCCTCCACAATACAATAAATAAAATGAATAGAAACATCACAGCTCTAATACTCATCGTTCTCGCCATAGGAGTTTACTTTACCTATACGTCTGGACAGATAGCTGTCATCAACTCTATCCAAGCTGAAAACAATCAATACTTGTCGGCTATAACCAATGCTAAAAAATTGATAGATCTGCGAGATTCAGTTTTGAAACAATATAATGCCATCTCAGATGCGGATAAATCCCGTTTGGACAAAATCGTTCCCAACAATATAGACAATATACGCCTGATGATAGACATATCAGGTATCGCTTCAAGACACGGGATCACTGCCTCTGGCATAACCACATCAGCTGACACAAATGCGTCTAATTCCGGTTCGACTCAGTCTGCGAGCGTGCCAGCAAATCCAGCGGCATCCTATAATAGCGGTCTTTCTACTGTCACAGTCTCATTCAGTGTCACCACGACATACAATAATTTTATCGCCTTCTTGCAGGATATAGAACGAAGCTTGCGAATTCTGGATGTAACGAGCATAACTCTGTCTCCTTCGACCAACGGGACATACACTTACGGAGTGACTCTGGACACTTATTGGTTGAAACAATAAACAATATGAAGAATCCATCCTCAAATAAAAATACTATAATAATCGGGATCGTCATCGTCATCATTCTTGCCGGCGGATGGTATTTCTATTCAAAGGGAAGCTCCGGCTCTTCGACTTCCCAATTGATCTCTTCTTCGCCTGATAGCGCTACAGCGGCGGTCGGCGCTAGCGTCCTGAATATATTGAACAGCGTTTCGTCCATAAACATAGATACTAGCTTCTTTCAGACGCCTGCGTACCAATCATTGGTCGATTATTCGATTGCAGTGCCGCCACAGCCAGTAGGCAGAGCGAATCCATTTGCGCCGGTAGGGCAATAAAATATGAGCGTTCTAGACATCCTCCAAAAAAAGAATCTTATCAGCAAGGCCGGAGTTTCAGCCGTAAAAGCAAAACAAGCTGACGGTGATTCGCTCGACGAAGCCCTCATCTCTGTTGGTGTAAAACCAGAAGACATCCTAGCTGCGCGCGGAGAATTTTTGAATATACCGACGCGCGTCGTGGCGGAAAACAGCATTCCTTTTGATGTCCTGGATTATATTCCGGAGGAAAGCGCTACCCATTATCAATTCGTACCGATCGGCTTCAAGGATGGCATGTTGGAAGTCGGCATAGTAGATCCGGACAATATCGAAGCCCGCGATGCCCTCAACTTCATTGCCGCAAAAAAGAACATCCCATACAAGATTTTCCTGATCTCTCCGGAAGATTTCCAAAAAGTACTCGAGTCATACAAAGGTCTCGGCGGGGAAGTGTCCAAGGCGCTCTCCGAGCTCGAGACAGAGCTATCAGTAGATGTCGATCAAACCATAGATACGTCAAAAGCAAAAGTAGAGGCCAAAACAGCCGCTTTTATAATAGAGGACGCGCCCGTAGTGAAGATCGTGGCCACGATCGTCCGCTACGCTACAGAGGGTAATGCTTCGGACGTGCACATAGAGCATCTACATGACAAGGTGCGTGTCCGTTTCCGTGTCGATGGAGTTCTAAATACCTCGCTCATATTGCCGGCGCAAGTCCATTCGGCTGTGGTCGCACGAATCAAAATCGTTTCGAATATGCGTCTGGATGAAAAGAGAAAGCCGCAGGATGGTCGCTTTTCAGCGCGCATCGACGGCAGGAAAATCGATTTCCGTGTTTCGACTTTCCCGGCTTTTTATGGCGAGAAAGTCGAAATGCGCATCCTTGACCAGGAAAAAGGGGTAAAGAAAATGGACCAGCTGGGCTTGTCTTCAAAAAACCTCGATATTTTAAAGGAAGCCATAGATCGTCCTTATGGATTGATCTTGATCACTGGACCTACTGGTTCTGGAAAGTCCACGACGCTGTATTCTATGTTGAATGAAGTAGACAAGGAGGGTCTCAACGTTCTCTCTCTGGAAGATCCTGTTGAATATAACATGGAAGGCGTGAGCCAAAGCCAGGTCCGGCCGGAGATCGGCTATGATTTCGCTACCGGTTTGCGTACGACTCTGCGTCAGGATCCGGACATAATCATGGTCGGTGAGATCCGCGACAAGGAGACTGCCCAGTTGGCCATTCAGGCCGCCTTGACCGGTCACCTCGTCATGTCCACTCTGCACACGAATAATGCCGCCGGTGTGGTGCCACGTCTAATCGATATGGGCGTCGATCCATATCTCATCGCACCGACTCTGATCCTGGCTATGGCCCAGCGTCTCGTCAGTTTGTTGGTTCCAGGCGGTGGCAAGCCGATGCCGGTAGATGGCTCGATAAAGATGATGATAGACAAGCAATTCGCCGATTTGCCGGCAGAGTACAAGAAAGACATCCCTTTTGCCGACACTGTCTATCAGATCGCGCCTACACCGGACTGTCCGAAAGGCACTCGTGGTCGCATGGCTGTCTTCGAGATGTTCAAAATGGATAGAGAGATCGAGAATGCTATTTTGAAAGATCCGACCGAACTATCGATTTCCTCTCTTCTACGCAAAAAAGGCATGCTTTCCATGAAAGAAGATGCTATCGTAAAAGCTTTTCAGAAGGTGATACCGTTTGAGGAAGTGAATAAACTGTAATAATCCTGTATAATAAACTCATGTCTGAAACAACCCCAACAACCCAAAAAAAGATTTTATTCATCGACGACGATGCATTTCTCCTTGACATGTATTCTATAAAATTCAAGGCCGGCGGTTATGATGTGCGCGCCTGTGACAATGCCGAAGCAGGATTGAAGATCTTGCACGACGGGTATGTGCCGGATGCCATGCTGATCGATGTGATCATGCCCGGTATGGACGGCATAGAGTTCGTATCTACATTGCGCAAAGAAAACATCGCCAGCAAATCCGTCATCATAATGCTGACCAACCAAGGCATGCCAGAAGACATCGCAAGGGCGAAAAAATTGAACGTCGACGGGTATATAATAAAGGCGACGACCATACCATCGGATGTGCTTCGAGAGACGGAGAAAATATTGAGTAACAAGAACAAATAATATGGACTATAAACAAGAAATCCAAGACCTTATCTCTCTCATAGTCAAAGAAGACGCTTCTGACTTGCATCTGTCAGAAGGTCGTCCGCCGATCATACGCGTAGCTGGCGCTCTCATACCTCTTTTCAAGAAAGCCGTCCTATCAAAAGGCGACATGAAGGGCTTTCTCGGTCAGTTCCTATCCGAGTCGAACGCAAAGATACTGGAAACCAAGCGCACAGTAGATTTTTCATATGATCTCTCCGATACGCGTTTTCGCGGCAACGCATATTATCGTCAAGGAATGATCTCTATCGCTCTGCGTCTCATTCCAAAGACCATAAAGACCTTGGCTGATCTCAATCTGCCGCCCATTCTAGAGACTTTTACCAGAAAATCTCAAGGATTTTTCCTGTTGGTCGGACCTATCGGTCAGGGCAAGACGACCACTCTCGCTTCAATGATCGAATTGATAAATCAAACTCGGGCAGAGCATATTTTGACCATCGAAGATCCGATCGAATATCTCTTTGAATCAAAAAAATCTATTATTGACCAGCGCGAAGTCCGTACAGATACTCCGGATTTTCCGGACGCTCTGACCTCTATGTTCCGTGAGGACATAAACGTGTGCCTTTTGGGCGAGATGCGCGACCCGGAAACCATATCAACGGCTGTCACTGCCGCCGAGACCGGTCACCTCATATTTTCCACTCTCCATACAAACAATGCTTCTCAGACCATAGACCGTATAATCGATTCTTTTCCAGCCGCCCAACAGGATCAGATCCGCGTTCAGCTGGCCGGCAGTCTGAACGGCATATTTTCTCAGCGTTTGGTTCCGAGAATCTCCGGCGGTTTGATACCGGCCTGTGAGCTCTTGATAAACAATTCGGCCGTATCAAATCTCATCCGTGAGAGCCGTACTCATGAAATACCTACAGTCATAGAGACTGGCATTGCCGAAGGCATGATAGACATGAATCGCTATTTGGCGGAATTAGTCAGAAAAGGCGAGATCACAGTCGAGAGCGCGTATTTGCACTCGCTTAATCCGAAAGTATTAGAGAAATTAATATGAACAGCTATGCTATTTAACTACACGACCGTAAATGAAAAGGGAGAACAAGCGACTGGCTCGATCGATGCTGTCAATGTCGACGTCGCTATAGCCGGTCTTCAGCGACGCGGTCTCGTCATATCGTCGATAAAAGAGGCCACTGGCAAAGGCAGTTTTTTGTCGATGAATATTTCATGGTTCGATCGCGTTTCAACCAAAGACATCGTCATCCTATCCCGTCAGCTGTCGACTCTGTTCGAGGCCCAAGTTTCCGCTTTGCGTATTTTCCGCATGATCGCCGGCGAGACCGACAACAAAGTCCTAGGAGCAAAATTGACTGTTATCGCTGACGATTTGCAGGGCGGCAGTTCCATCTCTGCCGCTATGGCCAAGCATCCGAAAATCTTTTCTTCATTTTATGTCAATATGATCAAGGCAGGCGAGGAGTCAGGCAAGCTGGACGAAACCTTTCAATATTTGGCCGATTACTTGGATCGCACATACGAGCTCACTTCGAAGGCAAAGGGCGCCTTGGTCTATCCTGCTTTCGTCGTCATGACTTTCATAACGGTCATGATCCTTATGTTTACTATGGTCATACCAAAGATCTCCGGTATTATCACCGATTCTGGCGTAGCCATACCTATATATACCCAAGTCATACTCGGCATATCGAATTTCCTGGTCAGCTATGGCTTTATACTCCTGGCTGTCATCATAGTCGTCGGTTTCTTTGTCTTTCGTTATATCCGCACGCCTAGCGGCAAGATCGCTTTTGATCGGTTGAAGCTCCACATCCCTTATGTCAGCGTTCTCTATAAAAAACTTTATCTGTCGCGTCTGGCCGACAATATCAATACTATGCTCCAAGCCGGCATTCCCATGGTCAGGGCATTGGAACTGACTTCTGATGTCATCAATAACGAAGTATATCGCGTCATTTTGGCTGACGCAGTCGAAGCGGTCAAGACAGGCAAAGCCATGTCCGAAGCGCTAGCCGCCTCCGGCGAGATTCCAGGTATTATGATCCAAATGATGAAAGTGGGCGAGGAATCTGGCGAGCTCGGACCTATCATGAAGACTATGGCTCTCTTTTACTCCCGCGAAGTGACAAATGCCGTGGCCACTCTCGTTGATTTGATCGAACCATTGATGATCGTCGTCCTCGGTGTTGGCGTGGCTATTCTCATGGCTTCGGTTCTGGTGCCGATTTATTCGATTGCGGAGGCGCAATAATAAGTCGAAAGTACCTGGTAGAAAGTCAGAAATGTTTGCATTGATTTTATGCTTTCGACTTGCCATGCTGTTCATATCTATCGGCAGGCAAGGGACTTTTGACTGATTATGGCTTAAAGCAGGGATTTTTCTCATGCTATTGACTTTATACTATACTTGTGATAGCATTGTGGGTAGTTAGTCAAGTCAAACAGCACAAACAACTAGCAGAGTCTCAATTACTTTGCAGAAACAATTAAAAAACGGAGGATAAGTGAAAAACATATTACCAGCGCCGGAGCCGCCACAAATCCACTTGGAAATCCCGCCGACAAGTCTTGCGGGCATCGGTGCGAATTCCAAGAATCGCAAGCGTCGAAGGGGCAATGATTTCATTGATCGCCATCCGATCATGAGTGCGGTCATCGTTTTTGGTGGCATTGTTGTCTTTGTATTGTGGCTCGATCATTTGATGGGGAATTCGACAAACCCACTCAACTGGCCATCTTGGTCACAGCTTGGAAAATAGTTGGCGACCACGATTTGCTACGAAGTCGGAAGGTTCAATCCCTTCCGGCTTTTTTATTTGCTAGAAACAGCTTTTCCAAGTAATATACGCAATTGATAAAGGTTATGTTTTTGACTTTCTACCTTAACTTTTTATATCGGGCACGTGGCGGAACTGGCATACGCGCACGCTTCAGGAGCGTGTGGAGCAATCCTTGGAGGTTCAAATCCTCTCGTGCCCACAATTGATCAAGGCGTTATCTTTGCACAAAGAGAGGATTTGAAAGCCGGAGCGAAGTTGCCATGTCGCGTAGAGACGGCAACGAGCGAGGCGGGGTCGCGGGTTTCGAGCGAAGCGAGAAAACCTGTGACCAAATCCTCTCGTGCCCACATTTTTTCCTAAACCAAGCCGCTATTTACTTTATCCTGGCTAACGCGAGGCGGTGTAGCCGTTTATAGATAGACGAATGGGCGAATACGGTATAATATAGGCGTTATCCACAACCCATTTGACTTTATGGGGTATATGGCTGGTATAATGATGGGCAAAGCTCAATTATAAGCTTAATTATTAGTAAAGATATAATTTTAATTTAAATGAAAAAAATGAATGCAAATAGAAATGGCGGTTTCACCCTCATCGAATTGCTCGTGGTTATCGCCATCATTGGTATATTGTCATCAATAGTTCTTGTTAGTCTTCAATCAGCCAGAAAGAAGGGTTCCGATACGCGTGTTATAGCCGACGTACAGCAAGTCCGCGATGCTTTGGAAACGGGATCTACTGGTTCATCGTATCCAGATCTTAGTAACACCGCTTTGGGTACTACAGCAAATACAGGAAATACTACTTACACTTGTTTTGTAAGCAATTGGATAAATACAGGTCCTCAGACCAGTGCAATCGCTGCGCAAGCCAATGATGCTTGTTCTCAAGGTACCACAAATGATATATCGATAGTTACTGGTAACCCCGCTGCACCTGCTACATCTGCAACAATTAATGCGTATGCCATTTACGGAAAGCTTGTTTCGACTACAAATTATTTTTGTATAGATTCAAGTGGTCAAACCAATCCATCAGCGATAGCTCATGCTAGCTCTACTTGCCCTACGGCCGGTAACTAAATTTCCAGGGTTAAAACGTGTATGTAAACAAAAACCCCTCTCAAGGGGTTTTTGTATGATTACGAGAAGTCTAAAGACAAATTACATACAAGTTGTGCTAGCAGTACCAGGAGTTGGCTCAGAAGTACCTGTTCTTCCTGTCGAATCTATGCAGAAGTAGCCAGATGTATTACTAACCAAGTGCCCATATATAGCATAACCTACTACAGTAGTAGCAGAAGTACCTGTTGCAACGATATTTATATCATTCGTGCCACCTTGTTGGCAAGCATCATATGCTTGAGTATTAATCGCATTTACCTGAGAGCCAGAAGTACTCCAATCATAGACAGTGCAAGATGTATTCACTGGATTACCAAATGAAGTCGAACCGGCATTATTCGTACCGGCGGTGGTAGTAAGATCAGGATAATATGAACCAGTGAACCCCGTCTCCAAAGCATCTCTTATTTGCTGTACGTCGGCTATAACACGCGTATCGGAACCCTTCTTTCTGGCTGATTGAAGACTAACAAGAACTATTGTGCGACATGGGGGGAAAATATCCTATTTACAGTGTTTAAGTCAAAATCTTGTACAAGGTGCTACCTTGTACAGAAGTTCCCACGATTTTAACTTTTCTTAAAAACTTTTTCTTATAATGGCTGGATTATAAGTAATTCTATTATTTCTTGTCGTTTACGTCAGTCGTGCTATATTTACAGGACTATAATGATGCAGAAAATCACGGATTGGCTGAATGGCGGAGGGCGATTTGCGGCGATGATATCTGGACCCTTTTATTCTTCAATTATCTTGCCAATAGCGAGGTATGTGAACAAGAGGGAATGGCTGAAGACCGCATTGGTATTCGCGCTTTTCTTTGTGGTTTTTTGCCTGATGTATTTCTCCTTGAATACATTAGTCTCGAACGACGACCATTTCTTCCATTTTCGGTTTGCCTATGAGATGCGCTTCAACGGCTTCTTCAATTCCTTTTACAATTTCAAATCGATCTATTTTACAAAGATCGCGCAGGGTAGCCAATATTTCATCTATTACAATTTTCTTTTTTATCTGGTCATAATCCCTTTCACTTATATACAGCCGCTCGTCCTCGGGATAAAGCTCTATGCAGTGATAGCCGCCGCTTTGTCATTTACCGTCTTTTATTGGTGTCTCGGCAGGTTCAAGGTAAGGTATCCGTTTCTATGGGTTCTCATCATCCTCGCAATGACGAGTTTGACGCCGGTATTCCGGCTATTCTTGTCCAGACCATATGCGTTGACGCCTGCGATCCTCCTTCTTCTTTTATATTTTTTGCACAAGAAAAACCGATGGGGCGTGCTCATAATCAGTTTTGGCTATCTATTCTGGCATGGAGCGACTTTTTTCTTGCCGCTAGGCGTAGCGTTGGTCTATTATCTCTTTGAGAGATTCTACAAAGGCAAGGGCGATTGGAGGAATCTGGCATTATGCGCTGGAGGCACGGCCGGAGCTGTCGGTCTGGTCTATCTTTTGACTCCTGGATTCTTTCTGTATATCCAAGACAACATCTGGGGGGTGTTTTGGGATGTCATCGTCGGAAAGAAAGTGAACATCGCCGAGGGCGGAGAATTGTATCCAACCGATTTTTTTGATTTTGTCAGGACGAATACTTATATCTTTGCCACGTTGCTCGTTGTCGCCGGAGTCGAAGCGGCGCGATATATCAGGTATAAAAAAGAAGGCCTCTCTTCACAGATTGCCTCGTATTCCTATGACTCATACGTTTTGCGCACGACTCTATTCTTCTTGTGCGTCGGCATACTATTGAGCGTATTCGTCATCAGCGCCCGCTTCAACGATTATTTCGCCATGTTTGTCGGACTT
>Ga0181516_10000569_pt1 | contig 33032 bp, 26 predicted proteins | sample PEATcosm2014_Bin_25_FD_121104 | JGI IMG/M metagenome (GOLD analysis project Ga0181516, IMG submission 121104) | Peatland microbial communities from MTU Mesocosm Facility, Houghton, MI, USA - PEATcosm2014_Bin01_10_metaG | ecosystem: Environmental > Terrestrial > Soil > Wetlands > Peat | place... | reverse complement strand
TCCGGCCATTCATTACGAATGATGGCCGATAGCTGCTCTCCCTGCCGTTCGACGCTGGAATTCCAGTCCTTAAATATCAGGTGGTACAGCGGGGCGAGTTCGTCGTAAAAATAGGCCATGCGAGTTTTCCACTTACGTTCCGCGGGTCGAAGAGTTTTCCTGCTTGGAGTTTGGTGTCGATTCTGCAGGCAGCGTAGCAGCAGCGCATCACACGAACCAAGAATCAAACAGCCCGAACGCGCAATTCTTCATGCATTCATCTATCTCCGCCGTGTGCCAGGCCACGGGGGTACTGCCTGAATCCGGCCGCGGCCCTGTCTAACATTCTCCGGATTTTCACACGAATGAAGCAATTGCGCGTCGCCTACCGCCCTAAAATGTAGGCACCGTGTGCAACTGAATTTTTCGCCGCATGGAGTCGACTGGACTCCTCGGAGAATTATCTACGAAGAGCATCGTTCGAGGCATTCTTGCGCTTGTGATATTCTCCGCTGCACTTTTACCTGCTCAGAATATCGCGGGGACTTGGCAGGGAACGCTTCATGCCGAGAAAGAACAGCGGACAGTGTTGAGAATATTCAGCGCGGAGGCAGGCAGTTTGAAGGCCGTGCTCTACACCATCGATCAAGGCGGAAAGGGCTTTCCCGTGACGGCAGTCAATTTCCAGGACCGGGAGCTGCAATACTCGATCGACATACTCGGTGGCAGCTACGATGGCAAGCTTTCCGCGGACAGTAAGTCAATTGCCGGAACGTGGACGCAAGGCTCGAATACGACTCCGTTGATTCTTGAACTGGTAACGCCCGAGAAAGAGTCGGCTGTCACAGGGGCTTCCGCGCTCTTACCTGAAATTGCCGCGGATGCGACGCCAGAGTATGACGTGGGCGCAATCAAGCCGAGTAACCCTGATTCGCAGGAAACACCGTTCCGGAGCAGTGGACGGGTATTGACAGCGCGCAAGCAAACTCTCGGCTCTTTTATCGAATTTGCCTATTGGCTGCAAGCCCGGCAGGTTATTAACGCACCGTCCTGGGTCTACAAGGATGGCTTCGATGTGGACACCAAGATGGTGATCGAAGGTCAGCCCAGCGATCAACAAGTGAAGGCGGCGCTGCGAAAGCTGCTCGAGGATCGATTCAAGCTGACCTACCATCACGACCAGAAAGAGTTGGCGGCCTACGAGATTGTTCTGGCAAAGGATGGGCCGAAGAATCTTACCAAAGCCCATGGCTGGGGAGGCGACCCGAACAGCGAGAGGCATACCATGACTATCCCGAAGCCAGGAATCTGGTATGTGTGGAACTTCACTTTGCAGGATCTCGGCAACATTCTGGGAAGAAGCGTCCTGGACAAGCCGGTGATCAATCGAACCGGGCTCACAGAGCGATTCGATTTCACGCTGATGTTCACGCCGGACGAGTTTCAACTGGGCGCGCAGGCGGCGATAGCGCCAGCCGAGAGCGGCGATGCTCCGCCCAGCCTTTTTCTCGCCATGCAGCGGCAACTCGGGCTCAAGCTGCAACCGGTCAAGGGACCCATCGATGCAATGGTCATCGATCACGTGGAAAGGCCTTCGCAGAACTAGCCACTGGACATCCGCATCGGGAGAGTGTTCATGAAGAAAATCGTAACTTGTGCCGCGGTCTTTGTTCTATTCTTTGCCACGGCTCTGCGCGCCCAGGACATTACCGGAACCTGGCAGGGGACGCTACAGGCCGCCAAGGATACTCGTCTGATCCTGAAGGTTTCCAAGGCGGACAAAGGCGCCCTGAAAGGCGTTCTTGTGTATGTCGATCAGAATGGACAAAGCTACCCTGTCTCGCCGGTTACGCTGCAAGGCGCAACCTTCAAATTCTCACTTCTCGATGCTGTGAATTATGCGGGAAAGCTCAGTGCGGACGGTAATATTATTGCAGGCACCTGGTCCAGTCCAACAAACTCCTGGCCTCTGAACTTCGCGCGCCCCACCAAGGAGACGGAATGGACAATCGCTAAGCCTCCCGCGCCGATGGCCGACGATGCGGTCTTCGATGTCGCCACAATCAAGCCAGCCACCCCTGGATCGACGGTTCATAGCTACGGTTTTAGAGGGAATGATCCATTCGCGTTTAATAGGTCTCTAATCGGTCTCTTGGAATGGGCTTATATTCTTCAGGCCCACCAGATCATCGGAGCGCCGTCCTGGGCCGAAACGGACAAGTACGATCTCCGCGGCAAGACGGAAGCGGCAGGCCGGGCCAGCGATCAACAGTTGAAGATGATGCTTCGCAAGCTACTCGAAGAGCGCTTCAAGCTCAAATGCCATTGGGATAAGAAAGAACTCCCGGTTTATGAGCTTGTAATCGGCAAGGATGGGCCAAAACTCACAAAGAGCGAAACCATTGGCGATCAGCATGGCTTCGGCGGTGGGTTGGGACACCGCACATACACCAACTATGCAATGCAAAACTTATGCGATGCGCTGGGAAGAAGTTTCTTGGCCAAGCCGGTCATCGATAAGACCGGACTCAAGGATAGGTACGATTTTACCGTGAACTGGACCCCCGATGAGTTTCAATACAGCGTCATGGGGATACCAGCTCCGCCGCCCTCCGACAGCGCCGATGCGCCGCCGGGGCTGTTCACCGCCATTCAGCAGCAACTCGGGCTCAAGATCGAACAGGGACGGGATCTGGTCGATGTGCTGGTCATCGATCACGTCGAGAAGCCTTCGGAAAATTGACAGTGATGGTTTGATCGAGTTTTCGGGCAACACATCAGCTTTTCAGGAGAAAGTTTATGAAAAATGCCGCACAGTTTCTGATCGCGTTTGTCCTGCTATCGACGACAGTTCTCGCCGCTCAGGATATTACCGGAACCTGGCAGGGGACTATACAGACAGATAAGGAACTTCGGATTGTTTTGAAGATATCCAAGGCGGACCACGGTGCCTTGAAGGCTGCTTTTGACAGCATCGACGGGAGTGGACTGGCACGTCCGGTCACCTCGATTACTCTGCAAGGGAACACTCTCAACTTCGCGGTCATCGGGATCGGCGGAAGCTATGAGGGGAAACTTGCAGCCGACGGCAATTCCATCACTGGGATCTGGACACAGGGCAAGACCTGGCCGCTGGACTTTGCCCGGGCTACCAAAGAAACAATTTGGGCTATTCCCGATCCGCCGCCGCCAGCGCCGTTGATGGCGGACGACGCGGTCTTCGATGTATCCACCTTCAAGCCCGCCAAACCTGGAACAGTCGGTCGCGGTGCCCAAATAGGGAAGCATGAATTCAGATCCCAAAACACCTCCCTGATCTTTCTCATGGAATGGGCCTTTGTGCTTCAAGCTCACCAGATTATCGGGTTGCCCGCCTGGGCCGACACGGACAAGCGGGATGTAGATGCCAAGGCTGATGCAGTCGGCGAGGCCAGCGATGAACAGATGAAGCGCATGATGCAGAAGCTGCTGGCGGAGCGTTTCAAGCTCAAATACCACATGGACAAGAAAGAACTCCCGGTCTACGAGCTTGTCGTTGCGAAGGACGGGCCTAAGCTCACCAAGAGCGAAACCATCGGCGACCGTCACAGCGGCGGGGGCAGCGGGAACCACCGCATATTCAGCAACTATGCAATGCAGAATTTATGCGACGTATTGGGAAGATACTATCTGGCGAAGCCAATGATCGATAAGACCGGGCTCAAGGATAGGTACGATTTCACCTTGAACTGGACTCCCGATGAGTTTCAATACAGCGTCATGGGAATACCAGTGCCGCCGCCCTCCGACAGCGCAGATGCGCCGCCAGGGCTATTCATCGCTATTCAACAGCAACTCGGACTCAAGATCGAACAAGGTAGGGACTTGATCGATGTGCTGGTCATCGATCACGTCGAGAAGCCATCGGAGAATTAGAAACTGGAAATCCGCTTTGGGAGACCTTTCATGAAGAAAATCGCGACTTGTGTTACTGCCATTGTTCTATTCTTTGCCACGGCTCTCGCTGCCCAGGACATAAAAGGAACCTGGCAAGGGACGCTGCATACCCCGAATGTACTTCGCCTAGTACTGAAAGTCTCCAAGGCGGACAATGCAGGCTTGAAGGCAGACCTTTTTTACAATATCGACCAGGATGGAACGCCTGAACCTGTTAATACGGTTTCACTGCAAGGAACAACCTTCAAATTCTCATACGTAAGGTACGACGAGAGCTATGAAGGAAAACTTAGTGCTGACGGCAATTCGATCGCCGGAACGTGGGAACAGGGACTGAGCAAGATTCCACTGGTCTTTGAACGTGCGACTCAGGAGACGGAGTGGACGATTCCGGATCCTCCTCCGCCAGTCAAGATGATGGCGGCTGATTTCCGCCCGGTCTACGAAGTCGCCGCCATCAAGCCCAGCAAGCCGGGCACTCCGAGACATTCCGGATCTGCCTCAAGGCAGCTTAACGAGACCGGAAATAACACCATGTGGATGATCGTCTGGGCCAATGAACTCATGACACGCCAGGTGATTGGAGCGCCAGACTGGTTGAATTCAGACAATTACGATATTACAGCGAAGATGAATGGCGAAGGCCAGCCCAGCGACGCGCAGATGAAAGAAGCGATCTCCCAGCTTCTCGCTGACCGCTACCAATTCAAATTCCACATGGAAAAGAGGGTGATGCCGGGCTACGAACTTGTCGTCGCCAATGGCGGTCCTAAGCTCACGAAGAGTGAGTCTACCAACGACGCGCATGGCCATTCAGGGACGCATGGGGTCTTTTTCTTTTACAACACCGACATGGTGAGTCTGTGCCGCGCACTGGGCAGGAACGTGCTAGATAGGTCGGTCGTGGACCACACAGGGGTGACTGGCAGGTATGACTTCAGCTTGAAGTGGACGCCCGACGAGTTTGAGCTTGCACTGTCTGGCGCCAGTGCGCCGTCAGCGACCAATGGCGATGCACCTCCGGGAATCTTCACCGCATTGCAACAGCAGTTGGGCCTCAAGCTGCGAGAAGGCAAATTCCCCGTAGATGTGCTGGTCATCGATCACGTCGAGAAGCCATCGGAGAATTAGCAACTGGAAATCCGCTTTGGGAGACCTTTCATGAAGAAAATCGCGACTTGTGTTACTGCCATTGTTCTATTCTTTGCGACAGCTCTCGCGGCCCAGGACATAACTGGCACTTGGCAGGGAACGCTCCATACGCCACAGAAGGATTTGCGTACCGTTTGGAAGTTTTCCAAAGCGGAGACGGGAGGATGGAAGACCGTCTTTTATTCGATTGACCAGGGCGGACAGGGGTATCCTGCAACATCGACGGCCTTGCAGGCGAACACGCTGCGATGCCTATTCATCGCGGTTGGCGGCGCCGAGTACGATGGAAAGCTCAGCGCGGACGGAAAGTCGATTGCGGGGATGTGGACGCAAGGTCCGAAACCGACCCCGCTGGTTCTGGAGCGAGCAACGCCGGAGACGGAGTGGACCATCCCGGAGACTCTTCCGGCAATGAAACAGATGGCCGCCGATGCTGTTCCCGTCTATGAAGTCTCGACGATCAAGCCCAGCAAGCCGGGAACTCCGCGGGTCTATGGGTTTGGGCGTCGTTTAAGTTCGCGTAACGTTTCACTGATCTTTTGCATGACCTGGGCCTACGGGCTGCAAGCTCGCCAGATTATCGGCGCGCCAGCCTGGGCCGACACAGACAAATACGATCTTGGCGGTGAAACGACCGCGGAAGGTCAACCCAACGATCAACAGGCGAAGGGGATGGTCAGAAGGCTGCTAGAGGATCGCTTCAAGCTCAAATACCACTATGAAAAAAGAGAGATGCCCACCTATGAAATTGTCGTTGCCAAGGACGGTCCGAAGCTGAACAAGAGTGAAGAGAAGACCGAAAGCCACCACTACTCTCTCTGGGGCGGGAACCTCACCGGATATAACTTCTCGATTCAGGACCTCGGCAACATCCTGGGCAGGTTCGTCCTGGATAAACCGGTGCTGAATAAGACAGGACTCAACGATCGATACGACATGATGCTCAAATGGACTCCGGACGATTTTCAGCTTGGTATTATGGGTATCAATGCACAGCCTGACGCGGACAATGCGGATGCGCCGCCAGGGCTGTTCACCGCTATTCAGCAGCAAATGGGTCTCAAGCTGCAACCGGGCAAGATCGCCGATGTGCTGGTGATCGATCACGTGGAAAAGCCTGAGGAGAACTAGCCGCTCCACGATTGCTTAAGGGGTTTGAGGAGATTGTTCATGAAAAGGATCGTACTGGGAGTTATTTCGTTGGTTCTGTTTTCGGGAAGCGTGCTATTCGCCCAGGATATTACCGGTACCTGGCAAGGCACGCTGCACACCGCGCAAAAAGATTTGCGCACGGTTGTGAAGATTGCCAAAACTGATGCGGGCGGACTGAAACTCGATCTGTATAGCATCGATCAGAGCGGGCAGGGCATCACGGCCACGACAGTCAGCTTTCAAGACAAGGTGCTGAAGTGCGCGATCGCCACGATCGACGGCAGCTATGAAGGAAAGATCTCAGCAGACGGCAAGTCGATTTCCGGAACATGGAAACAAGGCTCGAACACGATACCGCTGGTTCTGGAGCGGGCGACACCGGAGACGGAATGGACCATCCCCGAGCCTCCGGCCAAGCTGCCGCCGATGGCTGCGGATGCCGATCCCAGCTTTGAAGTGGCGACGATCAAGCCGAGCAAACCCGAGCAGCAGGGTAGGGGTTTTCGGATGCAAGGACGAAACTTTTCTACCATGAATACCACACTGGTGGATCTGATTACATTCACTTATGGGGTACAGGAGAAGCAGGTCATCGGCGGGGCGGATTGGATGAGGACTGTCAAGTTTGATCTCTCAGCGCAGCCGGACGTTTCCGGCGCACCGAATCCAGATCAGTTGAAGAGCATGGTTAAAAAACTGCTGGCCGACCGCTTTCAACTCAAGTTTCACAAGGATAAGAAAGAGCTTTCAGCCTATCTGCTGAGCATGGCCAAGGGTGGTCCGAAGCTGACCAAGAACGACAGCAATCCGGATGGACTTCCCAGCCTCTTCTTCCGCGGCCTCGGCGTGCTTCCTGCGCGTAACACAACAATGCCCGAGTTCACCCAGTTATTGCAGTCGGCGGTGTTCGATCGCCCGGTTGTGGATCAAACCAATCTTGCGGGACGTTGGGATTTTCTTCTCAAGTGGACGCCGGATGAGTCACAATTTATCAGTCTGGGCGTTAAGGTCCCGCCGCCGAGCGAAGCTGCCGATGCGCCGCCACCAATATTTACGGCCATCCAGGAGCAGATCGGGTTGAAGCTGGACGCGGGAAAAGCGCAGGTTGATGTGATTGTCATCGACCATGTCGAGAAGCCTTCCGAGAATTAACTGAAGCCGCGCAACCGAGGGGAATGATTCTATGTCGCGGTGCCCAGTAGGGAGATTCTTGCTTCTCTTATTTATGCTCCTGTCGCTGACCGCTTCTCGTGTTGCGGCGTCGGAGCACCATGGGCAGGTCTTCTTCAATGGTGTGCCGGTGCCGGGCGCGACCGTGACCGTGATGCAGGGAGAGAAACAGCTCTCGACCATTACCGATGCGCAGGGCGTCTATGAGTTTGCCGAGATTGACGACGGCGAGTGGAAGACCGCGATCGAGATGCGTGGCTTTGCGCGGCTCGATAACACGGTCACGGTGGGAGCAAATTCGCCGCAGGGAACGTGGAATTTGAAACTGCTGCCGCTGGAAACGCTGCTGGCCGAAGCCGATTCGAGCAAGCCGGAAGCCGCGGCCCAAGCTGTAACCAAGCCTATTCCGTCGCCATCTCCTTCTCACACCGACCGAACAGCGGCAGCGAAAGGTGCGGCTGCAAAAAGCGAGGAGCCGAAGGCTGCCAGCCCAGCCGAAGCGCTTGAGCCGCAGGATGAGAACGCCGAGAAGGCCGCGGATGGGTTTCTGATCAACGGTAGCGTGAACAATGCGGCAACCTCGCAGTATTCGCTGGCTCCGGCCTTCGGCAATCAGCGGACCGGGGCCAAGGGTCTCTACAACGGCGGAATCGGCACTATCATCGGCAACTCAGTCTTCGATGCGAAGCCTTATTCTTTGACGGGTCTGGAGACGCCGAAGGACGCGTACAACAGGGTTACGGTGATGGCCTCGCTGGGAGGGCCGCTCATCATCCCGCATCTGCTCTATCACGGACCTAACTTTTTTGTCGCATATCAGGGTACGCGCAACAGCGACGCCGCGACCGAGTCAGGGTTGGTGCCGGATGCGGCGGAGAGAGCTGGAGAACTGGCGAGTGGAACGATTCCCGTAAACCCTCAAGCCGCGGCGCTCTTGAGTCTTTATCCGCAGCCTAACGTCGCGGGGAATTCGGGGTACAACTTCCAGACCGAAGTGCTGAACGAGACGCACACAGACGCGCTTCAGTCGCGCCTGAACAAAACGATTGGCCGCAGAGACCAGTTATACGGCGGTTTCGGCTTCCGCAGCACACGGGCCGGCAGTGAAAACCTCTTCGGCTTTCTCGATACCACCGATACGCTGGGCATCGATACGAATGTGAACTGGTCGCACTCCTTCCGGTTTCCGGTTCGCGCGCTGGTGGGCTATCGCTTCACGAGCTTGCGCACCACGGTGCGGCCCGCATTCGAAGATCGCAGCAACGTCTCGGGCGATGCCGGCATCGGAGGCAACGACCAGGACCAGGCGGATTGGGGTCCGCCGGGATTGGTCTTTTCCAGCGGGATCGCGGCGCTGGCCGACGCGCAGAGCGCCTTCAATCGCAACCGGACCGATGCCGCATCGCTCAGTCTATCGACCCCGCATCGCCGCCACACTTTCGCCTCTGGCGGCGACTTTCGCAGTCAGGAGTTCAACGAGCAGACAGAGCAGAATCCTCGCGGTGTTTTCACCTTCAACGGCGCGGCGACCGGCTCCGACATTGGGGACTTTCTGTCCGGCATTCCCGACACCAGCACTCTGGCCTGGGGCAACGCACGCAAATACTTCCGGCAATCGGTCTACGATGCATTCGTTTCCGACGATTGGAGACTGCGTCCGGAGCTGACCATCAACGCGGGGTTGCGCTGGGACTACGGTGCGCCAATGACCGAGCTCTTCTGCAACCTGGCGAACCTGGACATTGCGCCGGGATTTACGGCGGCCGAGCCGGTCACGGCCAGCAGCCCGACAGGCCCGCTGACCGGCACAAAGTATCCAGGCTCGCTGCTGCGGCCCGACCGGCTTGGATTCGAGCCCCGGATCGGAATCGCGTGGCGGCCGCTGCCTGCATCGACCCTGGTGGTGAGGGCCGGCTACGGCATCTACGACGATACGTCCGTGTATCTTTCGGCTGCGGAAAACATGGCGCAGCAGGCACCGCCATCGACGATTGTCAGCGACGCAAATTCGAGCGCATGCGCGTTGACGCTGGCCAACGGATTTCCCGGCAACTGCCCCGGATCCATCGCCGATACCTTCGCTTCGGACCCGAATCTGCGCGTGGGCTACGCGCAAGACTGGCAGTTATCCATCCAGAGCGATCTGCCTAAGGCCATGGTGATCGTAGCGACATACTCAGGAATTAAGGGCACGCGCGGGATGCAGGAGGTTCTGCCCAATAGCTATCCCATCGGCGCAACAAATCCCTGTCCATCCTGCCCGGTGGGCTTCGTCTACAGAACCTCGAGCGGCAATTCGACGCGCGAGGCCGGAGAGCTTCAACTGCGGCGGAGGCTGCGCAACGGATTCACGGCCACACTCGATTACACCTATGCCAAGGCAATCGACGATGAAGCGCAAGTCGGCGGGCAAGGCCATGTAGCTGTTTCTTCGACGACCTCGACGAGCGCGAGCAGTTCAACCACGGCAGTGCCGGCGATTGCGCAAAACTGGCTAGATCCGCGCGCCGAGCGCGGACTCTCAACCTTCGATCAGCGGCATCTGCTGAAGGCGCAGATTCAATACACGACTGGCATGGGCATCGGCGGCGGGACGTTGCTGAGCGGATGGTGGGGCAGGCTGCTGAAAGAGTGGACGGTGATGAGCCAAATCAATGCGGGTAGCGGATTGCCGGAGACGCCGGTGCTGATCGTAGCAACGCCAGGCACGGCTGTTGTTGGCGCGATTCGGCCGGACCTGACCGGCACGCAGATCGGTAGTTCCGTATCCGCCGGCCACTTTCTGAATGCGGCGGCCTACCGTGCGCCGGCAAGTGGCCAATGGGGCACGGCAAGGCGCGATTCGATCACCGGCCCCGGCCAGTTCAGTCTGGATGGAGCTCTGTCGCGGTCCTTCCGGCTGCGGGAGCCATGGAACCTGGATCTGCGCGTGGATGCGACGAACCTGCTGAACCATCCGGTATATACCTCGTGGAACACCACGTTGAACTGGAACACAGGAGTGAGCAGCCCAGCCTTGAGCAGCACCACCTTTGGGCTGCCGACGGCAGCCAATTCCATGCGCAGCCTGCAGGTGACAGGACGGCTGAGGTTTTGACGATGCGTAGGATGAAAGTATTGTTGAACTGCGGGCAGCTAGCAACTTTGTCAGCCGCGATGCTGAGTGCGGGCGCACAGCAGATTGGCTACAATACGGTATCTGGCCAGAATGAAACTTACACGCTGAAAGTAAATTCCCAGTTGGTCATTGAGACCGTTGTGGTGAAGGACAGGAAGGGAAATTTCATCCCTGGTTTGACGGCCAAGGACTTTACGGTAACAGAGGATGGGGCGCCGCAGACCATTCGTTACTGCGAGCACCAAGCGCTTTCGGCCGCATCCACCCCGCTTGTTGTGACGCCGCCGGAGGAGGAACAGATCCGGGTCTACAACAGGCTAGCCCGCACGCAGATTGCGCCGGAAAAACCGGAGAGCAACGCGTATCAAGGCCGTCGCCTGCTTGCTCTCTACTTCGACATGAGCGCCATGCGTCCCGACGATCAGTTGCGCGCGCTGGCCGCGGCGGAGAAGTTTGTGCGCACGCAGATGACGGCTGCTGACATGGTCGCGATCATGCGCTTCAACGGCGGGGCGGTCGATGTGCTCCAAGATTTCACGGCGGACCGCAACCGGCTCCTGAGCATCTTGCAGACCCTGATTGTAGGCGAGGGACAAGGCGACGAAAACAACGTGGACGATGCCAGCAGCACCGACACCGGCGCAGCCTTCGGGCAGGATGATAGCGAGTTCAACATCTTCAACACCGACCGGCAGCTCTCCGCGCTGCAAACCGTAGCCAGAATGCTCGAACAGGTGAGCGAGAAGAAGTCGCTGATCTACTTCGCCAGCGGCATGAGATTGAACGGCGTGGACAACCAGGCGCAATTGCATGCCACCATCGACGCCGCGGTACGGGCGGGGGTCTCGTTCTGGCCGGTCGATGCGCGCGGATTAGTGGCGCAGGCGCCGCTTGGCGATGCAACGCAGGGCTCGCCGGGCAATGCGGGAGTCTATTCCGGGACGGCGGCTAAGGCTGTGACCGACAAGTTTCAGCAGTCGCAGGACACCATGTATTCGCTCGCGGCTGATACGGGCGGCAAGGCGTTGTTCGACAACAACGACCTGACTCGCGGCATTGTGCAGGCGCAACGAGCTGTCTCTGACTACTATATCGTCGGCTACTACACGACGAACGCAGCGCAGAATGGGCGATTCCGGCGCGTGAAGATCACCATGGATCCGTCCCTCGATGCGAGCCTCGACTACCGGCAGGGCTACTACGCGAACAAGGAGTTCAATCGGTTTACCGCCGTAGACAAGGAACGGCAACTCGAGGATGCGCTGATGCTCGGCGACCCTATAACGGACCTCACCATCGCCATGGAGGTCGATTACTTTCAAATCAACCGCGCTGAGTATTTCGTGCCCATCATAGTAAAGATTCCCGGCCGCGAACTTGCGTTGGCAAAGCGATTCGGGGCGGAGCACACGCTCATCGACTTCATCTGCGAGATCAAGGACGAGTACGGCGGCATCACGGTTCAAAATCTTCGCGATAACGTTGATATCAAGCTGAGCGACGTCACGGCGGCGGAGTTGACCAAACGTCCAGTCGAGTACGACTCCGGTTTCACACTCCTGCCGGGCAAGTACTCGATCAAGTTTCTCGCGCGCGATAACGAAACGGGAAGAATCGGAACCTATCAGACGATATTTGCGATTCCTAACCTGAACAAGGAGGTCAAGCGGGTTCCCATCAGCTCGGTAGTGTTGAGCAGCCAACGAGTCGACTTGAAGGATGCGCTCTTTAACGCGGCAAGGGGACAACAGGAAGCCCGTGATGAGGCAAAGAATCCACTGGTCGAGGATGGGCGAAAGCTGATTCCCAGTGTCACACGGGTCTTCAGCACCAGCCGCCCGCTTTACATATATCTGCAAGCCTACGAAGGTGGCGCAACGAATAGCTCAGCTGCGGTGAATGCGGCCTCGACCGCTTCCAGTGCGGCCGCTCCTCTGGTTGCCTTCGCTAGCTTCTATCGCGACAGGAAGAAGGCCTTTGAATCAGCGCCCGTCGCCGCGACGCCACAGTCAGAGAGCCGTTTGGGGATGGCGCCATTCAACTTCCACATTGACTTGGGCGGGCTTGCTCCGGGTAAATACGAGTGCCAGGTCAACATTCTCGATCCCGCAGGACAACGAGCCGCGTTTTGGCAAGGTTCTATCCTGCTGGTTCGGTGATGTTTTGCGTTTTAGAACCAGCTGACGAAAGGATCCATCGGGCGGATTTTCCGATTGAGAATCGCGCTGAGACTCTGCCGCGTTTCTGCGTCTTCTCAGGTCTTCAACGACCAAGGCAGATACATCGAGCGCGGCCTGGAGGTCTCCTGCGATCACGGCGGAAGCGTCGAGATCTGAATCATCAAGGCTCTCATCATGTGCCATGCGGGCTAGAGCGAACCCATAATTGCTGTACCCTGGTATCCGCAGTGGCGGAACCATGCCGAGGCGTTGGCGGCTGTAATGGTTTTCAGCGCCTCGGTGATTGCCTGATCGAGGGCTTCCTGGGTGCGCGCTTTGGCGTCGCGGAGAAACTTCTTGAACTTCGACCAAGCCTTTTCTATCGGGTTCAAGTCCGGCGAGTAAGGCGGAAGATAGAGCACTTGCGCGCCGCAGGCCTCGATCCGCTGGCGTATCCCCGTCACCTTGTGCGCCGACAAGTTATCCATCACCACCGCGTCGCCGGGCCTCAGTTTGGGACACAGCACCTGTTCCACATAGCTTCTGAAGATATCGCCGTCGGTAGCCGACGCGACGGTCATCGCCGCGTCGATGCCGCGCAGGCTCATGGCCCCCAAAGTGGTCACCACTTCCCAGCGGCCTTGCGGCGTGGCTTCATGAATGCGCTCGCCCTTCGGTGCCCGTCCCCACTGCCGCGTCATGGTCGTGGCGACGCCGCTTTCGTCCAGGAAAATCAGGCTCTCCGGCGGGATAGCGGAGACCGCGGCGAGGTACTCTTGGCGCCGCTTGAGGTTGGCTTCGGTGTCGCGTTCAGCCGCATGGAGCGACTTTTTTTGCGCCTCAGCCCCATCTGCCGAAGCACCTGTCCCACCCGGCTCTTCGAGGTCTGGACGCCCGTGCCGGCCAGCCGCTCGCGTAACTCCGCCTCGGTCAAGTCCGGTTGCTCGCGCAGCCAACCGCCCAATAGCTCCTTCACCGCTGCGGTGAACCGGCTCAGCTGCCCATGCCGCGACTGTGCCACGCGCCCCATGCACCCGCTGCGCCGCTGCTGCCGCCGGATCTTGCGCACATACTCAAAACTTACCCCAAAGCGCAGCGCCAACTGCCGCCGCGACCCTTCCTTGCGCTCAAATGCTTGAAGAATCCGGCAGCGCAGATCGTCCGACAATGGTTTCGCCATTCAGCTTGTGTCGCGGAACGCCACGCAATTTCAGAGTAGCGATTCTCCGCTGCCAGGGGTATAGCTATCTTGGTTCCGCTCTAAGCCCTGGCAGTCTGGATTGGAATCTGCCGTTTCTCATTAGCATCCAAGACAACGAAAGGCATCGCCTGCCCAAAAACGAGCACACAGGTCGCACAAATGCCCTGAACAAATCTAACAAAATGGAGAGATATAACCCAGTCACGAAGCCGCTAGACTGGAGTTGCCGGTCCCATGGAAGTGACATGGAACCGGGAAGCCCCGGAAAGACAATCGGGCTGATCCCCCCCCACAGGTCAGCCCGAGCCCGCTTGATTAGAGATTTGGTAGCAAAATTGGTAACATTTAGCGGCCATTGGACCGGTTTTTTCGACTCAGCCTACTCGTAAGTCCTTTGCCGTCAGTAAAACGCTATCTTGGAACTTCCATGGCACGGAAGATGTCATCGGTTCAATCTCGATCAGGTCCACCATTCGATTCGACGCAATTCGGTGGTCGCTTTAAGCACCGTTCGCATAAGTGCGGCCTCCCGCCAGCAGAGTTACAGCAGTTGAAGATAGAACCAGGAAAGCATGGTTTCATGCCGAGTCTTCGTCACAGCTTGGAAGGTCTTGCTATGTCGTGCAGCCGCCGGTGTTTCGGCAAATAACTCCGCGCGCTACCAGCTCTCTTTCTTCTGCTGCTTCGACCAGAGGAAGTCCGCAATCCGGTTGATATCTTCATCGCTTAACACGTGCTTCCAGGACGGCATATAGAGGGGCGGAGCCGGTCCTGACGGGTTCTCCAACGGCGGGGCTCTGCCGTTGCGGATAATCGCGATCACTTCGTCCTTGGTGTAGTCGTCTGAAACGTGCAGCAGCGAAGGCACCTCGCCGCCCTGCGCATTGGGATTGGCCACGCCTCCCTGTAACTCCGTTCCGTGGCAGCCCACGCAACCGAAGCGCGCAAAGTCCTGCTTGCCGGCTTCGATGGCTACATCCTCTGGCGTCCAGGCGCGAGTTTTGCGGGACAAGATCAACTGCACATCGTCCGGAGTGGCGATTGCCATGTAAGCGAGAAGAGCCTTGCGAGCATTCGCTTCAAGATCGTACTCAGGCATGGAACTGCCCGGATAAACCAGTTCCGGGTTCACGAGTTGCTCGTCTAGCCACTCGGTTGAGTGCCGCGTCGTTACGCCAAGCAGATCGGGTCCATTCTTGGCGCCGACACCGCCTACGCTATGGCATGCAATGCAGTTCTTTTCGACAAAGAGCTGCCGGCCAAATTCGGGGCCGGGGATAAGCCGCACGCTCGAATAGTAGCTCCCCATGTCTTCATTGGTGAGCGAAAGCATGTAATAGGTGAGGTCGCGCGCCTGCTCTTTGGTGAAGTGGAAGTTAGGCATGGCCGATCCGGCGGAGACAGCGTTGGGAGCCAGGAAATGGCGTTCAAGCCAATCAGGCGCGCGGTGGTTTGCGCCCTCCGCGGTCAGGTCAGGACCGATGCTGCCGCCCACTCCGTTCAACTTGTGACAGCCGCGGCAGCCCTGTGTTTCAAAAAGATGCCGCCCTTCGGTCAGTTCCGGCACACCGGGCACTTCACCTTCCTTGTGGCATCGGCCGCAGGAGGCGCGGATGTAATCCTTCGTCAGCAGCGGATTTGGCCAGAACTCGACCTTGCCGTGGGCGCCGTCTTTGTCCGTGGCCAGGCCCTGGCCCCCATGGCAAATGGTGCAGCCGAATTTGGAGGGGATGTGCGGCCCAAGGTTGGCGTGATAGCGGAACGGCTCGGGCGCGTTTTTCATGGTGGGGTCTTCGACGCCCAGATGGCAGGTGGTGCAGCGATCCACCCGTTGCAGGCCTGTCATCATTACCTGGTGAATCTCGGGCGGTGTGGCCAGTACGGCGGCCTTGGCAACGGCATTGGGTTCGCCTTGCGCCTCAAGCTGCAAAAAGCTTCTCTGATAGGTCTTCCAGGACGGGGTGTTAGCCTGCCATGCAGCGGCCACAATTAAAGCCAGCGCAAGAAGACTTAGCGCAAAAAATACCTGTTGGAGTCTTCGTTCCATTACTCGGCCCCCCCGACAACATGCACCCATGGTGGAACCAGCGCCCAGCCAGGTCCGCGGAAGAAGGTTCCCACAACAATCAAGACCAGATTCACCACCACAAAGAAAGCAAACAGCCAGAGAATCAATTTGCGGTCGGCGGGGCGGCGGCTCGGATTTCTGTCAAGGTAGGGAATTGCAAGCAGAGCCAGCACCATCAGTGCCGGCGCCACTACGCCGCCCAGCAAGGCTGAGTGGCTGACTAACTCCTGCAAGCCCAGAAAGTACCACGGCGCCTTGGCCGGATTCGGGGTCTTTGCCGGGTTGGCAAGCTCCTCAAGTGGCGCGTGAAAAAACAGCGAGATCGTCATGATGGTGGTTACGGTGGCCATCAGCGTGACTGCTTCGCGCACAAAGGCATACGGATAAGAGAAGACGGTATCCTCCTCTTCCTCGGGAGTCACCGTCTCGAATATAGGCTTGCCGGTTACGACCTCCATGAGGCCATAAGTCTTGGAGCTGGATGCCGCTGTAGCTTTAAGTGGCGCAACTTCCGCGGGCGCCCCGATGGTGACAAGAGCTTCGGTCTTTTTGGGCGCGAGTTTCCATACGGGCCGCGAGAGGCCACCGTCCTTGCGCACCCGCCAGAAATGAACGATGGTGAGCAGAATCATGAGCGATGGCAGCACAGCCACGTGCAAGACATAGAAGCGCAGCAGCGCGGCCTCTCCAACGCTATGGCCGCCCAAAAGCAGTTCGCGCACCTGCCCGCCGACCAGCGGAGCATAACTGCCGATGTTGGTGCCAACAGTGATAGCCCAAAAGGCCAACTGATCCCACGGCAGCAGGTAACCTGTGAAGGACAGGCCCAAAGTCAGCAGCAGGAGCATTACGCCGACCACCCAGTTGAACTGCCGCGGCTTCTTATAGGATCCGGTGTAGAAGACCCGGCACATGTGCAGGAAAACGCAGACGACCATGCCGTGCGCAGCCCAGCGATGCATGGCACGCAGGAAGTTCCCCATAAAAACGACAAACTCTAGATCCTTCATGTCCTGATATGCTTGCGGCGGAAAAGGCCGGTAATAGCACATGAGAGCTATGCCAGTAGTTACGAGGATGAGAAAGAGAAAGAAGGTAATGAAGCCCAGATAAAAGGAGTGGTTGAACCTGAGATTCTCCTTCTTCACCTTGGCAGGATGGATATGCAGCCAGACATTGAGAAAGACCAACTCAGACTTTCCCTTGTCTGTGGAGAGCGGATCTCGCCGCACGATCGATTGCCAGATTTCGCGAATCAGATTCATGGTTACACCATCAGGCGGTAAGTCGGTGGCACTACTTTGTCTTTGTCCACGCTAAGCTGCCCATCGCGAGCCTGCGTTACTTCAAACCAATCCAGAGCGCGGGGCGCGGGACCGTGCTGCACCGTGCCGTCGGCGGCAAAGACGCTGCCATGGCAGGGGCAATGGAAGCGCTGGTCGCTCGGGAAGTGCGCGACCGTACAGCCCAGGTGCGTACAGACTGCGCTGGCTACCGCGAAGCCCTTGTCCCGGTCGCGGAAGACAAAGATCTTTTCTTCGACGAGAAAGGTCGGCGGTCCAAAGGGAAAATCGGCGGGGTTGCCGATCTTGAACGACTGGGGCGGCTCATAAAAGACGCTCGGCATCAAAAACCGGACCACGGCTGCCAGGCTAACTCCTATCGCCGAAACGAGAGCGGCCACGCCGATAGATCCCCAACTGAACTTGAAAAACTCCCGTCGATTCATGCCCTTGCTCCCTTACTCAAAGACTTCCCGTTCCTGCTGTTCCAGAGCTTCCATGGTGATGGCCCCGGTCGGGCACCTATCGGCGCAAAGGCCGCAGCGAATGCACTTTTCTTCATTTTTGATGATGGCCCCCGCCTGGCCGGCCTTCAGTTCAGCGGCAGGCACTCCGTAACGATTTTGAATGAGCGCGTCATATCGGGCATCGCCGCTTACCTGCACCAGATCCACCAGGCGCAGGCAGTTCTCCGGGCATACATCCACGCACCCGGCGCAGAGGATGCACTTTGAGCCATCGAAAATGGTGTTGACTTGGCAATTGAGGCAGCGCAACCCTTCAGCACGGCCCTGTTCCTCGTCAAAGCCAAGCTCCACTTCGGCGATTCCGATGCGCCGGTTCGCAGCCAGAACCGGCATCTTCTGCCGAGGCGTGGAGAGGAAGCCGCGCGGCATCTCCCAGTTAGGCATAATGCGGAATCGGCTGAGGACCGACTTCTTTGTCTTGCCGTTGAGAAAGACGTGAATCGATCGCGCAGCCTTGTGTCCATTGGCCACAGCCTCAACCAGGATGCGCGGGCCGAAGGCCACATCGCCCCCCGCAAAGACGCCAGGGGCAGTGGTCATCAGGTTTTCGTCGATCTTGAGAATTCCGCGGGGAGTCACCTGCACGCCCTCTTCACCAGTGAGGAACGAAAGGTCGGCCTGCTGGCCGATGGCCAGAATCACGCTGTCGCAGGGAATGATTTTTTCTTCGTCGCTGAATGCAGGATTAAAGCGGCCATTCTCGTCAAAGACCGTGAGGCAGCGGCGAACCTTCAAGCCAGTGACGACGCCATTTTCGCCGACGATCTCCTTGGGCCCCCAGCTGTTTTCAACCGTAATGCCTTCGTGCTCGGCTTCGTCCACTTCGCCTTTCCAGGCGGGCATCTGCGCACGCGATTCCAGGCTGACCAACTCCACTTCTTCAGCGCCTGAGCGTAACGCCATGCGGGCTGCGTCGAAGGCGGGCTGCAGGCCCTTGGCATCGTCGTCCGGTTCCGCGAAATCCACCGCTTCATGCACCAGGCGAACAGCGGCGCGCGCCACATCGATGGCCACGTTGCCTCCACCCACCACAACAACCCTCTTGCCCAGTTCGATCTCGAATCCAAGGTTGACGTTGATCAGGAAATCGATGCCGTTGTAAACGCCGGCCAGATGCGCGCCCGGAATGTTCAGCTCGCGGCCTTTATTGAGCCCGGTGGCCAGCAGAACCGCATCGAACTTCGACCTCAAATCGGCGAAGGAGATATCGCGGCCAAGCGTCACGCGCGTGCGAAGCGTAACTCCCATGGCCAGGATGTTATCGACTTCCATCTTGATGATTTCGCGCGGGAGGCGGAACTGCGGGATACCGAGATAGAGCATTCCTCCCGGCACCGGAGCTGACTCGAAGACCTCGACCGTGTAGCCCAGCAGGGCCAGGTCATGAGCGCACGTGAGGCCGCACACGCCTGCTCCTATGATCGCAATGCGCTTGTCGCGCTTGGCAGCGGGAAGCAGCTTCTTCCGCGCTGGATCGTGCCCAGTGCCCAAGTTATGACGATCGGTTGCATAGCGCTTCAATGCGCAGATAGCGATAGGCTCGTCGATCTTGCCGCGCCGGCAGTTATCTTCGCAGGGGTGCGCGCAGATGCGGCCCAGCACATACGCGAATGGATTGGGCGCGCGCGCCAGAAGGTACGCTTCTTCATCTTTGGAGATTCCAATCGCCTGGACGTATCGGCCGCATTCCGTATGAATCGGACAGGCGGCGCGGCAGGGAATATTCTTATCGAAATACTCCTGATCCGGGACCGTGATGGAATAGCGCATGGATTCCCCATTTTGGCGATCGGTTCAGCTACTTTAACCCGAAACCCAGGTCGAGTTGTAGCAGTTCCCTTGAAATAAAGGCCCCGGCGAGCGGGCCGATGCTCGCCGGGGAGGAAGGTAACACTGCCTTGCGAGATTCAGGCAAAGCTACCGAAGACCGTGTGACAGGCTCTTAGTGCTGCTGAGCCTTCAACTTCTCAATCTCTTCGTCGCTCAGAGCCTTGGAGAACGCCGAAGGATTCTTGTCTTTGCGATTCGTCTGGTCGTAAGCCAGGAACTCGTAGATAGCCTTGCCCTGGGCATCGCTGATGCCGGAGTTGGGCTTATGCATCATGCGCTTGACGTAGCGGCTCCACTCTTCCTGGGTCATGGTCGTATTGATGGGGCGCGCAATGGTGTGGCATTTGGCGCACTTGTCCGTGAATACTTTGTACCCCTTCTGCTGATCCGGCGGATACGCGGAAACATTGATCTTGTCGGGCCCCTTGTCCTGGGGGAGGGTCACGTTGCTGCCGCTCTGTGCCGCGAGAAGCAGCGGTATCGAAAAACATGCTACGGTCATGGTGCGAATCACTTTGATCATTTCAACCTCTCCTTACCACATGTACCGGATATCCAGCCTGAACAGCTTGTCGGTTGTGCCCACGAGCGCGAGCGGGTCGCCATCGTGCTCCTGGTTATAGGCGGCGCGAAGGACAACGTTGCCTAGCGATGTAAGAGCGCGCTCGCCGCCAATGCCCCAGGCCCGCGTATGCATTGTCGGTTGCGGATCGATGCTTGAGGTGCCGCGGTCCAGCCGCGCCATGATGACGGTGCCTGGCTTGAAGTAGTAGTCTGCCTCGCCGCGGTAGGTGTTCGCGGTAAAGTGCGAGACCGGACCGCCTTGCACCCATTCCCAGTCATCCTGGCTGCGGATGTAACCGCCCAGCAGATCCAGCTTGTCGAAGAAGAGGTAGTTGCCGAAGACGCCGGCTCGGTAGAACGTGGGGCGGTAAGTGAACTGATTCTCTGCGCCCGCGTTCTGTATCTGGTCCTTCGACCCACGGTAAAACATCGCGGTGACGCCGCCGTCGGGACCGAACCAGTAATCCGCGTCGGCCCATACATCTTTAGAGTTTTTAGTAGAGCCCGCGAGTATCTCGCTGCCATCCGCATTCAACCCGTTGGTGACCTTGGCCGAGACGGCAAAGATATTCTTGAAGTAATTCGAAGCGTGAGTGTAGCCCACGTCCACTCCGACTGGATGCTGATCGAGGGAGAAGCTGATGGGGTCGACGTTCGTAAGAGTGTAAGCGGGATCTGAGAAGAGGTTGTAGAACATGGCCGCCCGCGTTCCTTCACCCTCTTGCATGTGCATCTCGCCGGCCTTGATGAAATAGCTGCTGTTGGCGCGACCGCGCGTGTATACGCCAAACCCCTGTTCCAGATTGCTGTTGCCGTCCTGATAGAGCTCGTAGTGCCCGAAATAGGAGAAGCCGGTCTCCGGTACAGCTCCTGCTATGAACAGCGCGGCTTCGTCCAGGTTGAAGCTCGAACATGTAGAACTCGACGAAGTGTCGCTGCCGCACGAGGTCGAGGGCGACGCGGATGTGGTGTTGCCCGCGTCGGCGACCGTCTTGTCATCCGTGACACTTGCCTGCAAGATCAGTGCGACAGAGTGCATGAGGCTGAACTTGATGTCCTTGTCCAGTTCATCGATCTTTGGCGCCGGTTTGGTCCCGTCCATTTCATCCGGCGGCATGCGGTAGCCGAGGCGCTTGAACATGTAGCCGTTCTTATTCAGAGCCGGCGGAACAGTGTGACAGGTGTAACACTTGACACCGTATTTGCGGGCAAAAGCCGGAATGGCATGCCCTGGCTGGGGCATCAAAAGGATCAAGCCGAGCACCACCAGAACTGCCTTGACGCCTGAGGTCCAGAATTTCATGTGCGGGAACTCCTGCATCTTTCTTAAGCACGGCAGGAGCCAAAGGCAAGATTATTTGAAATCAATGACTTGCCAGAGACGATCGGCCGGGTATGAGGATTTCATTCCCCGCATTCCGGTGCATCCTGGGGAATCGATTCCCCAGGATGCTGTTCCTTGTCCCGCCGCAGCAGGCTGTAAAAGGTCTTCCGGTCGACACCGGCTTCGCGCGCGGCGGCGCTGACATTGCCGTTGCATCGGGCCAGTACGGCTTGCGCATAGGAGTTCTCAAAGCTGGCCAGGTACTGCTCCCGGGCATCTTTCCAAGGCAGTGAAGAGAGACTGCTGGCTGCCTCCCCATTCGGCGAATCCTCTTCCAGATCTTTCGGTTCCAGCACTCCGCCGGGGTGCAGCGCTGTCAGCCTTTCCATCACGTTCTTCAGTTGCCGGACGTTTCCCGGCCAGCGCTGGCTCAGCAGCGCCTCGTAAAACCGCTGTGAACCTGACAGGCTCTTCCCGTAACGCCGCGAGAACCGCTCCAGGAAGAAGCGCGCCAAGTGGGGAATGTCCTCCTGCCTGTCGCGCAGGGGAGGCAGCTTGACCGTGACCACGCTCAACCGATAGTAGAGCTCTTCGCGAAAGCTTCCCGCCTTGATCTTGGCCGCCAGGTCCTGATTGGTCGCGCACAGGATGCGGCAGTCAACGCGCACGGCGGCAAGGCCGCCCAGCCGCCGCAGAACCCGCTCCTCGACAAAGCGGAAGAGGCGGGTTTGCAATTCGACGCCGAGGTCGCCTATTTCGTCGAGAAACAGCGTGCCGCCGTCGGCCGATTCGATGAGCCCTTTCTTCATGCGTTCCGCTCCGGTAAACGCGCCGCGCTCATAGCCAAACAACTCACTCTCGATGAGCGATCCGGGCATGGCGCTGCACTCGACGGGCACGAACGGGCCGTCCTTGCGGCGACTCTGGTTGTGCATGAACCGGGCCATGACCTCCTTGCCAGTGCCGCTCTCGCCAAGAATCATCACCGTCGCGTCCGTGGCTGCGGAGCGGCGGCACTTTTCCGTCTGGTCGAGCATGGTTGCGCTGCGCGTCTGGGGCGCATCCGCCTCGCCAAGAGCCTCGAGACGGCCTTTCAGCGTCTCCACTTCGCGCTCCAGCTTGACGTGGGAAAGCGCGCGGCGAACCACCAGCAGCAGGTCTTCGCGCTTGAAGGGCTTTTGCAGATAATCGAAGGCGCCATTGCGCATCGCCAGAACCGCGCTTTCCACCGAACCGAAGGCGGTGAGGAAAACGATGGGGAGTCCCGGATGGGCTTCGTGCAGCCGTGCAAAGACCTCTTCCCCCGACATTCCCGGCATCCGTACATCCAAAAACAGCAGGTCAGGCGGGTTAGCCAGGCAATCGGCCAGTCCCTTGGCAGGTTCCACAAAGACGGAAACGGCGGTGCCGGGCAGACACAACATCCGCTGGATATTCTCGCCCAGCGCGGCCTCATCGTCGATCACGATAATGCGGCTCAATCGGTCGTTCCTCCTGCAAACCAGTGGTAGGGCTGGCCGCGGGTAAACCGCGCCGGCGGCAATTCGATCACGAAGCTGGCGCCGCCGCCGTTCCTCGGTTCATAGCGGATTCGGCCATCATACATATCCAGGAGGCTGGCCGCCAGAAAGAGGCCCAAGCCCAGCCTCTCTCGCCCGCTGCTTTGCGAGATGAACGGCTCGAAGAGGTGCTCGCGGATGCTCTCCGGCACTCCCGGTCCGTTGTCCTCGATCCTGGCCACGACTTTGGCGCCCGCCGTTCGATAGGGCTCGAGGCGCACCCAGATCACACCTTCGCCACGGCCCCTTAGCGCCTCCAGCGCATTGCCGAGCAAGCCGCGAACCACCTCGCCAATCACGTGCTCCGGCACGTCGACGCGCGGCGCTTCCGCAATCTCCTCGACTAGCTGCACGCCCTGATTACTGGCTGAAGGCCGCAGCGCTAGCAGCGCCTCTTCTAGAGCCTTCTGGGGCACCGAGGCATCGAAGACCTCGCCGCCACGCTCGCGCCGCAGCGCTTGCAGCAGCGTGCGGGCTATGTTGCCCATGTAGCGTGTCTCTTTGAGCATCTGCTCAAGATCGGCGCAGAGGGCAGCGTCACCCTTGCGCTCATCGAGCAGCACCTCGATCCGGCCCGCCACAATGGCGAGAGGGTTATTGAACTCGTGCATGAAGCCGGCTGTGAATTGTCCCAGGAGAGTGAGTTGATGGCTTAGCCGCGCCTGCCGGTCGGCGGCTTGCAGCTCCTCGCGCAGGCGAGCCGTTCGGTAGCGGACCGTCTCCAATTGCAGTTTCAGCTGTGCAGCTTCTTCTTCGGCAGCCGCTGCCACTTCCCGCAAACGGCTGCGCTCCCGGCGCATCAACAGAAGCGCGGGAAGCGGCGCTACCAGGATAGCCAGGATCGAAGCAATACCCTTGGCTAATGGGGAACCTGCGAAGACCCAAAATGAGATGCCCAGGAATGGCAGAACCCAGGCTCCACTCACCCAGAGGATGGTCCGCCCCCAGTGTTTGGACGGTTTGAGATCAGTCGCTTCCCTCGGTTCACCCCGCATAGTGATCCAGTGTAGTGTATCGAGCATGTTTGCCGGTTCATATCTGGCCCTCGCTGCAGGGCAATCGCACGAACATAAAAGCGCTGGAAACTCTTGTTTTGAAAGGGCACGGCTTCAGCCGTGCCGTCAGATAGCAAGAAAATTCCCAGGCTTCAGCCCCCGAGGGATGTTTTTCGAGCGCTCAATACATCCCTCGGCTGCTAAAGCCTACGCAAAAAAGCCTCGGATTCGGCACGGCTGAAGCCATGCCCTTTCAAAGCGCTTGCAAATTAAGGTTCACAATCTTCATGCGATTGCCCTGGCCCTCGCTGGGGAATCGGTTCCGATGAACGACGGGACGCCATCGGCGGCCGGACTCATCCTGTATTCTCAAGGTGATGGCCCTGTCGATTTCCCAGATATCGTCCGCCATGGCGGACGATATCTGAGGCGCCCAGCTCCCCCTCAAATCCCTATGCGCTATACGACACAGTTTTTGCTTTCGGCGATGGCAGCGGCGCAGTTTCCTGCACCGGACGCGCCTGAGATTGCCTTTCTGGGCCGTTCAAATGTGGGCAAATCGAGTCTGCTCAATGCGCTGGTGGGCGAAAAGGCTGCCAAAGTCTCTCAGACACCGGGCAGAACGCGAGCCATCAACTTTTTTGCGATTTTGGATCAGAGCCAGCGGCGGAGGCTTGTCTTTGCCGACCTGCCCGGTTACGGCTACGCCAAAATTTCGAAGTCGATTTCGGCAGGCTGGCCGGCCTTCATTGAGCCATATCTGGCCATTCGCTCGACACTTAAGCTGTGTGTCTGTCTGGTGGACTCGAACGTGCCCCCGCAAGAGAGCGACCGCCAGTTGATCGACTGGCTCAGGGCTGCCGGGCGCGAGTTTGCCGTGGCGGCCACCAAGATTGACCGGCTTAGCGGCAACGCGCGCACCCGCAACCTGTTGGCTTTGAAGAAGGGCCTTGAACTGGACGAGGTGTTGCCGGTCTCAGCCAAAACCGGCTACGGGATCAATGAACTGTGGACCCGGATTGAAGACGCGGGCGGTCAACGCGATTGAGACCGGGGGACGCATTTTGTGCCTGTGGCGGGGAGAACCGATGCAGCTTGGAATCTCCCTGGCCGCTGAGCCGCACCTCTACTGAAACCGGAATCTCTCCGGATGTTACCTGCTCGCGGACCCGTTCCAGGAATTGACGCGCGGTCTCGGTCTGGCAGCGCAGCAGGCGAACTCCATGCGAGATGCGGCCAAGGTAGCGCGGAGCCAGGCGGAGCCAGCGATGCGCTGTCCCGGTCATAAGGTTCTTGGACGGGCCAAGGCATGCGTCTGCCACAGCATCCAGGCGGGGCAGCCACTGAGCCGGAGCGTCCGTCACATTCCACATCAGAACAGACTGGCCTCTCGTTGCGGCGGCGGGTTCGATCTGCCGCGCGCCCTCACCAAGAAACACCTCGAACCTGGGCGCATCCAGGGAACCTGGCGGCAACAAATCGGGCATCACGCCTCGCTCCACCATCTCGAATTCGACCTGCTCCGGATCGAGGGCGACGCACACCGCAACCGCTGCGTGCTTTCGAATCTCGTTCTTTAGAATGCGCAGAGCTTCGTCGAGCGAGTTCACCAGGAAGTCGATTACGCCATCGCGTATTGCCTGTTTCTGGGTGGCGATGTCCGCAGAGGCCGTCAGCGTAGCGGCGCCGGCAATGTTGGCCGCCACCACGAGTGCGCTGCCCACTCCTTCGAGATCGCCGGCATAAAAAAGCTTCCCCCCCAATCCGCTTTCCGGATCCAGAATGGAGTTCGAACTCGCGGTTTTGATAAGGCCGGCATGGAGCCAATCAACGGTTGCGGCGAACGATCGGAGAAGGTTTGCATCCATGGTCATCACTAGACCTCCAACGAGCGGGTTCAGAGCTGATACCGAGCTTCAACGTCCCATCCGTAGCGATCCGGACCAGTAAATAGGGGAAGAGCGTAGTCTGCGGCTTGTGCTGAAACCAAGACCATGCGCCAACTGTTTCAAAGAAGGAGCTTCTCTGGGTGGTCAGAAAAATACACTATTCCCACTTTTTTGACGTCTGCCTCTTGCTTTGGTTTGCATTCCGGGCGGATCGATCACTCCAAGCCGCAATCAGGCTCGCATCGAACAACTCCCCTGGAAAACGAATGTGAGTGCAGGCGACTCGCCGGATTCAAGCGCCAAGAAAAGCTCCTCTGCGATCCAGTGTGGGCCTCATGGTTCAGTTGAAATTAGTCATCGAACTGTTCGCGCGCGTTGCGCTTCCTGACAAAGAAGACGAACTCGCCGGGTTTGGCTACGACCTGCTGTTTGTCAGTAATTTTTCTTCCCCCACAGCCTGTCGGGGCCACAACCCCCAGCGTAAGGATGTCGGAGACCTTGTACCAGCGGTCCGGAGATGGTCCCTGATTGGACATCCAGTGACTGGTGTCGGTATCGCAATTGACATAAAACGCCGTGGTGTTCTCGTAAGTCGCGCGAACTGACAAAACAGCGGCGTTGTCAGGCAACGTCAGCTTGCCCGAGCCGTCTTCATTTTGTGTGACCCAATTGGCGTGGACAGTCTGTTCGTGATCGATACGAACCAGGAAGTCCGAGGTTGCGAGAAGCCTGCCGGTTCTGCTGTCCAGCATCCGGACGGTGATGGTCTTCTGAGCCTGTGCGTTCGTTGAGCCGCATAGGGCGGCCACGCACAACAAGATGTAGAGCGCCCAACGCGCACGTCGAGTCATGATTGCCTTTTCGATCCCCAATTCTCTTACCAGGTATTATATGGCTGCCCGTCCGAGCCCTGTTCCTCAGAGCCGGAGTGGACGTCATCGATCCCGGGGTCGGTCTGATCAAGCGAGCGCAGCGCGTCACTTGCGTCTGTAACCCAGGTGGTGGCGCTCCGCGTCATCGGGTCTTCGGGGATAGTCTTCAGGTAGCCTTCCTGGACCAGATCGTCCAGCTGAATCGGAGCCTTCTGCTTGTCCATGGTGTAGGAGTCGATGGCGGCCCGCAGAATGTGCAGGTCCTCCTTGAGCACCGCTTCCCTGGCATGCTTGACGGCGCTGATATAGCTGGGCACGGCCACAACGGCCAAGACGCCAATGATGGCCATCACAATCATTAGCTCCACCAGCGTAAAGCCCGCGTCTTGATTACGAATCCTGCGCATGGAACCCTCTGCCGCCAAGCTGTCCGGCTACCAATCGGAGTATTTTGTGCCGTCCAGGGCGATACCCTGGGATTTGGAATACACGTCGAATACGCTTTGCCCGCCATAGGAGTCCGAAGTGGGATCGTCCTGCATCGAGCGCAATCCCCACTCGACCTGCCCCGTCATGGGATCCCGCGGAATGCGGCGGAGAAACTTCACTTTCTTGCCCTGTACGTCCACGCCGTTCACGAGCGTCTCCAGGTCGGGTGGATAATTCTGACTGTCCACCTTGGTTTGGAAGGCGTGCATGTCGGCTGCGTCCTTGTAATGGTCGATGGCATCGCGCATCTCCCACAGGTCGCGGCGGAGCTCACGTTCATTCTGACGCTTCACTGTGAATCGCGCGATGGGTACCGCTGCCGACGCGATGATGGAAAGAATCGCCACGGTCACGATCAACTCGATCAGCGTGAGGCCTCGCTCACCTTGGCGGTCGATCCGGATTGGCAAAGTCTGTCTCATTGACCCCCACGCCTACAAGCCTACTTTACCTGAATGCTGAGCCGCGCGCCCTGGACCGGCACCTGCTGCTGGGCGCTGTTCACCGCCGCCGCGCGCGTCATGGCAATGACGCTCTCCCCCGCGGACTTCGCCTGAAAACTAAGGACGCAGACGACCCCCGCACCGTTCACGCCGGCCGCGCCGGGCGGTCGCGATGCATTGATGGTGATGGAACCCGGGCCGTCATCACGATGTACCAGCGCCACGGCCTGGCCGTCGCGGCCCAGCAGATCCCCTGCGGTCACATTGACCAGCGAAAGTTGGGCAGGATCGTACTTAATCTCCATGGGAACCGACGCGATATCGGTTCCGCCGGTAAGCACTACCGGAAGCTGGAAGGTGGAACCAGCGGCAACCGGGCTCGACATTGGGCTGAACATCAGGTTTGCGGGCCGGCCAGGCGGCTGAGCAGGCGGGCGGTTGGCGACTGCCGCTGCCGCCGTCATTCCATTCGCATCCGCGGAGGCGCTCAACTGCGCCAAGGCTGCTGGGGCCGCCGCCATTGCGCTCTGGCCCGGTACCGAGCCGACATTGGGCCGCGCAGGAGCGGAGCCACCCGCGTCCGGGGCGGTGAGGGGCGCTAAAGTCAAGCCTGGACCCGTACCCAAGTTCGCCCCTGGATTGGGGCCGGGGGCTTCCTGCGGAACATGGCGCAAATCAATCGACTGGCCGGCGCCGGTATCGATGGCGCGCAGATTCACCCTGTCCAGGGTTTGCGAACGAACGATGTGCGGCACGACCAGAAAGACGAGCTCGTCGTCGGTAATGGTGTGATCCTTGGAGCCGAACAGGTATTTGAGGACAGGAATCGAACTCAACCCGGGAATGCCGTTCCAACTGACCATATCCTGCTTGTCCTGAATGCCTCCCAGAATGCTCGCTTCACCCTCGCGCAGGCGGATCACCTGGTCTACCACGCGCTGGCTCAGAATCGGCTCGGTCACGCCACTGATGGTCACAGAGCCGCTTTGCGAGGTGACTTCGATCTTGATCTTCAGCGTCACATCGTGGTCGAAGTGAACAGTCGGCGTCATTTCGATATTCACGCCCACGTCCTGGTATTGGAACTGGGTGTTGACCAGAGAGCTGACCACTGCGGTGGCTGCGCCCGTCTGATAGGAGCCGGTGGCGATCGGAATCCGCTCGCCGATCTTCATGGTTGCCTTCTGGGCGTCGGTGGCACGGATGCGGGGATTCTGAAGAATCTTGGTATTCGAGTCGGTGAGCAAGAGGTTGGCGGTGGCTGAACCGATGGTCACCGCAAAATTTGACGCTTTCAGGTGGGCCAGGTCATAGAGAGTCGGGCTGGTGGTGGTGGAGGTCGAACTGCTGCCTGACGTAGTTGAGCTGGACGTGGGCGGCTGCAGCGCAATGCCCACGCTGCTGGGCCAGGCAATGCCGAGGGTCCGCTCCCAGTTCTTGCTGACTTCGAGCACGGCGATGTCCACAACCACCTCGGCGCGCGCCTTGTCCAGGTCGTTGATGAGCTTTTGCGCCAGCAATAGCTCGTCGGGCGTTCCCTTGCAGACGATGGCGTTCTGACTGGCCACGCCGTAGACTTTTACGTTGGTCAGCACATTGCGAATGGCGGTTTGCACATCGGTCAGGTCGTTCTGCTGCCAGGCATTGGACAAGTAGAAGGTCTGCACTGCCTGTTCGTCCATCTCGGTGCGCTTGGCGCGGTTGTTCTGCGCTACGAAGATGGTATTGGTGGTCACAGTCCGCCAGAAGGTGTTGGACATGGTGCCCACAATCCGCAAAGCGTCCGACAGCGACACCGTGTTCAGATCCACCTGGATGCGCTTCGATGTATAGTCCGGGTCGAAGAGAATGTTCACGCCCGCGGCGCGGCCGATCGCCTGGTAAATGACCTTCGTGTCTTCGGTCATGTGCAGGGTGAGCGGCTCGTTCGAGAGCGGCTTGAGTTCAGTCGGCGCGCCCATTGTATCGAGCTCGTCCTGGCTGCCAGCCTCCTCGGGAAGGCCGGCGTCAGATTTCGGCGCCAATGCGCCTTGCCTCTGGCGAACCTTGGCGATCTCCTGCTGCGCGGCCTCATTGCCGGGATCGATTTCCGCGGCATGCAGAAACTCCACCAGCGCCCCCTGCTCGTCGCCGGAAGCCAGCAGTTTATGGCCCTTGCTCAGGTGCATCGACGAGTCTGTGACGCGCACACGGTAGAGCGCGGTGCGGTAGCGCAGATCCTTTGGATCCTTGGCAAAGGCCTTTTGATAGTTGTCAAAGGCGGCGTCGTAGTCCTCGCGCGCCTCGGCGCTCTCGCCGGTCTTGAAATAGGAGTTGGCAGATTGCGCGTGCAGCTGGGCGCTCGACATGCCAAAGATGGCCAGAACAGACAAGACCGCAATCCCGTATGCGGCTCCGGAGAAAAAGGATCGGCACAGTACAAATCTTGAGGCGAGAACGGACCCTGAGGCAGCCCGGGCGACAGCGCGGCTTTTCATCGAACTCCCAGGCGTCTTAGGCGACCCGCATTCCGTGGCGGACCCTTGCGGGCTGCCTTGGCCGCCCATGACGCAATTCTTGATGCTCTTCCGAATGCAACTCTTATTGGCGATTCTGCCCATCCAACGATGCCCCATTTTAGCAAAGCCACGCGGAAACACGGATTAAACCCGCGCCAATGCTAGGATGAAGATTCGAGGATGCTTCCCGATGGCTCGCCAAACCAGCCACGTCATCGTCCAGCCGGACACTTCCGGACCCAAAAAGCCGTCCAAGCCTCGTGACCCGGTGGCCAGCGGCGAGCGGGACGCCGCGCACAATCGCATCGCCAGCCATAATTACTTCCTGCTGGAGCGGTTCGAAGCCGGCGTGGCCCTGCGCGGGACTGAAGTCAAGTCCATCCGCGAGGGCAAGGCCAACCTCAAGGATTCCTACGGCCTCATCCAGAACGGCGAGGCTTTTTTGCTGAACCTGCATATCGGTCCTTATTCTCACGGAAATATGGCAAACCACGACGCCACGCGCACCCGCAAGCTGCTGCTGCACAGCGAAGAGGTTCGCAAGCTACTCTCCAAGACGCAGATCAAGGGCCACACGCTCATCCCCACCCGGCTCTACTTCCGCAATGGGCGGGTCAAATGCGAACTGGCTTTGGCCAAGGGCAAGCAGGACTGGGACAAGCGCGAGACCGAACGCAGCCGGGAAGCCGACCGCGAAGCCCGCGCCGCCGTCAACGCCAGCAAACACCGCATGGGAAGGTGATCGGGTTTTGCTCTTGGAAGGCCGGCTCGAAGGAAGCAGAACCCAGTTGTGTCGAGGACGAGTTGAGGCGTGCTGGCTCCCGGATCTGTAAATCTACCGCAGCCCCGGCTCCATGTTGTACATGAAGAGGGCGCGCAATTCCAGGTATGGCCCGTGGAATTCTTTGGGCAGCGGCGGATAGTTGGACCCTTGTAACGCGCCCCATGCCGCCCGGTCTAAAGCCGTGTCCCCGGAGCTGCCCTCCAGCGCCATGCTGCCATCCATGAGCCGCCCGTTGGGAAGAACCTTGAATCGGATAAGAACCTGCCCCGACTTGTTGATCGGCGCGTTCACCTCGTCCGGAATCAACGGATCCCAGGTCCTCATCGTCTCCCAGTGCCAGCGCTGCAGCCAGTTGGTGAAGTCCACACCTTCGGTGGGCGACAGGATCTCTACGCCCCCCGAGCCAGCCCCAGGATGACGCATCAATCCCCCAGATCCAAGGTTGCCCGCGCCGCTTGGTCCGGGGTTGCGCGCGCCTCTCATGGCATCCCGCAACTGGTCGGCCGGGTTTTGCGAGCCCATGGCAAAGTTGGGCCGCGCCGGCACCGCCGCTGGGTGTGGCGCCTCCAACTGCGGCTGCGGGCTGGGCGGAATGGGTTGAGTGGGCTGAACGGGAGCGGGCGGCGCAGGCGTAGGTGCAGGGGCTGGTGCAGGCGGCGTGGCCCGGTTCAGCGCCTCCAGCGTCTGCTTGTCGACGACCGGTGGCTTCACGGGAACGGGAGTGATCTTTACCTTGGGCTGCGGTTGATGCAGGAGCTCCGGCGGCGAATCCAGATAAGTAAAATCTTTGTGCTGGTTGATCGTGGCGTTTTTGTCGATGACTTGGGGTACTTTGAAGACGTACTTCGGGATCCAGGTAAGCGCCGAAAGCAGGGCAAGGTGGAAGAGAATCGCAATCCAGAATCCTTCGCGCAGCCGCGCCCAGCGCCGCTCATCCTCGAGCTCGCCGATCATCTGGAGCAGTTCGTGGGTGTCGTAGTCCAACCAACGTGAGCCGCGAACAACCGGAGTTCCTGACCCAGACTCGGCGCCGTCGGGCAGCTGGCCCGTTACAGGGGGCGCAGAGCCCTTATCCGGGCTCGCCTCGGGCGACCCTTTGGGCTCGCTTACATCGTTTGGCGCTTCGCTGAGAGGCATTCGTTCCTAAGGAGCCATCTTGGGTGCACACGCCGCCCACCCGCTCCGTTTGGTGTCCTTTCTATCTATTCTCTCATTCCACCGAAATCCGTGCGCGGCGTCCCGCCTCGTACAATGGTTGCTGATATCTAAGACGGATTTGCGGACGGAAAGGGACTCTGCTTGAAAGCTGTTTTTGCTCGACTGATGGCCAAGTGGAAGCTTGTACTGCTGCCTTTTCTGGCAAAATTTGGCATTTGGGGCGTTGGCCTGGTCGCGCTCCTGGACTCTTCCACCATCCCCGTCCCCATGGACGCGATTCTGGCCGTCTATGTCTGGAGCGACAAGGGCCACTTCTGGCTGTATTGCCTGCTGGCCTCTATCGGCTCCGCAATCGGAGGGCTGCTTCCCTATGGATTGGGCCGGGCGGGCGGCGAACTCTTCCTGCTCAAGCGCGTCAACCGCGAGCGATTTGAGAAGATGCGCACCCGCTTCGAGAACCAGGAATTCCTGGCCATGATGATTCCCTCCATGCTGCCCCCGCCCACGCCCTGGAAGGCCTTTGTCTTTGCTGCGGGAGTGTTTGAGATGCGGGTGGTCCCGTTCATGCTGGCCGTCTTCGCTGGCCGCATGGTCCGCTGGCTTGTGCTTTCGCTGTTGGTGCTCAAATTGGGGCCGGGCGCCGTCGACGTCGTCGCACACCACGCCCTGCCCGTAGTCGCCGTCGTTGGCGCGCTGGCCATCGCTGGATTTGCCTGGTGGTGGATGCGAAAAAGACGCGCGGGCAAGCTGCTGGAAGACTAGAGCATTTCTCCTATTACTGTAGAGTCTTAAATGGGAGACGAAACCAGGCTTTTGCATCCTCGGGGGTGAGCATTGGCAACAACTGGGCGATGGCCTGATCGAGGGCCTCTTTGGTTCGAG
>Ga0181516_10000568_pt1 | contig 33079 bp, 28 predicted proteins | sample PEATcosm2014_Bin_25_FD_121104 | JGI IMG/M metagenome (GOLD analysis project Ga0181516, IMG submission 121104) | Peatland microbial communities from MTU Mesocosm Facility, Houghton, MI, USA - PEATcosm2014_Bin01_10_metaG | ecosystem: Environmental > Terrestrial > Soil > Wetlands > Peat | place... | reverse complement strand
GGATTTTGAGCGGAGAGCCGGAAGAGCTTGCCTCGGGGGATAAACCGGCTGCGGGAAAAACGGATTCTGAGGCAAGAACAACAAAAAGCAAAACTCAGTGGTTAAGAACTTGTCCGTAAATTGGCAGCGCCGTGAATGACAACGCCGACGTTGTCCTACACGGCGCAACATTCCCCTTTCATTTACGGATAAGTTCTGAAGCCCACGCTTATCTTGCGACATTTGCTGCACGGCTAAACAGGCTGCGGAAAAAGGCCTGGAATCGAATGAAAGGCCCCAAAAACGTACCTCAGGGCCTGAAGGCCCCCTTAATTCCGTGCGACTTATACCGGGGTTAAAACCCCGGCCTACCGCCCGAGCGAGTTTTTCCGTAGCCTGTAAAGTCGTGCCCAGACTGCTGACAAAGCTTGAAACCATCCCTCAGCGGCTAAACAGGCTGCGGAAAAAGGCCTGGAATCGAATGAAAGGCCCCAAAAGCATACCTCAGGGCCTGAAGGCCCCCTTAATTCCGTGCGACTTATACCGGGGTTGAAACCCCGGCCTACCGCCCGAGCGAGTTTTTCCGCAGCCTGTTAAGACTCAGGGCACTGGAAAGGGCTTCCGGAAAGTGCCGCTGGAGAATCGCATTCCGCCCTACCTATCTATCGGTGAGGCCGCTTGTCCGTTTGTTGACCTGCTAACTCGCTTTTCTCAAGCCTTCCACTTGATGTTGCAGCCGATGGATGGGCTTTGGTCAGCCGGCACGGGTTTGCCTGCGAGGGCCAGGTCAAGGGCGCTTCGGAGGTCCTTGCCTGTCACGGGGACGCCATTGCCGGGGCGGCTCGCGTCGAACTGGCCGCGATAGACAAGCCGGAAATCGGCGTCGAAGAGATAGATGTCCGGTGTGCAGGCGGCATCATAGGCGTGGGCCACGGATTGCGTTTCATCGTACAAATATGGGAAGACGAACCCGAATGTCTCGGCCTGCTGTTTGAGGCCGGCGGGGCTGTCGGCGGGGTGGGTGGTTGCGTCGTTTGAGCTGATGGCGACGATGCCGAGGGGTTGGCCTGCGTAGTCTTTGCCGAGCTTCGCCAATTCCTTTTCGATGTGCTTGACGAACGGGCAATGGGCGCAAATGAACATGACGACAAGCGCTTTTTTGCCGCGGAAGTCGTCGCGGCGAACGGTCTTGCCGCTGACCACATCGGTGAGCGCGAAGTCGGGGGCGATGGTTCCCAGAGCGAGCATGGTGGATGCGGTTTGTGCCATAGCGACATCTCCTTGTTGAGCCGGCGTGTTTGGGTTGGTCGAATCCCACCCTTGCCGCATAGAGCGCGTCAAGGATGGGGCACCCGAAGTTCTGTTAAAACAAGGGTGTTTGGCGGCCCGGTATTGAGAGGCCGAAGTGTTCGTAGGCAAGGCGCGTGGCGACGCGGCCTCGCGGGGTACGGTCGAGAAAGCCGATCTGGATGAGGAAGGGTTCGTAGACTTCTTCGAGGGCGTCTTCCTCTTCGGCAAGGGTTGCGGCCAGCGTGCCGAGGCCGACAGGACCGCCATCGTACTTCTGAATGATGGTCAGCAGGAGGCGGCGGTCGATCTCGTCGAATCCGTGGGCGTCGACTTCAAGCATGGTAAGGGCGGCGTTGGCGGTGGGGCGGTCGATGTTGCCGGAGCCGCGGACCTGCGCGTAGTCGCGCACGCGGCGAAGCAGGCGGTTGGCGATGCGCGGCGTGCCGCGGGAGCGAAGCGCGATCTCCGCCGCGCCGTCCTGATCGATGGGAATCTGCATCACTTCAGCGGAGCGGGTGACGATGAAGCGAAGTTCCTCTTCGGTGTAGAACTCGAGACGCAGCAGAATGCCGAAGCGGGAGCGCAAAGGCGAAGAGAGCAGGCCGGGCCTGGTGGTTGCGCCGATAAAAGTGAAGGGGCGAATTTCCATTACGTGCGTGCGCGCCGCGGGTCCCTGGCCGATAATGATGTCGAGTTTGTAATCCTCGAGGGCAGTATAGAGTTTTTCCTCCAGCACCGGCTGCATGCGGTGGATTTCGTCGAGGAAAAGCACCTGGCGCTCGCGCAGATTGGTGAGGATGGCGGTCAGGTCGCCCTGGATCTGGAGCGCGGGGCCGGAGGTCTGCTGGAACCCCACATCCAACTCATTGGCGATGATGGTGGCGAGGGTGGTTTTGCCAAGTCCAGGGGGCCCAAAGAGAAGGACATGATCAAGGGCTTCGCCGCGGGACTTGGCGGCTTCAAGGGCGATGGCAAGCTGTTCCTTGGCCTTGGTTTGGCCGATGAACTCACCGAGCCAGCGAGGGCGCAGTTTGAGTTCAAAGCCCTGCTCTTCGTCGGCGCGCGCGGCGCTGACGAGACGTTCCGGAGTGTTGTCGCGGGCGATGGCCATGCTGGAAGAAGTGTAGCGGCCCAGGGTTGCGGCTGCAACCATATGGGCGACGCTGGGCGGATTGTAAACTGCTGGAACTTCGAGTCTTTTTTTGTATACGCATGTTTACACGGTCGGACTTCTAAAGATTAGCGACCCTCAATTTCTAAAGCAGTTAGACGGTGGCAAGATTGGCCCTCGAATTGCTGAGATTTGTTTCAACATTCCGAATTTTTTGGCATTCAGGCTGGATCGAATTGAATCCATCGCGACAGTCCGTTTTGGGGTTGGAGCGGTGTGCCCTGACCTGTGTCTCAGGCAGGGTGAGAATTTAATGCCGAGTGCGCGCTGCATGAGGATTTTTGTTAACCGTATTGATTCCAAAAGAAGAAAGATGTCTTCGCGGGTCCACAGGCTCGACGATGATTGGAATAATCTTCGGGATTAAAAAGTGGATGCGTGACGTCGCCTCAGGACAATGTGGGCGGGGCCAGCCAGAACGCGAGGAGACTTCGCATGTTCGGTCGTGATTGCTACAAGATACTGGGACTTATTTGCCTTTTGCTTCCATTTACCGGTTGCACCAACAGCGAGGTAAGTGCCATTCAGGTTTCCCCGGCGGCCCAGACGCTAGCGGTAGGCCAGACAGTGCAGTTCACCGCCTCCGGGTACGTCGGTCACGGGACTAAGGCGCCGAGCTATCAGGATATAACCGCTCAGGTTACCTGGACCTCGAGCACGCCTGCCGTGGCAACCGTGAATGCTTCCGGAATGGCGACGGCTGTGGGCGCAGGCACAACTACGATTACCGCCAGTATGCCCGGAACCGTGAGCGCCACGGCAACGTTGACCGCTACGGCCGCGAGCGGAGGCACTGTGGGGGGGACTCTTATCTCGATAGCGATCATCCCAAGTTCGCAATTGGTCTCATCGCCTGGTCAAACCAGCCAATTTATTGCTATTGGGACAACCAATTCTGGCGCCACGGAGAACATTACCAACCAGGCCGCCTGGTCTTCCAGCAGCGCACAGGTTGCCACAATCAATGCCGGCGGACTTGCCACGGCCCAGGGAATGGGCACAACCACCATCACGGCCATCGCAACCAACTCCAACAACACCGTGGTGACGGGCACCGCGGCCTTCACGGTGACGGGCGGAACAACTGAGCAAGTTACCGCGCTTTCGATCACTCCAACCTCAGAGTCGTTGTCTGCCAGCGGTCAAACAGGCCAGTTTATTGCGCTTGGGACTTCAGGGAGCACTGGACTTCAAGAAGATGTGACTGGATCGCCACAGCTAAAGTGGAGTTCCAGCATTCCAACCATAGCTTCGGTCACTGCCGGCGGACTTGCCAAGGGAATCAGTCTCGGCACCACCACGATCACGGCAGAATATACAAACCCCGACAACAGTGTTGTTTCGGCGGCAGGAACCGTCACGGTAACGCTCACGGCTGCACCGGAGCCACTGCTTTCGCTCACCATTATTCCAAGCAGCATTACCGTCGGCAATCTGCAGGATACAGGGAATTTCCTGGCGATCGGAACGTTCTCGGCCCCTCCAACCGTCAGGGATCTCACCAGCTCGGTCACCTGGCTTTCCGCGGCTCCGAATGTTTTCCCAGTCAGCACAAATTCAACCCCTCCAAATCCGGGAGCTCCCGGTGGGATTGTCACCGCGTACGGGAGCGGAAACACCACTATCATCGCCGAAGCAACGGATCCAACCACGGGGTCTATACAGACCGCCACCGCAACATTCAATTGCCCGCTGGTCCTCCCCAATCCAACCGGCAACCCCCCAACTCCAGGCTCGTGCTATCCGGGCACACAAGCTTCGGGATTACTGGTCACGCTGACCATCTATAACGAAGGTTTGAACACGACCAATTGGCTGGTAACGGCCCCCTCCGCCACGAACACCCCGAACGTGATCCACTGCGGCCCCGGTTGGGCTGCAAACGGGAACTCTAGCGGCTCGGTTTGCACGGCGACCTACCCCTTAGGCACCACCTTGACTCTGACTGCGCCAGCCCAGGCGGGAGTCAACTTCGGTGGATGGTCCTACAACTGCGCTCCAATCTTGCCGGTCAATGCGGCTGGACCAAACAGCTGTCAGGTTACACTCGGAACTGTCAATTCCTCCAACGTAACGGTTGGAGCCATCTTCAACTGAGAATCAACCTCGATCCTGCAAGCAGCTGAAAGCCGCCCTCCGGGGCGGCTTCAGACTGCTGACAAAGCTTGAGACCATCCCTCAGCGGCTAAAGCCGGCGTCAAATTGCGGGGCTTGTGGCACGGATAAATCCGTGCCCTTTCAAGGCTGCGGGTTTTTCATCAACCTGAAGCCGTCCACCGGGGCGGCTTTCTTGCGCGTTGAAGCAATGGTTGATGATGGCGGGCAGCATCTTTTCGTGCGCTCGCACTCCTGGCCAGTGACGAGATGCTGAGAACATGGTCTGTCCCGCTCCGCTCGCGAAGATGGCGGGGTGGACATCGAGAACGCCTCCTGGAATGTTCCGATTCATTCACGGAATCTCCCTCGAAATCTCGGTTTCTTCCCTTCAGGAGAGTTGACCGGGAAGACGGTATGGAAAAGAGGACTTACCTGCTTGCGCACACCTTCCGGTTGCGGGCGCTCCAGCGATTTAGACTGGAATCTGCCTTCTGACGCGATGACCCACCGGCTCGGAATCCTTCGCCGCTTTCGCTTCAATCTGCCGCAGCGCATTGCGGCTGGGTTGCTGGCGCTTTTCCTCATCCAGGGCCTATGGCTCACGGGACACCAGGCATTGACGGATCGGGACTACCAGTATGCGCGTTGCGGGCGCGAGACGTGGGAGCAGCCCGCTGCACTGGCTGGATACTTCACATCCTGCGGCAATATTCACGATGGGATTCTGGCCTACCGGCTGGCGGGACTGCCGCTCACGCTAAACTTTCTGGCTGAGCGCGGGCTCGACCTGTTCCGCAAGCCCGAAGACAGGGTGGTGCAGACGGGCGGCGAAATCAGCATATGGGAACTGCGTCATCAGATGACGCACATTCTGTTTCTGCTGCGGCTTCCGTTTCTTTTTGCGGGGTGCCTGCTGGGCGGATGCATCTGGTGGGTGACCCGGCGGCTCTACGGCAACCTGGGCGGATACACGGCGCTGACACTCTATTGTTTTTCTCCAGCGGTGTTGAAAGCGTGCGTGACGCCGAATGCGGAGGTGCTCGCGGCGCTGGGGGTATATGGCGGCATCTACACATGCATCGGCGTAGCCCACGCCATGCAGGGACCGCGGCGAAAATGGCGGCCGCGGATTGTGCTGCTCACGTTGCTTTTCGGATTGGCCGCCGCGTCGCATATCGCCGCGCTGCCGGTGGTGGCGCTGCTGGGGCTGGTGCTGATGCTGTGGGTGGCCGAGGGACACAGAAGCCAGGCGCTGCCCATTGTGCTGACGGCTACGGCCGGAGCGCTTGTGCTGTTGTTCATCTGCTATGGCTTTTCGCCGGATGCGTTCAGCTATGTCTTCCGATCGGCGGCGGGTTTTCTGTGGTTCTCCCTGGATCCGGCGCGGCGATTCTTCGGCACGCTGGGCAATGCCGGCATCACAGTGGCTGCCTGCGCCGCGCTGGCGCTTTTCCTGGCGCTCAAGAAATCCCGCTACTTCGGCAACACGACGCCGCTCTTCTGCGCCCTGGTGTTGATGGTGCTGATTACGACGGGCACACAGGGAAGCCCGTGGCTGTGGTCGCTGCCTTTTCTGGTCACGTTTGTGGGCGGGGTGTTTGCCGATGCGTATGAAAGTCCACGTGGACGCGTGGCGCTCGGCGCGGGCGCGGCGATCGTTCTTCTGCAGGTTGTGTTTTGTCTGCTGAGCTTGCCGGGACTGCTCTAGTAGGCAATCGGCAAAGGTTAGGCGCAGATTCCGCCGGCCTGAATCTGTGGAAAAAATGGCTGAAAAACGCGCTGGTATTTGCGCCAGGTTCAGGGCGAAAATACAACCAACTGACAGAGTTTGTCGCGGTCCTCGAACGCGCGGCGAATATACCCGATAAATCAAAGCAAAATAAGGACTTATTTCATCTCGTATCCCTTGCTAAAGCGCGGGTTGGACGCGTAAAATAGGAGCATAGCTCACGGACCCCGGCCCTGCTTTCACCGGACCTTTTTGCCGCCTTCCGCAAAGCTCAAGAAAAACCCTATGGCAGACGATCAAAACCCCCAGCTCCCTCTTGACGCCGGTACGCCGCCAAACAGCGGAACCAACTTTCTCCCCATGAATATCGAAGAGGAGATGCGGCGGTCTTATCTTGCGTACTCGATGTCGGTAATCGTTGGGCGCGCGCTGCCGGATGCCCGCGACGGGCTGAAGCCCGTGCATCGGCGCATTCTCACCGCCATGGATCGCGAGGGCCTGCAGCACAACAAAAGATACTCCAAATGCGCAGGCGTTGTGGGCGAGTGCTTGAAGAAGTATCACCCGCACGGCGACTCGTCTGTATACGACGCTCTGGTGCGCATGGCGCAGCCGTGGTCGTTGCGCTATCCGCTGGTGGATGGGCAGGGAAACTTCGGTTCTGTGGATGGCGATCCGCCGGCGGCCTATCGGTACACCGAGTGCCGCATGGAGCGCATCGCCGAAGAGATGATGGCCGACATCGAGATGGAGACCGTCGATATGACGCCCAACTTCGATGAGACGACCGATGAGCCCACGGTGCTTCCCACGCGGATTCCGACCCTGATCGTCAACGGGTCGAACGGCATTGCGGTGGGCATGGCCACCAACATTCCGCCGCACAATTTGACCGAAGTCGTCAACGCGGCTATCGCGCTGGTGCAGAATCCCAGCGCAGGATTGGCCGAGGTGCTCAAGCACGTCAAGGGACCGGACTTCCCAACCGGCGGATTTCTTTACGGCAAGAGCGGAATTCCGGAGGCGTACCGGACAGGGCGCGGCCGGTTCCTGATGCGGGCCAAGACCGGGCTTGAAAACCTGACCAAGGAACGGCAGGCGATCATCGTCACCGAGATTCCTTATCAGGTGAACAAGTCGAAGCTGATTGAACGCATCGCCGAACTGGTGAACGACAAGATCGTGGACGACATCGGCGACGTGCGCGACGAGAGCGACCGCGACGGAATGCGGATCGTCATCGAGCTGAAGCGCGGCGCGCAGCCTGAGATTGTGCTGAACCAGCTCTACAAGCACACGGCTATGCAGGAGAGCTTCTCCATGATCTTCCTCGCGGTGCTCAATGGGCAGCCGCGGGAGTTGGGGCTGGATCAGGCCATCCGCGCATTCATCGATCATCGCGTCGACGTGGTGCAGCGGAGGACGGTCTACTTACTGCGCAAGGCCAGAGAGTTTGAGCACATTCGCGAAGGTTACAAAATTGCGCTCGATAACCTCGATACCGTCATTCGCATTATTCGCGCATCTGCTTCGCGCGCCGACGCCCGCGAGAGCTTGTACGCGTGGGGCAAGGGAACCGAGATCGTCATCAACCTCGATCGCGAGCGGTTACCGCACGAGGAGCGCGGGCTCACGCTGAAGCAAGTCGATGCCATTCTCGAGCTTCAGCTCTACCGCCTCACGCAGCTCTCAGTCGATGAGATCCTGAATGAACTGAAAACAATACGCGAGAAGATCGCCGAGTACGAATCGATCCTGGCCAGCGAAGCGAAGCTGCGCGCGGTGATTGTGAAGGAACTGGAAGAGGTTCGCGACAAGTACGGCGACGCGCGGCGCACGCAGATTCTGGACGAAAGCGCCGAGTTGCAGCTTGAGGACCTGATCGCCGACGAGCAGGTGGCCGTGACGGTAAGCCACCAGGGCTATCTGAAGCGCACACCGATCTCTATCTATCGCTCACAACGGCGCGGCGGCACGGGGCGCATGGGCATGAAGACGCGCGACGAGGATTTCGTCTCGCAGCTCATTATCGACTCAACCCACGCCTACCTGCTCTGCTTTACCAGCACCGGCCGCGTGTACTGGGTCAAGGTGTACGAGGTTCCCGACGTGGGCGCGGCGGGCAAGGGCAAATCCATGCAGAGCCTGCTTGACCTTCAGCCGGGCGAAAATGTGCGCGCCATTCTGCCCGTGCGCGATCTTGAAGAGGAGGGCAAGTTTATTTTCTTCGCCACGCAAAAAGGAACGGTGAAGAAGACGCCGCTCAAGGATTTTTCGAACGTCATGGCGCGCGGCATCATCGCCATCGGCATTGACAAGGACGACGAGCTCGTTGCAGCACGGATTACTGACGGCTCGCAACTGGTCTTCCTGGCCACGCACCTGGGAATGGCGATTCGCTTCGATGAGTGCGATGTCCGCTCGATGGGCCGGCCCGCATACGGCGTGCGTGGAATCGCGCTGGCCAAGAACGACTTTGTGGTCGGAACGGCGATTACGCCCAAGGAACATGCGCCGGGCGATTACCGCATTCTCTCGGTGACGGAAAACGGTTTTGGCAAGCGCACCGATGTGGACCAGTACCGCCTGCAGACCCGCGGCGGCAAGGGCGTGAAGAACATGGCAGTGACGCCGCGCATTGGCCGCGTCAACACCATTCAGCTGGTTGACGACACCAGCGAACTGGTGGTCATCAGCCAGTTTGGCAAGATCATCCGTTGCGACACCAAGACCATCCGCGCCGCCGGTCGCGCCACGCAGGGTGTCCGCATCCTGAACCTGGAGCCGGAAGACAAGGTCGCGGCCGCGGTGATCATTCCACCGGAAGAATTGAAGGACGACGAGCCGACGCTGCTGCAATAGGAGTGCTCAATTCGCCGGTAATTTCCGAAATTTCACGGGGTAAGCGATACAATGCCGGCGACAGGGGCCAAACCGTTGGGCACGGCGGACGAAGCGGACGCGGCGCAGGCTGTGCGCCAGATGTTCGACTCCATTGCGCCCCGGTATGACCTGCTGAATCATGTGCTCTCGGCCAATGTTGACCGGCTCTGGTGGCGGCGCGCGGCGAGGCGCTTTCAGCCGATCCTTGCCGATCGCGATGCAGCGGTTCTCGACATCTGCTGTGGCACGGGAGACATGACCATGGCGCTCCTCAGGCATCGACCCAAAGGTGCGCGGCCGATCGTGGCAGCGGATTTCGCGCGAGGAATGCTGATGCGCGGAGCGCAGAAATTTGGCGGACCGGGCGTGGGCGCACGTGAAGCGGGTGTGCCGCACGCAGTGCCGCTGGAGGCCGATGCGCTTCATCTGCCTCTGAAAAGCGCGTCGCTCGATTTAATTGTGTCGGCATTCGGATTCAGAAATCTGGCTAATTACGAGGCGGGCCTGCGGGAATTCAACCGGGCGCTCAAGCCGGGCGGCCAGTTGGGCATTCTTGAGTTCAGCGAGCCAGGCGGCCTCGTGGGCAAAGCCTATGCCGTCTACTTCCGGCGCGTGCTGCCGGCTATCGGGCGCCTGATTTGCGGCAAGAACGGTCCATATAACTATCTACCCACCTCGGTCGGCAATTTTCCGCCGCCTGTGGAGATGCTGGCGCTGATGGAGTCCACCGGTTACCAGGAATGCGCGTGGCAACCCTACACATTTGGGATTGCCGGGTTGTACACGGCCAAGCGCTCGCTTGTAGTCTAGAAACTCAATGTCTCGATCCGCATTCAGTTCGCCCGTTCTAACGGAGCCAACGATGACCCTGGCCGAATCGTCCGCGGCCAAGCGGCGCGTGGCGAGGCGTTCGATGGTGGCCGCAGCGGCAATGACGTTGCTGAAGTTGGCTGCGGGGCTGTTGTCGGGTTCGCTTGGCGTGCTTTCGGACGCGGCGCATTCGGGGCTGGACATGGTGGGCGCCGCGCTCACCTTCTTCTCAGTGCAGGTGAGCGACAAGCCGGCGGATGAAGACCACACGTACGGCCACGGCAAAGTTGAAAACCTTTCCGCATTTTGCGAAGCGATTCTGATGGCCATCTCCTGCGCGTGGATTATCTGGGAGGCGTTCGACCGGATCGTGCACCACTCCATGGAGCTGCACCACTCGATATGGCCAGTGCTGGTGCTGGTGACATCGATCGGCGTGGACTACTGGCGTTCGCGGCAATTGCGCGCGGTGGCTCTGCTTACCGGCTCGCCGGCGCTGGCGACCGACGCATTTCATTTCGCCAGCGACATCTGGGCCACGCTGGCGGTGCTGGCCGGGCTTGGCGCCAGCTGGGCGGGCGTGCGCTACGAAATCGGCTGGCTCAAATACGCCGATCCCTTCGCCGCGATTGTGGTTTCGCTGATGATTCTGCGGCTCACGCTGCTGCTGGGCCGCGAGACCGTGGCTGTTTTGATGGACGAGATTCCGGCCGAGACACGGCGGCGGCTGGTGCGGGAAGTGGAGCAGGTGGAGGGCGTGCTGGCGGTGGAGCAGGCTCGCGTGCGGCGCGCGGGGGCGGGATATTTTGCCGACCTCACGCTGGCATTGCCGCGGCGTTTCACGTTTGAGCACACGGGAGAACTGGTGCAGTCGGCTACCGATGCGGTGCATCGCGCATTGCCGCAGGCCGATGTCGTCATCCACACCGTGCCGCGCGAGGCCCGTGCGGAAAGCGTCTTCGACCGCGTGCGGGCTGTTGCTGCTCGCAACAACGTGAGTGTGCATGAATTGAGCGTGCAGTCGCTTCATGGACGGCTGCGCGTCGAGCAGCATGTGGAACTCGATGAAAAGATGCCGCTGCGGGTGGCGCACGGCTTTGTAAGCGCACTGGAGGCGGAGATTCTGCGCGAAGCCCCGGAGATTGACGCCGTGCTGACCCATATTGAGAGCGAACCTGCCACCATCGAACAACCGGAAGAGATGGTTGAGGAAGATCGCAAGATCGAGCATGCAATGCGGTCCGCGGCGCATCTGTTTCCTGAGATTATTGACGTGCACGAGATTAAGGTGGGCCGCGCGGCGGAGCACATCTATCTCTCGTGCCATTGCACGCTGCCGGACGATTTGCCGATGCAGCAGGTGCACCTGGTGATTACCGCCCTTGAGGATCGATTCAAGCTGGAGTGCCCGGAGGTGCAACGAGTGCTCATCCACCCCGAACCGGTGACGGACAATTTACGATAAGGCGCCAGAGAATGTCATTCAAGGAGTGAGTCGCGAGAATGATCAGCCGTTCGATCGTTAATTTCTTTCAGGTGGCGTCGATGCTGCTGTTGCTGGTGGCGGTGGCTCTGCTTGCTGCGATCACGACGATGCATTTTGCTATCCACGGGGCCGAGGTGCAGGTGCCGTCCCTGAAAGGAATGACGGTGGCCGATGCGCGCAGCGTGACCGCTGGCCTGGGGTTGAATCTGAATGTGGATAATCGCTACTACTCCGGCGATGTGGCAACGGGGCACATTCTTTCGCAGTCACCTGTGCCGGGCACGGTGGTACGGCGAGAATGGCAGGTACGCGTAGCCGAGAGTCTGGGACCGCAAATGGTCGACGTGCCGAATACGGTCGGGCTTGAGCAGCGCGTTGCGGAACTGGAGCTGCGCCGTGCAGGGCTTGCGGTGGGTGCGACCGCGCGGCTGCCGTACGCAATGGCGGCGGAGGGAACGGTGCTGGCGCAGGATCCCCCGGCCCACGCTCAGGATATTGCACAGCCCAGCGTTAACCTGCTGATGGCGGCGCCGGACGACGAGTTGGTGGACGGATACGTGATGCCCAACCTGGTGGGCTTGCCGGTGGTGAGCGCGCAGAGCGAGCTGTTCAAGGTTGGGATCAAGACTTCGTCACCGGTTTATGTCGATGTGCCGGTGGGCCCGATGGGGAGCGGAAATGCACTGCCGGTGCTTCCTGTGAAGCCGGGTTCAGTAACCGCGCAAGCACCGCTACCGGGAACGCGGGTGGACCAGACGACGATGGTCAGGCTGACGGTCGCGAAGTGAAAAAGGCAGGGGTCAGGGATCAGGGGTCAGGGGTCAGGACACGATTCGAGGAGACGGGGATCAATGGGATTGAGCGAGGATCTGGAACGGGTTGCATTGCAAGAACGCGAACTGCAGTTGACGCACATCGATGAACAGATGGCCTGGGAGCTTGGCGTGCGTTTGCGGACGATGGCCGAGGAACGCGGCCTGTCGATCGTGGTGGACGTGCGGCGCTTCGGTCAGCCGTTGTTTTACACGGCGCTCAAAGGAACGACCCCGGACAATGTGGCGTGGGTGACGCGCAAAAGCAATGTAGTGGCACGGTTTCATCGCAGCAGCTACGGCGTTGGGCTGACGATGAAGATGAAGAACGATTCGCTCGAGGCTCGCGGATTCCCGATCAACGAATTTGCTTCACATGGCGGATCGTTTCCACTCGCCGTGAAGAACGCGGGGATTGTGGGGAGTGTAACGGTTTCCGGACTCCCCCAGCGTGCCGATCATGAGCTGGTTGTGGAGGCGTTGTGCGGCATTCTCGGCCGTGATTATGCGGCGTTGAAGCTCGGGCCTGAGTAGCTTGCAAACTGCCGGCTAGCCTGTGCAGGTGAGCAGGAACCGCAATTCAAGCCGTTCTTTCTATCATTGCGATGAAGAAGCCGTCGGTGTGAAAGACGCCAGGCAGAAGGCGGAGCGCGCCTTCAGGCGTGAGGCAGTTACGCAGCCGTGTTGCTGCTGAGGAAGTCAGGATGGCTTCGTCGCGTAGCGATTCGATGCGGGACTCGAGCGAGACCAGCCGGGCCTTCGCGCCTTCAGCCGGAAGGGCAGCGACGACCTGCTCGTTTTCTTCCGGCTCGAGCGAGCATGTGGAATAGATAACGCGGCCACCGACGCGAACCGCTCGCAGTGCTGCGGTAAGGATCGCGCGCTGCCGTTCCACCTGGCGCGGCAAGTCCTCGAGCCGCAGCCGATGGCGAATCTCGGGGTTGCGGCCCAGTGTGCCGGTCCCGCTGCACGGCACGTCAGCCAGAGCAAGGTCGAACTCTTCATCCTCCGTAAGCGCGGTTGCGTCGGCCAGCCGGCATTCGATTCGGCCGGCATGGGCGGCGAGGCGACTGCGCAACTGTGTAAGGCGCTGCGCGCTGGATTCGCAAGCGACGATGCGTGCCTGCGGATTGCGCTCGGCAAGGATCAGCGTTTTGCCACCAGGCGCGGCGCAACAATCTAGAATCGATTGCATCGGACCTGTGCTTTGCTGCCCTGCAATTTCGGCTACCAGTTGCGAGCCCTCGTCCTGAAGCAGAATACGGCCCTCGCGAAAAGCCGCGGTCGCGGTCACATCTCCGGAGACGACGGTACGCGCAGCGGTTAGCAATTCGCCTGGCGCGAGTTGGATGCCTTCCCTTGTCAGTTCTTCTTCAGCGTCAGCACTCGCAAGGCGCACTTTCAACGCCGGTTGTGTCTGTCCGTGGCGACAAATCCCGCGTGCGGCTTCGATGCCGTAGAAGCCTGCCCATCGCTCGACCATCCATGTGGGATGCGCTTCAGACAAAGCCGAGTCGGCGGCGCTCAGTTCGACGAGCATTCCCTCAGGAGCTAAAGCCCTATCCTCTTGTTCGACCTCTCTGTCATGGCTGAAGCCGTGCCCTTTCAAAGCAAAGCTTCTTTCCTGGGGCGGGGCAGATACGGCAATCTTCCGCAGTACCGCGTTCACCATTCCCGATGCGAAGCGGTGGCCTGCCTGCTTGGCCAGTTCGACACTTTCATCGATGGCGGCGCGGGCGGGGATGCGGTCGAGATGCTGGAGCTGAAATGCACCGAGGCGGAGCGCGATCAGAATCTCGGGATCAAGTTTGGCATTGGGCCGCTTCAACAGGGATTGCAGTTGGTGATCGAGGCGAATCTGCCAGCGTAGGACGCCAAGGACAAGGGTTGTGGCGAGGTTACGATCTTGCGCGGAAAGTATATTGACGGCTTTGCCACGCAACAGATCGTCTGAGTGCGAGTGGCCGCGCTCGACGGCCATCAGAATTTGAAACGCTGCTTTGCGGGCTGGAGAAATTACCGGCATCGCAATCAACCGAGCCGCGCGTCTTTTGCGAGAGGCGTTCCACGAAGAAACTCAGCGGCAGCCAGTCGCTTCTTGCCCTCAAGCTGAACCTCGACCAGCTCAAGCCAGGCTCCGCCCGCACACGCGGCGAAGAGACGATGATTTTCCACGTGGATTTTTCCTGGATGGGCTGAGGCCGGCGCGGAAATGTTCGAAGCTGCTGCGACATCCATGCGATGGACGATCAGCTTTTTGCCTTCGAGCGTTGTGAATGCACCGGGCCAGGGTTGAAAGCCGCGCCAGCGATTGTAGAGTTCAATCGCGGTTCGGGCGGCAAAATCCATGCGGCCATCCTCGCGGTCGAGCAGCGGCGCAAACGTGGCGCCTTCGTGGTTCTGCTGCTGGGGCTTGATGGTTCCATCGGCGAGGCCGGCGAGCGTCGAGACAACGAGCGGCGCGCCGGCTTTGGCGAGGATCTCGAACAAATCCACCGCGGTCTGGTTGGGCGAGATCTCGACGGTCTGCTGAAGAAGAATAGGGCCGGTGTCGAGACCCTCTTCAAGAAGCATGGTTGTGTTTCCCGTGTAGGCGTCGCCCATTGCGACCGCCCACTGGATGGGCGCCGCGCCTCGATATTTGGGAAGCAGCGAGCCGTGCAGGTTGATGCAACCGAGGCGAGGGAGCGCCAGCATCCACGGAGGAATGATGCGGCCGTACGCGACCACAACAATGGCCTCGGGCGCGATGGACTGAAGCCGGGCGCGGAACTCGGCGTTGTTGCGAATCTTCTCCGGCTGAACAACCGCAAGCCCGGCGGCCAGAGCAGCTTGCTTGACGGGCGGCGCTGTGAGCTGATGAGTGCGGCCAACGGGCCGGTCGGGCTGCGAAATGACAAGAGCAATATCGTGCCCTGCCGCAAGCAGCGCCTCAAGCGTGGGAACGGCGAAGCTGGGCGTGCCGCAGAAGACAAGTTTCACAGCTCTACCATTCGCCGCCAGCCTGCATCTTGCGGATCTTGCGCAAATTCAGGCTGCGCTTGAGCGCGCTCATCCGGAAGAGAAACAGGACGCCGTCGAGGTGGTCGACCTCGTGCTGCATGGCGCGCGCAAGCAACTCTTCACCGTCCATCTCGAACCATTTTCCGTGCTCGTTCTGGGCGCGAATGCGGACCTTGGCGGCGCGCACAACCTTCTCGCGTATGTCGGGGAAACTGAGGCAGCCCTCTTCCTCGTAGAGCTTGCCTTCGCTGAAGATGATCTCAGGATTGATGAGCACCAGCTTGTCTTTCGGATTCTTGCCCATGCTGACGTCGATCACGGTCACGCGTTTCGACACGCCCACCTGGGGTGCGGCCAGCCCGATGCCCTGGTTGGCATACGTGGTCTCGTACATGTCGGCGACCAGCTTGCGCAGTTCGGCATTGAATTCAGTAACCGGCTCGCCGGGCTGCGACAGAATCGGGTCAGGATATTTGAGTATCTTCAGAATCATTTTGGCTTGCTAAAAGCTCCGTATCTGTTCGATGTATCCATCAAAATTCCGTTTCATTTCCAGCAACGAGTCGCCGCCAAACTTTTGCTGCGCAACAGACGCAATCGTGAGGGCGACCATGGCTTCCGCGGCCACTCCGGCTGCGGGCACCACGCAAATATCGCTCCGCTCGTAGCTTGCGCTGGTTGCCTCGCGGGTGTCGAAGCGCACCGATTCCAGCGGACGGCGCAGTGTCGAAATCGGTTTCAGGTAGCCGCGGACCACGATATCTTCGCCGTTCGAGACGCCACCCTCAAGGCCGCCGGCATTGTTGTGCGGGCGGACAAAGCGCGTGGGGTTGCCGTTTGGCTGCTCCGCGTAATGGATGGGGTCGTGGACCTGCGATCCGAAGGACTCAGCAGCCGTGACGCCGCGGCCGATTTCGACCGCCTTGACGGCCTGCAGGCTCATCACCGACCAGGCCAGCAGGCCGTCGAGCCGCTCGTCCCAATTGGCGTAGGCGCCCAGGCCAGCGGGAACGCCGTGGACAACAACTTCAAAGACGCCGCCAACGGTGTCGCCGGTGCGGGAGACTGTCTCGACCTCTTCTTTCATGCGGGCTTCAGTGGCGGGATCGACGCAACTGAGCATGATTTCTTCCTGGGCTGTGACGGCCACGATCTCATCCCATGCGACCGTGCGGTTGAGTTCTACGCGGCCAACGCGAATTACGTGACTGGCCACTTCAATACCGAGAGCGCGGAGCATCAGCTTGGCGAAGCCGCCCGCGGCGACTCGGCCGGTGGACTCGCGGGCCGAAGCACGCTCCAGCACGTAGCGGGCGTCAGGAAAGTTGTACTTGAGGGCACCGGCCAGATCGGCATGGCCAGGGCGCGGGGAAGCCACTGCCTGGTGCTTTGCTGGATCGCCTGCACCAACGGGCAGCTTTTCTTCCCAGTTCTTCCAGTCGCGGTTCACGATTTCTATCGCGATCGGCGAACCGATGGTTTTGCCGTGCCGCACACCGGAGAGCACGTGAGCCTTGTCGGTTTCAATCTTCATGCGCCCGCCGCGGCCGTAGCCCTGCTGCCGCCGCCATAACTCTCGGTTCACGAAATCGAGATCGACGGGGACACCGGCGGGAAGGCCGGAGATGAGAGCAATCAGCGCCTCGCCGTGGGACTCGCCGGCTGTGGAGAAACGGATCATGTTGATTCCATTGTAACGGGAAAAAGCAGGGGTCAGGAGTCAGGGATTAGGGATCCGGGATCAGAAAACGGTGCACCTGGATGGGGGGAATGCAACTAGCGCCCCATCAAAAAAGCAATCTGCGACTGGCTCTCAGTGACGCCGGCCTGCACTCCGGACTGCTCATAGAGGGCCATGGCTTCATGCCACAGATAGGTGGCTCCCTCGGTATCGCCGGCGTCGGCCATCAGCAGGGCGTATCCGCGAATGGCATTGGCCAGGTCGAGTGGCGGGGTCTGCTCGTGGTTGCGATAGATCTCAAGGGCCTGCTCATAGCAGGGGCCGGCCTTCGCGATTTGGCCCTGTTCGCGAAGAATGTCGGCGACGTGCCGGAGGGAGTGGGCCAGCGAGAGTGGATCGTCCTGGGTGCGGCGGAGGTCAACCGCGTCGTTATGGTGCTTCAAGGCAGCGGCCGGGTTGCCCAGATCCCTTTCGATTTGACCCAGCCCTGACAGGGCCTGCGCCAGAAGAAGTCTGTCGTTTGCCCTGCGGCACTTTTCGGCCGCCTCGGCGAAATACTTCCTGGCATCCGCCAGCCGCCGCTCGCCGCGCGCGATGTGGCCGTGCGAGAGCAATTCGGCAACGGGATCGGAGATCATTGCGAAAGCTTACCATGCAGGTGGTACGCTTGTCGGGGCCATTCTGGAGCAGCAGAATCCTGGTCCTATTCGCTGTTTCCTGTTCCCTATTCCCTGTCTTCGGGCTTCTCCCTTACGATGGAGGCCATGAGCTACTTTCTCTTCAAGAGCGAACCGAGTGTCTACTCCTTCGACGACTTCCTGCGTGACAAGGAGACGGTGTGGGATGGCGTGACGAACCCAACGGCAGTGAAGCACTTGCGCGAGATGAAAGTTGGAACGAAGTGGATTTTCTACCACACCGGGGAGGAGCGGACCGCGGTAGGCACAGGGACGGTGGTCAGCGTGGACCCGAGCGACCCGAAGGTGCCTGTGGTGCGCGTCAAGGCCGGCAAGCGGCTCAAGAATTCGAAGACGCTGGCTGCCATCAAGGCGGAGAAACTGTTCGCGGGCTCGCCACTGCTGGTGATTGGACGTCTTTCGGTGGTGCCGCTGACCAAGGAGCAGTGGGAGTGGTTCGTCGGCTAAGGGACCGGACACACTTCCCTATTTCTTGACTTCCCCAAGCCACCGCTTCGTATTCAGCAACTGCCGATTGTCGAGCGACCACACTTTCCCTGTGAGCTCATCGGGGCCTTTGCCCTCGCGGATTGTCTTATCGAACTCGCTGCTCACTGCCTGCATCTTGGCATCGAGGTCGTCCACAAAGTTCAGGACCAGCGCTTCGGGAATCATCGGCAGCTTGGGGGAGCCGAACTCCAGCTTGCCGTGATGCGACAGGATCATGTGCAGGACCAATGTGCGCAGACGGTCAGGGAAGTTGGGCAGGCCGGCGATGGCCTTCTCCACCATGTCGATGCCCATCTGGATATGGCCCAGCAGGGTGCCTTCGATGGTGTAATCGAATCCGATTCCCCAGGAGAGCTCGCGGATCTTCCCAATATCGTGGAGAACCACGCCGGTGAGCAACAGATCGCGATCGAGAAGCGGGTAGTGGGCTGCAACGCGATCGGCGAGACTGAGCAGGCTCACGACATGCTCAAGTAATCCGCCGAGCCAGGCATGGTGAAGCTGCCGCGCGGCCGGCGCCTCGCGGTAAGCAGCGGCGATGACCGGATCGGCCAGGATTGTGGCGAGCAGGCGCTTGAGATCGGGGTTGGTCACGCTGTCGACGCTCGAGAGGAGCTGGCTCCAGAGCGCGGCGACGTCATAGGAGGTGGAAGGCAGCATGTCGCTCTTGTCCACTTCGTTCGTCTGCGCCAACCGGAGCTGATCGATCTTCATCTGCAAGCGGTCGTCGAAGCGAGAGGCGCTGCCGCGGGCCTTGACAACATCGCCCTTCTCGAACGCTTTGGCGATGCGCGGATCGCTGGGTTCCCAGATGCGCCCTTCGAGCTGGCCGGTCTTGTCACCCAGAATCAGGTTGAGGTAGGGCTTGTTTGTCTTGGTCGTGCGCTGCTGCTTGGCCAGAACAATAAAGAAGCCGTCGAAGGGTTTTCCTTCGTCAAAGTTCGCGAGGTCGGCAATGTAGATGTCTTTCATTCTGCCGAGAAGATTAACGCACCCGGCCGCTCTTGCCAAAAGCAAAGCGGGCCTGGGATCGCAATCCCAGGCCCGCCGCAAGAGCTGAATCCTCGGCCCTATGGTTGCGGCTGCGGAGTTGGAGCAGGCGTTCCCTGGTCCTGGCGAGCAGGTGCAGGCGCTCCGGGTTCCTCGGGCGCCGGGGTAAACTGCGGAGCCTGCGGCTTCTCGCTCTCAGGCTCTTTCTTCCTGTCGGCCAGGCGCGTTTTTTCGCCTTCAGTGGTTGATTTATTTTTCTTCTTTGAGGCCGTGTCGCCGGCTAGTCCCAATGGGCCCGATTGCGTTGCGCGGTCAGCAACCTCGGCGGCATCGGGCGCCTCGGGAGCCAGCGCGTCGGGCTGCGGACCCTTTGGCTTGGGCTGTTTGGGCTCTTTGGCTCGCTGGCTGTAGCGAGTCTTCTTCTCCGGCGCGGCGGCTTCAAGCGGGTTAACCGGTTCGGCGGCATTCGAGGCCGTCTCAGGAAGAGCGCCCGCGTTCTCGACTGTGCCATTGGGCTCAGTGGGCAAGGTCTCGCGCGGCTTCTGTCCAAAGCGAATTTTTTCCTTCTTGCCTGGCTTTTCGATCGCTGGCCCAGCGCTCTTGTCGTGCTTCTTCTTCTTCACCGCGTTGACCTTTTCCACGGCTTGCGCCGGCGCGACTGGAGCAGGAGCCGCCTGAGTCTGGGGCGACTTCTGGCGGAACGTGTGTGTGGTCTCGCGGAAGCGCGTGCGCTCCACTTTCGGCTTCTTCTTCGGCGCAGGCGGCGTATACGCGCTGTATACAGGCTTGGTTTCGTTGGGGCTTGCGCCTGAGTCGATATAGCCTGGCTTGATGTCGATAAAGGCATCTTCGCGCAACCTGGTCAGGTATTCGCGGATGGCGGGTTCCATCCGGCTCATGTAAAAGGCGTCTTCAACCTGGCCCTCAACGTCCTTGAATGGGCGGGGGCCCCCGGGGATGTGCTGAACAACCTTAAGAATGACGTAGCCCTGGCGGGTGAGAATCGGATCGGTGACCTCTCCCGTCTTTAATGGAAATGTTTTGTCCTCGAGCGCCTTGGGGAGCGCGCCTTTTTGATACTGTCCGAGTTCGCCGCCCTGGGTAGCGGTGGGACCGTCGCTGAAGGATTTGGCCAGTTGGCTGAAATCGCCACCCGCGTGAAGCCGGGCCTCAATGTCGTCGGCCTTGGTTTTGGCGGCTGCCGACTTGGCCGGGTCGCTGGCGCCGGATGTGCCGGTGGAAACAAGAATCTCGCTCAGGCTGACGCTCTCCGGCTGCGCATAGTCCTCTTTGTGCTGCTCATAGTAGCGTTCGGCCTCGCCGGGCGTGAATCGGAGCGAGGCGCCAACCTCCTGGCGCATCACCTCCTGGGTGATGATCCCGTTACGGATGTTGGCCTTGAAATCCTCGAAGGAAACACCCTGGTCCTTCGCGGCCTTTTCGAGGTCTTCGATGGTATCCAGGTGGTATTGTTTGCGAATCTCGTCGAGACGCTTGATCAGCTCGGTGTCGCCGTTAATTCCCAGTTCCTTGCCTTTGGAGAGCCAGAGCTGCTGGTCGATCAGGTTGCGGAGCAGGTCCTTGTGGGACTCGGATATCTCCTGCAGGGTAGTAGCTCCGTGCTGGCGCGCCTCCTGGTCCACTTCGTTGAGAGCGCGGTCATAGTCGGCGCGCGTGATGATCTGGTCGTTCACCCGGGCAATAATGTCCTGGACGGTAACGCCCCCGTATGGGCTCTGAGGCGCGGGATTCTGGGCGAGCGCCAACGTGGGACTAGCGAGCAGCACCGTGCCAAACACGAAGACTGCGGGAATGCGAATGAGTCTTAAGGTCATAAGGTCAGCACACGCCAGGCAGGCTGGAACACCACCTGAAGCATAGACGCCATTGTAAATGGCTGGGCAGCAGGTACGCGATTCCCGGTCCATTTCCGGATCCATTCCTTCAACCGGCGATTTCCCAAGTCTCGACTGGATTAAGGCCAAGTCATGGATGAACCGACCCGGAATCGAGTCCAAGCGCCGCTACTCAACGACCTGGACAAGGAGGGCGACAGGGTTGCGCTCACGACCTGCTTGCCTTCCCATATTGCAGATTCGAGACAATATCGTTCCTTTGCCTCTGTCCAAGGAGTGTCAACCACCGGCACTGGGAGCCGCAGCTACCGGAAAGGGGTATCCTGGAGTCAAACAATACGGTGCTATACTTTAGCCCAAGATGGCTCTGAGGAGCCCTGTAAGCGGTGTGCCAACTTCCTTAGCCTTGCCGGATTCGGGCAAGGCCAATTTTTATCGGGGAACAATCCAGCCGAAATCGGCGGGATGAGACTCGATGGAACGGAAAGCCGCAGATGGGTTCCTGCCGCACCTGCCGTTCGGAGGTTCCTTCCGCCTATGAGTCCCCGCGCCCGCCGCGCACTTTTCACCGTGGTTCTCTTCTTCGCCGTGTGCGCCGTCGTTGGCAGCTTGCTGCAACGCAGGGTTGGCGCGCAGTCCGCAACCGACGAGAGCCAGCTACGCGACAGCATCAAGTCGTTCACCGACGTTTACTCACTGGTGGAGAAGAACTACGCCGAGCCCATCAATGGCGACAAGGCCGACACCGCCATCTATGACGGAGCAATCCCCGGCATGCTGCGGGTTCTCGACCCTCACTCCAACTTCTACGATCCCAAGGCCTACGCCCGGCTGCGCGAAGATCAGCGCGGCCATTATTACGGCGTCGGCATGGTCATCCAGCAGCAGGGCGCCAAGGTCTTCGTGATCACGCCTTACGAGGGCACTCCCTCGTTCCGGGCCGGCATCCATCCTGGAGATACTATCTCCGCGGTCGACGGCAAAGCCACGGACGGCTGGACTTCAGACCAGGTAGCCAAGGCGCTGAAAGGGCCCAAGGGGACCCACGTGCAGGTGACGACGGTCCGTGTGGGTCAGGCGGCGCCGCTGGTTTTTGACCTGGTTCGCGACGAAATTCCCCATCCCTCGGTGGACCTGAAATACGAGATTCGCCCCGGCATCGGCTACATCCACCTGACCCAGTTCCAGGAGACGACCGGCGACGAGATGACCGAGGCGATTAACAGCTTCAGCGACCTGAAGGGTCTTGTGCTCGACCTGCGCAACAACCCCGGTGGGCTTCTGAGCCAAGCCGTAGATGTGTGCGACCACCTGCTTACCAAGGGCCAGAACATCGTTTCGCAACGCGGCCGCGCTTATCCCGACCAGAACTACACCGCCACCCACGGCAACGGCGGCAAGGCATTCCCGATCGTTGTGCTGGTCAACCGCGGCACGGCTTCGGCAGCGGAGATCGTCTCTGGAGCTCTGCAGGATCACGACCGCGCTCTCATTGTCGGGGAAACGACCTTTGGCAAGGGCCTGGTGCAAACCGTCTACAACCTGAGCGAGAACACGGGCCTGGCGCTCACCACCTACCACTACTACACGCCGTCGGGCCGGCTCATCCAGCGGAACTACACCGGCGTATCTCTCTACGACTACTACTACAACCACGCGGGCGCGCTGCCTTCGAACTCGACCAACCAGGAAGTGAAGCTCACCGATTCAGGCCGGACGGTCTATGGCGGCGGGGGCATCACGCCGGACGAAAGGATCGACAGTCCGCAGGCCAATCACTTCCAGGAAGAGATGTTGGCCAGGGATGTGTTCTTCAAGTTCGCGCCGGTGTATGTGTCCAGCCACCCTGTGGACAAGAACTTCCAGGTGGACGACGCGGTGATGGCCGAGTTCAGGAAGTTCCTCACCAGCCAGACCATCCCGTGGTCTGAGGCCGACATGGACGGCGTGATGGACTGGGTGAAGACGCGGATCAAGGAAAAGATCGTGACCATCCAGTTTGGACAGTTGCAGGGATTGCGCACGCTTGCCGATTGGGATCCGGAGATTCAGAAGGCCATGACCTACCTGCCGGCGGCGCAAGCGCTGGAAGACAATGCGCACAAGGTGCTCACGGAGAAGGCGATGGCGCGGAATCCTGGCACACAGGGAGTGCCGGTGCAGCCGTAATTTCGTGCGGCATCTGCCGTTCGTGACAGAAACAGAAGGCCATCCCGCAGCGGGATGGCCTTCTTGTTTTGATCCGTTGACTGCCGTGCTTCTAGGCCGCGAAGGTTTTGTCGCTCGTGGTCTGGTCGCCGAGTCCGGCGAGCAAACCGGCAACCGAGATATCTTCATCAAGTGCTTCCCAGTGCAGGCCACGGCTGCCGATTCTGACTTGCTCGCGCTGTTCCGGGGTGCCGTGCAGCAGGCGGGGAAACCATGCCAACGGGATGCCGATCACCCGGCCGTCGCTCAGATCGACCCAGAAGCTATCCGCATCGAAGCGGACGCTCTTTGGACTAGGCGAAATGCTCATTCCACGCTCTCTCGATCCGGTCTCGATCAGGGTAGCAATATACTTGGCAAAATGGAAGGAAGCTTCGGAGCTGCGCGGACTAATGTGATTCCCTCGCGTTTTCGACGGCCTCCGATGCCTCTGCCTCAGCTAGCAACTCATCGGCTTTCCGCAAAAGCGCTTCTGCTTGCGCTTTGAGCCTCAGTGCATCGGCGCGCAATCTGTCAGGACCTGGCACTGGTTGCCGGGCTGCCGTGGTTTACCATCGCAAAGTGCTTTTCTGCCGCATGTTGGGACTCCGTTGGCTACCTACCCCTCATACCTTGAGCCTTCTGCCGTGTCACTTTCCAATCGTTGAGATTACTCGAACGCCGGCAACCCCGCCAGCGCCATCGCAACTTCCTCCGCTGGATACTCGTAGTTCTCCAGCTTCCCTGCCTGGTAAGCGATGTAGCTTTGCATGTCGAAGTGGCCATGGCCGCTCAGGTTGAAGAGAATCGTGCGCGCCTTGCCTTGCGTCTTGGCCTCAATCGCCTGCCTGATCGCTTCGGCAACGGCGTGATTGGCCTCCGGCGCGGGGATGATGCCCTCGGCGCGGGCGAACTGAATGCCGGCCGCGAATGCATCCAATTGTTGCACGGTCGTAGCTTCCGCCAGTCGCAGATCCAGCACATGCGAAACCAGCGGCGCCATGCCGTGATAGCGCAACCCGCCGGCATGAATTCCGGGCGGAATGAAAGTACTGCCGAGCGTATGCATCTTCACCAGCGGAGTCAGATGGCCGGTGTCGCCGAAATCGTAAGTAAAGCGCCCCTTGGTCAGGCTGGGACAGGCGGCCGGTTCCACCGCGATGACGCGCGCGTTGCTCTTGCCCTTGAGCTTGCGGCCGATATACGGCATCACGAGCCCCGCAAAGTTCGATCCGCCGCCGGTGCAGCCGATGATCACGTCCGGATCGTCGCCGGCCAGCGCCATCTGCTCGATCGCTTCCTGTCCGATCACGGTCTGGTGCAGCAGCACGTGATTCAACACGCTGCCCAGCGCGTACTTTGTATTGGGGTCTTTGGCGGCCACTTCCACGGCTTCAGAGATGGCGATGCCGAGTGACCCGTTCGAGTCAGGGTGCTCGGCGAGAATTGCGCGTCCCGATTCGGTTTCGGTGCTGGGGCTCGCGGTGACCGATGCGCCGAAGGCCTCCATCAGCGCGCGCCGGTAGGGCTTCTGATCGTAACTCACGCGCACCATGTAGACCTTGCAGTCGAGACCGAAAAAGGAGCACGCCATCGACAGCGCCGATCCCCACTGTCCGGCGCCGGTCTCCGTGGACAGGTGCTTGGTGCCGTCCATCTTGTTGAAATAAGCCTGCGGCACCGCGGTGTTGAGCTTGTGCGAGCCGGCCGGGCTTGTGCCCTCGTATTTGTAGTAAATGTGCGCCGGCGTGTCCAGAGCCTTCTCAAGACGGCGCGCGCGGTAAAGCGGAGACGGGCGCCACTGCGCATAAATCTGCCGAACCTCTTCGGGAATCTCGATTTCGCTCTCGCCACTGACTTCCTGAAGGATCAGGCTCATGGGAAACAGCGGAGCCAGGTCGTCGGGGCCGATGGGCTTATGCGTACCCGGATGCAGCGGGGGCGCCAGTGGCTTGGGCAGATCCGGAAGCACGTTGTACCAGACACGAGGAATGCGGTCTTGCGGCAGGTTGTATTGAATTGTATCCATGCGCAACATTCTACCAGCGGTTTCGGTCTCCTGGCTTCCGCCGGGTCGGCTGCGATTGCGGGTTCGCGGCCGCGTAGCCGCTGTCACAACCAGCTTCTCCGGTTCAGATCGAATGGATAACCTGTTGAAAGATCATACGTACAGTACTCATGGCGGATTTTCACGATGAGTCGGGTCGACGATTATGCTCCGAATCCCAGCTCTCGATTCTCTTGAGGGACCGCCTGGTCCCTTGCCGAATCACAGGTCCCATGACCTAGACTCAACGCCATGCACTTCTCAGACCTTGCGATGTCAAAACGCCTGGAACGCGCGGAAGGATTCGCGTGCGTTCAGCAGGCAATCGCTCGCCGCCGCCAATCCCCGGAAAGCGGCGCCGAGTGGATGGAATGCGGCGGGGCCTTTGCGGCCTTCGACGGCGTGGATTCCCCCTGCACACAGACTTTCGGACTCGGCCTCTTTGAAGAGCTGAGCCAGGCAACGCTGGATAAAATCGAGAGCTTCTTTCTCGATCGCGGGGCTCCGGTGCTCCATGAGGTAAGCCCATTCGCGGGAGTTGAAGCGCTGGCATTGCTGTGCGAGCGCGGGTACAGGCCTGTCGAGTTGAGCAGCGTTTTGTACCAGCCAGTCACGCAACCCTCGCTGATCGCACCGGGCAACGTGACTGTGCACGTTGCCGGTTTGGAGGAAGTGGAGCTTTGGAGCCAGATCAGCACCAGGGGCTGGGCGCACGACCATCCGGAACTTTCGGATATATTGCTGGACCTTGGCGCGGTTATCGCCGCACGAGACGAGACTGTATGTTTTCTGGCTGAGTTTGACGGCGAACCCGGCGCCGCGGGCGCGTTGTGCATCCACGAAGGCGTGGCGCTGTTCGCCGGGGCGGCGACGGTACCGGAGTTTCGGCGGCGCGGGCTGCAAACCGCACTGCTCCAGGAGCGAATGCGCTACGCTTTCGACCGCCAATGCGATCTGGCGATGATGGTTGCGCTGCCGGGCAGCGAATCGCAGCGCAATGCGGAGCGCCGCGGGTTCCATGTTGCCTACACGCGGACCAAGTGGCAGTTGCCAAAATAGGTCCTTGACCGCATGGTGTCGCACTCTGAGTTTTTTGCTTTCCCGGGCTTGCCACGGTAAGGACTGAATACTAGCGAATTAGCATTGGTGTTGAGCGAACAAAAATTGACCGATCGGGCGCTCTGATCAAACAAAGGGCTGCTACGTCCAACGCGGGCGGCCGCACCAACTAGTCCGAGATACATTTTATTTCTACAACTCACATTTGAACTGCAAGTCCGACCTACGGCTCGTCGTTGTAAATCCCGATCTCCAGCTTGCTGCCTTCGGCCAGCTTGGCGCGATACATGCCGGGAGTATTGAAGCTCCACGCCATCTCGCCGTCAGGGGCAATGGCAATCACGCCGCCATCGCCGTGAAGGCCGGTCAACTCCCGATGAATCACCTCATCCGCCGCCGCCTGCAACTTCATTCCCTTGTACTGCACCAGCGCGCAGACCGTCCGAGCAACGGTGAGCCGGATGAAGTACTCGCCGGTTCCCGTGGCGGAGACGGCGCAGGACTGATTCGAAGCGTAGGTGCCGGCGCCGATGATGGGCGAGTCGCCGACACGGCCCCATCGCTTCGCCTGCGTACCTCCGGTCGAAGTACCCGCAGCGAGGTTGCCGGCGCGGTCGAGCGCGACCACGCCCACGGTACCGTACTTGTGTGCATCGGGAGGTTCGATCTCAGCCACCGGCACAGCCGGCGGAGGCGGCGCGCCGGCGGGCCGCGGCGGAATCGGCAGCCCTTCCTTCTTCAACTGCTTCACCAGCGACTGCCAACGCCGCTCAGTGAAGAAATAGCTGGGGTCAACCTGTTCCAGCCCCGCATAGACTGAAAATTCATCGGCGCCCTGTCCCACGAGAAACACGTGCTGCGATTTTTCCATGACGGCGCGAGCCAGGCTGATGGGATGCCGCGTGCGGGTGACATCCCCCACGGCGCCGGCCTTCATGTTCGAGCCGTCCATGATGGCTGCGTCCAGTTCGTTCTTGCCGTCAGCGGCAAAATCCGCGCCCCGCCCGGCATTGAAGAGCGGGTCGTCTTCGAGGATACGGATCGCGGCTTCGACGGCGTCGAGCGATGAGCCGCCATGATCCAGCACCTGCGCGCCGGCCTGTGTGGCTTGCGCCAGCGAGGCGCGATAGGCCGCTTCGGTTGCAGGGTTCATGCTGGCGCGCTCGATGATGCCTGCGCCGCCGTGAAGCACGATGGCCCAGCGATGGGCGGCAGGCTGTTGCGCGGAGGCCGCTGCGGCGAATGTGGTTGTCATAATCGCTCCGGAAAGAAGGCTGCGAATTGTTCCTGTTCTTTTCATGCGAGTGCCCTCGCTCGATCCATGACTGCGTGAATGCGGACTTTGCGATGGAGTGCCCAGGTATCCCACCCCAGGCGCAAAAACAAGTACGCGCCGAGGATGGGGCACCCAGCTTCTGTCGAACAACAGGCAGTCAGAGACCCGATCCAATCCATGGTAACGCCATGCTCCCGTTCCCTGTTCCGTATTCCCTATTCCCTGTTTCTCGCCATTCTCCGGTAATATCGCATTCAATGATGACCCGCGCGCGCGTTTTCACCTTCCTTCTCCTGCTGGCGGCCGCTGCCAACGCGGCCAACGCGAAACCACGCCCGATCCCGGTAAAGGTGGTGGTGGTGGCCATGTTCGAGCAAGGCGCCGATACCGGCGACGCACCCGGCGAGTTGCAGTACTGGGTGGAACGCGACCACCTGGACACGATCTATCCACTTACCGCCGGCTACCACCCCGTGCGCATGAACGGTGCGGGAGAGATGGCGGTGCTGACCGGCCAGGGGACGGCGCACGCCGCTTCGACGATCATGGCCGTCGGCCTCGACCCGCGCTTCGACTTCAGCCACGCCTACTGGATCGTCGCGGGCATTGCCGGCGGCTGCCCGGACCGCGTATCCCTCGGTTCCGCGCTATGGGCGCGGTGGATTGTGGATGCCGACCTGGGCTACGAGATCGACGCCCGAGAGATTCCACCGGACTGGTCCACCGGCTATCTGCCCCTCCGCAAGGCGCAGCCATTCGAGCAGCCCGCCGATCCACAGCCGGGACAAATGTATGCGCTGAATGCACCACTCGCTCAATGGGCTTTCAACCTGACGCGGGAAACGCCGCTCGAAGACTCCGATCAACTGAAAGAGATTCGCAGCGGATTCGACGGGGCTGCGTCCCAGCGCCCTCCGTCGGTTGGCATGGGTGACGAAATCTCCTCCTCCACCTACTGGCACGGCAAGCTGATGGACGCGTGGGCCGCGGAGTGGATGCGCTACTTCACCGGTGGCAAAGGGGAGTTTGCGACTACTGCAATGGAGGACACGGGGACCTTGCAGTCGCTCCAATTTTTGGCCAATGCAGGCCGCGTAGATCTGAAACGCGTGCTGGTGCTGCGCGCGGTAAGCAACTTCGACAGGCAACCGCGCGGCCTTACCGCCCCCCAGAGCCTGGCCCGGCAACGCATCGGCAAGTACGCCGCGTACCTGCCCTCGCTGGAGGCCGCGTACAGGGTTGGGCATGTGGTCGTCAATGAGTTGCTGTCCAATTGGCCAAAGTACGAAGCAACAATTCCAGGAACGGCAAACGCAACAACAAACGGGCCCTGAACTCCGCAACCAGGGGAAGGGCGCAGGACACTCTCAAGGCTTCGCCGTGCGCGTAGCAAAGCAGGTGTTGGCGGGGATGGGGTGGACAATAGAGAATGCTTGGGTTACGCAAATCCAGGGCAGATTGGGGCGGCGCGGTTGCACCCAAGGAGTCCTGTTCGTAAAAGCAGTGCCACCAAGCGCCCACTCCAGGGCATGCAAGGGTCTCTCATGAAGCTCAACATCGCAACGCTCGCAGTGGTGACCGTCGCTGTAATCTTCCTTGCCATGCACGCCATGGAGCTTCCATGGACGATTCCGCGCATTGTTGGAGCTGCCATTGCGGCCCCGTCTTTTCTGCTGCTCGCGCTGGCTCGCATTCAACTGGGACGGGCCTTCAGCGTGCAGGCCAAAGCCAGTACGCTGGTAACCACCGGGCTCTATTCCCGCATCCGCAATCCAATCTACGTCTTTGGCGGATTGATGATCGCGGGGGTCATGATCGGGCTCGGGAGGCCCTGGCTTCTGCTTTGCTTCGCCGTACTGATTCCCATGCAGGTGATTCGCAGCCGGAAAGAGGGGCAGGTGCTGGCTGAGAAATTTGGCACAGCTTACGAGGACTACAAGCGACAGACCTGGTTTTAGCTCAGTCAGGATTCGAAGATTGAATCGTCCGCCGATTCCCGGACGCTCATCACGCAGTTTAAGGAAGAGAAAATGCACTCTGTTTGGTTAGGCGAGTTTATGGGCACGCTGGTCCTGGTGCTGCTTGGCACCGGCGTGTGTGCCGGCGTAACGCTGCGCAAGTCCTATGCAGCCGATGCGGGCTGGATGGTGGTGACGACAGGCTGGGCGCTGGGCGTGCTCTGCGGCGTGCTGGTGGCGCAGGCCTTCGGCAGCCCCGGCGCGCACCTGAATCCCGCGATTACTTTGGCAGTGGCCGTGAACAGCGGCAACTATGCGCTGGTGCTTTACTACTGGTCGGCGCAACTGCTGGGCGCCATGAGCGGCGCGGCGCTGATGGCGCTGCACTATGCGCCACACTGGAAGCTCACGCCGGGACCCGCCGACAAGCTCGGCATCTTCTGCACCAACGGCGCGGTGCACAACCCTCCGGCGAACCTCGTCAGCGAAGTCGTTGGCACAATGGTGCTGGTGGTGGTTGCCGGCGCAATTTTCTCGCACGGCGTTTCAATGACCGGACCGGCGGCAGGAATGGGGCCGTGGCTGATAGCGAGCCTGGTATGGGGCATCGGTCTTTCGCTGGGAGGAACAACGGGGTACGCCATTAATCCGGCGCGCGATCTGGGGCCGCGGCTGGTTCATGCGCTGCTGCCGATTCCAGGCAAGGGCGGATCGAACTGGCGCTATGCATGGATTCCGATTGTGGGCGACCTGACAGGCGGCGCGCTCGCGGGACTGCTGCTGCACTACGCGCATCTGTAACGCCTTCATCAAGATCACGCACCCCCCTGTTCCGGCCTCGTGCCCGAGTTGTATCCTGTCTGTTGACTGCAGACTCCGCCGCAGAATCAGAAAAGAGATCCCATGCCGGAAACCATTCTTCAACTCGACCCGCGCGACAACGTGCTGGTGGCGTTGACCACACTCGACCTGGGCACGAAGGTGCAGATTGGCCAGGCTTCGTGCATGGTCACACAAACCATCCCCGCCAAGCACAAGATGGCGATCGCCGATCTGAAGCCCGGGGACATCATCTACATGTATGGCATGGTCGTCGGAGAGGCGGTGGAAGCAATTCCGCGCGGAGGATTGCTGACCACGCGCAATATTCGCCATCGTGCCGCGGACTACACGGCCGCGCGCCACCCCGCCACACATGCCCTGCCCGACCCAGCACCGTGGGTTGGGCGTACCTTCATGGGCTTCCACCGCGCGGACGGCCAGGTAGGCACGCGCAACTATTGGATTGTGCTCCCGCTGGTCTTCTGCGAGAACCGCAACGTGGAGAATATGAGAGAGGCCCTGGAAGAGGAGCTGGGATACGGCAGCGCGAACAGCAGCTATCGCCAACATGTCCGCGAGTTGATTCACCGCCAGGGCAACGGCCACGCTATCGCGGAAGTGGCAGCAGCGGCGAAACGGGAACGTGTCTTCCCCAATCTCGACGGCGTCCGCTTTCTTCCCCACCAGGGCGGCTGCGGCGGCACGCGGCAGGACTCGCAGGCGCTGTGCGGCTTGCTTGCAGGCTACATCCACCATCCGAACGTGGCCGGGGCGACCGTGCTGAGCCTGGGCTGCCAGCACGCGCAGGCGAGCATCCTAATGGAGGAATTGCGGGCGCGCGATCCGCAATTGCGCAAGCCGGTGGTGATTGTCGATCAGCAGAGTGCCGGACGCGAATCGGCGCTGATGGAGCAGGCGCTGGACAAGACCTTTGCCGCACTTGCTGAGGCCAATCGCGCTGAGCGCGCACCTGCTCCTCTCTCCGCGCTCACCGTTGCGCTGCAATGCGGAGGCTCTGACGGATTCAGCGGCATCTCGGCAAATCCTGCCGTTGGCTACGTCTCCGACCTGGTGGTGGGCGCGGGCGGCACGACGATTCTTTCCGAGTTTCCTGAGTTGCACGGAGTGGAACAGGAGCTGATCAACCGTTGCAAAACCGACGAACTGGCTGGACGCTTTTCCGGTCTCATGCAGGCCTATGCGGCAAGCGCCCGGGCTGTGAACTCGGACTTTGCCTTCAATCCCTCACCCGGCAACATCCGCGATGGCCTCATCACGGACGCGATCAAATCCGCCGGAGCGGCGCGCAAGGGCGGCGAGTCGCCCATCAGCGGCGTACTGGACTATCCGGAATACGTCAGCGCTCGCGGATTCAATCTGCAGTGCACGCCGGGCAACGATGTGGAGAGCGTGACGGCGCAGGTGGGGGCGGGATCGAACATTGTTCTGTTCACCACCGGGCTGGGCACACCGACCGGCAATCCGATTGCGCCGGTGGTGAAGATCTCCACCAACACGGCAATGGCCGATCGGATGAGCGACATCATCGACTTCGACGCCGGGCCGATCGTGCGCGGCGAGTCGACCATCAAGGAGTCCGCGGAGAAGTTGCTTGAACTTTCCATTGAAGTGGCCAGCGGGGAGCGTCTCACAAAGGCCGAGCTGCACGGCCAAAGCGACTTCATTCCATGGAAGCGGGGCGTTTCACTGTAGAGAAGGGAATCCCAGATCTCAATCTACGGGGTGCCCCAGGTCTCGACCTTGAGACGTGGGAATCTTCGACGTCGCTACTCCAAGCACGACGCCACAACCGCCAGCGCGGCAATGGCTGCCGTCTCAGCACGCAGAATGCGTGGGCCAAGCGTCGCTCCGCGCCAACCGTTGGCATCAAACAGCGCTTCTTCAGCCGGAGCCCACCCGCCTTCAGGACCGATTGCAATCTCAAGCGCAGGCATTTCTTCACCGGCCGCCTCCGCCGCCTCTTCGATCCGCAGGCGCAATGTGGTCGTGCGTTCCTGCTCGGCAAGGACAATGCGTGTAGCTCCCGAAGCAGCTCGCACGTGGTCGGCCAGCGAGATCGGGCTGTGGATAAGCGGTACATCCGACCTCCGCGACTGTTGAGCAGCCTCGTGCGCGATCCGCCGCCAACGCTCTGCGCGCTTTTCCGCGGCCAGGGCCAGGTGCTTCTCAGTCCGCTGCGCAATCACGGGAGCGAGCGCGGCAACGCCGAGTTCGGTTGCCTTCTCGATGGCCCACTCCATGCGATCAAACTTGTATACCGCCATAACTAAAGTAACGGGCAGCGCGGGATCGGCCTGAACCTCGGCGAGCAGGTTGAAGCGGACTTCATCGGGCAAGACCGCCGCAACCTCGGCGTGAAAGACGTGGCCTCCGGCCACCACATCCGCTTCCATGCCCGGCTGCGCGCGCAGAACACGCGCCATATGCGCGGCCTGCGCGCCTGTGAGCGTGGCCGTGGCCTCGTCCCAATGTTCGGCAATCCAGCGGCGGCGCGTCATGGTTTAAGCGATGATCCCTTCTCAACAAGTCTATTTCATCCCCAGAAACACCAAGGGGGACGCTTGAAGCGCCCCCCTTGAGTGTTGCCTTTTTGTTGGTCGAACCGCTACTACTTCTTCTTCGCGGCCTTCTTTACGGCCTTCTTCGCCGCCTTCTTCGCGGGTGCCTTCTTGGCTGCTTTCTTAGTTGCCATTTGCCTATTCTCCCTTTTCGATGGGTTGCATCGATTCTGCAAT
>Ga0181516_10000565_pt1 | contig 33138 bp, 26 predicted proteins | sample PEATcosm2014_Bin_25_FD_121104 | JGI IMG/M metagenome (GOLD analysis project Ga0181516, IMG submission 121104) | Peatland microbial communities from MTU Mesocosm Facility, Houghton, MI, USA - PEATcosm2014_Bin01_10_metaG | ecosystem: Environmental > Terrestrial > Soil > Wetlands > Peat | place... | reverse complement strand
TCCCGCCGCCATCGCCGGCTTCATCCTCGAGCGCACGGGCCTCGCCTGAAGGTGCGACGACGCCATGGCTCAGGCCAGCCAAAACCGGCGGCGGGATAAAACCGTGCGGCAGGTCAAGCCGCCGGCGCGGCGGAAAGGACTGGCGCCGGAAGCCCAACCGTGCTAGGCTAAATCATTCTATTCCAGTCTTTGACTCATCGATGCCCCGGCCGCCGGCACTTCCAGAGATCCCGATACCCATGAAATGGTTGAAACTGATGACGGTCCTGGGCCTGGCCATCCTGCCGGTGCGGCTGCCCGGGCAGGAAACGGCCAAGCGCGAGACGGTGGCGGATGCCCAGGCCGCAGCCTACCCCTGGACCAGCTGCCGGGTCGGCATGACCTATGCGACGTGGGATACCGGCCTCCTGATCACCCACGTGGAAGAGAACTACAAGATCACCGGCGTCGAGACCTGGGCCTACATCTTCGAGGTTGACGGCAAACGCGGGACCGGGGCCTACCTGGCCCGGCTGCTGGAGGATTTCAAGACCAGGGCGGGCTGCGGCGACGGCCTGGCGGTCCGGCTCATTGCCGGGACCGTGTCCGACCGTGCGGACGGGGGGTGGAATTTCACCCCTTATTCCTATGCGAAGGAGGCGGTCGTCCAGCTGGAAGCCAGGCCCTTCGTGGCCGATGCCGAAGCCGCCGCCTGCAAGGACGTCCAACGCCAGAAACGGGCCGCGGTCAGGGCCGGCATGGAGGCCCAGTTCGACAAGAAGCGGTTCCTGTCCATGTTCAAGACCGGCTACGTGTGGGTGGACCAGCGGGATGCCCTGGACTTCAAGGACCAGGAGACCGGCTCAGGCATAGACGGGGAGCCGTACCGGCTCATCCGGATGAAGCTCAGGGACGTGGCGCTGCGGGTGGATGACGGCGATTCCGAGGATGCCTGCCAGAAGGTACTGGTCTACACCTTCGTGCTGGATGACGGGGTGACCTGGACCGCGGAAGATCCTTTCGAAACCTGGGGCGATCTCAAGCTGGCCAAGGGCTTCTATTGGCAGAATCCCATCAGCGCGAAGTGGCCCAAGTCCTTCCAGGCCGCCATCAGGAACCAGAAGGTGATGCTCGGCATGTCCAGGGAACAGGCGCGCGTGGCCTGGGGAGCGCCCGACGACATCAACACCACCATCACCGCGGGCCGCAGGTCCGAGCAGTGGGTCTATGACAACAAAGTGTATATCTACTTTGATAACGGAAGATTGAGCAGCATCCAGAACTAGCATCCACTCAAGGCGCTGACCCCCCTTCGGGAGCGGCCATCACCACCCGGAACCCCACGTTCTGGATATTGAAGGTCCTTTCTTGCCAGATCCGGTTGGCCGACCGGATCTTCTCGGCGGAATAGCTCCAGTTCCCGCCCCGGGCGGCATGGATCGTCCCCGAAGGGGGACCCTGGGGATCCTCCGCTGGACTGCCGGCGTAGTAGGTCGCCGAATACCAGTCCGAGCACCACTGCACGGCGTTGCCCAGCATGTCGGACAGCCCCCATGGGTTGGGCGCCTTGGTGCCCACCGGGTGGGTGGCCCTGCCGCTGTTGCCGCCGTACCAGGCGGTGGCATCCAGCTCCCCGGGCCGCGCACCCCGGGTTCCCGCCCTGCAGGCGTACTCCCACTCTGCTTCGGTGGGCAGGCGGTAGCCTTTGCCGGGATCGGCCTGGTTCAGCCACCCGATGAAGGCGCGCGAATCGTTCCAGGAGATGCAGAGCACCGGGTGATCGGGATCCTGTTTGAAGTAGCCCGGGGCGCGCCAGGTATACGGCTTGAACTCCGGATAGGGCGCATAGCCGAGGGAGGTGTTGCGGTCCATGTGGATCCCACCTTCCTTCTCCGCCTCGGTGGCATAGCCCGTGGCGGCCACGAAGGCCTGCCACTGCCGCACCGTCACGGGCGTCGTCTGCATGGCGAACGGCCGGGTGATGCGGACGGTGTGGGCCGGCCGTTCGGCCAGGTCCGCCCCATCGTCGCCCATGGTGAAGGTTCCGGCGGGAATCCGCACGAAGCTCATGCCGAACCGGTCCTGCCCGGGCGCGGCCAGGGGCGCGGGAGACGGCCTGGGCGGGGCAGGGGCCGCCACGGCGGCGATCCGCACCGGGGCAGGGAGCGGCGCCACGGACCCGGGAGCGCTCACCGGGGCCAGGGCCTTCATCCGGTTCCTGGCCAGGGCGATGAACTGGCCGGCGGGATATTTCTGGAGGTAGGCGCCGAAGTCTTCGGGATCCCGGCTGCCCTTGATGCTGTCCCAGAAGGCAAGTTCCACGGCGATCGAACCGTCCGCCGCGGCCGGCGGCGGCAGGGCCGGGCCGGGCGGGAGTGCCGGAGCGGCGGCGCCCCGGAAGCAGAAATCGCCCTCGATGCCGCCTTCGACCCAGGGTTCCTGCTTGCCCTTGGAAGCCTGCTTGACGCCAACGAAAACCTCTTTGAGGGCCTGTTCGATGACCACCCCCGGTTCGTCCATGGCCGCCAGCAGGTATTGGGTATAGAGGCCATGAGCGCCGGTGCCGTCCGCCGCGACGCTGCCCGGCCGCGTGGCGAAGGAGAGGATGGTGCCCGAAGGGGGCGTGATCTTGGCCAGGCCGCCGGCCACGGAGCGGAAACCATGGGTGAAGGGATCATTGCGGCAGGCGTCCAGGAAGACCAGGTTGAGCCGGGTCTTCTGGCTCTCCATCAGCTCGAGGACCTTGCTCACATCGAGGCACTGGGTGGGGGCGTCGTCCTCGGTGGCGATATCCGCGTCCACCGCGGGCAGGTAGTTGGCGCCATCCACCTGGAAGCCGTGCCCGGCATAGAAGAAGACCGCCACCGAGCCGGGCTGCAACCGGGTCCGGAACGCCCGCAGGGTCGCGCCGATCTGCTTCTGCGGCAGGTTCTCCCTGGACACCACGTCGAAGCCCAGTGCCTTCAGCTTGGCGGCGACGGCACGGGCGTCGTTCACCGGGTTCTGCAGCGGCATCTCCCGGTAGGCCGCGTTGCCGATCACCAGGGCCACCCGGGACTCCTGGACCATGGGCTGCCGGGATCCGGGCTGCACCTGGACCGCCCGGCCCGCATCCGGAACCTGGGCCCGCAAAGGTGTCATGAGGGCCAGGGACCCGAGGAGGAAGCCCAGGCGGACGTTCAGGGTGGACACATGGATCTCCAATGAGCCAATGAATCGAGGATGTATTTATCTTAAGCGAGGCAACCCATTCGCGGCGACCAACTTCGAAGTGGGCCCGATGCGGGATTGCCGAACCACTGCAGTACGGCGGGGGTCCTGCGGCTGATCGGGTGACGAACAGGCATATTGCATGAAGCGCGGGGTGGGCGGCGCCACTGCCCCCCGGGGTCGCCCCGGGCTTCGGTGTCGCCATGATGGGCCAGCGCGACGGCCTCAACCTGATGCGGGTCGACACCTCCTACGACAGCACGGGCGCCTATCGGCACATTTGCTACGTTCCCGGAAAAACGAATCGGCGCAAGTCAGGGACACGAATCAATGCGTAGACGGGCTCCTCGTCGAGGACCGGGGACTGCCGATGCCCGGCATTGCCAACGGCCGCCATCGCCCGGATACTCCTTGGATGGGATCCCAATCGACGCGAGCCGCCACCGAACCTGATGTGCGCAGGGTGTTCGACGCCCTGCGCTGGATCGTCCGGGAGCTGCGGCTGGCCCAGGGTCCCGGGGGCCAGGCGGGGCTGAGCGCGGCCCAGATGTTCGTGCTGCATGCCCTCAAGGAGGGTGGGCCGCAGTCGGTGGGCGAGCTGGCGGAACGCACCGCCACGGACCCCAGCTCGGTCTCGGTGGTGGTGCGCAAGCTCAGCGACAAGGGGCTGGTGGGCAAGCAGCCCAGCCCGGAGGACCGCCGCCGGCTCTCGGTGTCGCTGACGGCCGCCGGGGCGCGGGTCGCGGGCAAGGCCCCCGTCCCGGTGCAGCAGCTGCTGATGGGGCGCATGGCCCAGCTGCCGCCGGACCAGCTGCGCCTGCTGGGGGATCTGCTGGAGCGGGTGGCGCCGCCCATGGACGGGGAGCGTCCGGCGCCCATGTTCTTCATGGAACGCGCTGGGAAAAAACAAAAATAGCTTGGGATCCCATGGTTTGCCCGCCATAGTGGATCGTGGCGCTGCCCATGGGCCTCCCCGAGGCTGACGGTGCGCCATGAACCCGGACCTCCGCGCCCCGGAGGGCGGGTAGCGGCTGCCCGCGCGCGGGCAGCCGCCATCCATCCACGCCACCCGGGGCGCGGGCTCAGTGCTCACTCAAGGAGGAATCCCGTGCAACGCGATGCAGAACCCAAGGCCGGCGCCGCCATCCCTGAACCCGACGACAGTTCGCCGGTCGCCCACGGGTGGCGGCAGGCGGTCATCCTGGTGCTGATCATCGGCTTCAGCCTGCTGACGCTGGTCACCGCCAAGACCTACGCCGGCGCGCCGCCGATCCCGGACCGGGTGGTGGACGGCGCCGGCCGCACCCTGTTCACCGGCGACGACATCAAGGGCGGCCAGGAGGTGTTCCTGAAGTACGCCCTGATGGAGCACGGCACCCTCTGGGGCCACGGCGCCTACCTGGGGCCGGACTACTCGGCGGAGTACCTGCACCGGGAGGCCGAGATCGGCCGGGACACCGTGGCCCGGGCCCAGTTCGGCAAGGCCTTCCAGGACCTGCCCCTGGGCGAGGCCCTGGAGGCCGGGGAACTGCTGAAGCTCCAGCTCAAGCAGAACCGCTACCACAAGGCCGACGCCACCCTGGTGTTCACCCCGGCCGAGGCGGACTCGTTCCGCGTCCAGGCGGGGGAATGGCGGAGCTACTTCGACGGCGACCGGCCCGCCCCGGGCCTGCCCAGCCACTACATCCGGGACGGGGCGGAGCTGGACCGGCTCAACGCCTACTTCGCCTGGGCCACCTGGGCCACCGTGGCCGACCGGCCCGGCGCCGACTTCTCCTACACCAACAACTGGCCCTACGAACCCCTGGTGGGCAACACGCCCACCGCCTCCGCCTACTTCTGGAGCGCCCTGAGCCTGATCACCCTGCTGGGCGGACTGGGGCTGATCCTGTTCATCTTCGGCAAGTTCGACTTCCTGGGCTGGGGCGGCGCCGCCAGCCGCCGGCCGGTGGCTCCGGGCCGGCTGCACACCTGGGTCCTGACCCCCAGCCAGAAGGCCCTGGGGCTCTATTTCGCCGTGGTGATGCTGCTGTTCCTGCTGCAGACGGCCCTGGGCGGGGTGCTCGCCCACTACCGGGCGGAGCCCGGCAGCTTCTACGGCTTCGACCTGGCCCGGATCCTGCCCTACAACCTGGCACGCACCTGGCACCTGCAGCTGGCCATCTTCTGGATCGCCACCGCCTGGGTCGCCGGCGGGCTGTTCCTGGCGCCCCTGGTGGGCGGGGCGGAACCCAGGGGCCAGCGCCTGGGGGTGCTGGTGCTCCTGGGCGCCCTGGCCGTGGTGGTGTTCGGCAGCCTCGGCGGGGAGTACCTGGGCATCAACGGCAGGCTGGGCGGCCTCTGGTTCTGGCTGGGCCACCAGGGCAGCCCGTACCTGGACCTGGGCCGGTTCTGGCAGGTGCTCCTGGCCCTGGGCCTGGTGTTCTGGCTGTTCCTGATGTTCCGCGCCCTGCGCCCGGCCATGAAGGTGCGCGGCGACCAGGGCGAGATCCCGTCGCTGTTCCTCTACGCCGCCGTGGCCATCCCGGTGTTCTACGTGCCGGCCATGTTCTACGGGCCCCACACCAACCTGGCGGTGATCGAGAACTGGCGCTTCTGGATCATCCACCTGTGGGTGGAGGGCTTCTTCGAGCTGTTCGCCACGGTGCTGGTGGCGGTGATGTTCGTGGAGATCGGCCTCATCACCGCCCGCACCGCCACCCGCATGGTCTACCTGGACGCGATCCTGTACCTGGCGGCGGGCATCGTCGGCACCGGGCACCACTGGTACTTCACCGGCCAGGGCACCCTGAACATGGGCCTGGCCTCCTGCTTCAGCGCCATGGAGGTGGTGCCGCTCACCCTGCTCACCCTGGACGCATGGGACTTCATCCGCCTGCAGAACCGCACCTGTGCGGACTGCGACCAGCCCCTGGCCGCCCGGCAGCGCTGGGCGATCAACTTCCTCATCGCGGTGGGCGTCTGGAACTTCGTGGGCGCCGGGGTGTTCGGCTTCCTGATCAACCTGCCCATCGTCTCCTACTTCGAGATGGGCACCACCCTCACCCCCAACCACGGCCATGCCGCCATGTTCGGCGTGTTCGGGATGCTGGCCCTGGCGGTGGTGGTGTTCTGCCTCCGGGCGCTGAGGAGCGACCGGGTCTGGGAGCGGAACCAGCGGCTGGTGCGGATCGGCTTCTGGGGCCTGAACCTCGGCCTCGCCCTCATGATGCTGCTGGACCTGTTCCCCGCCGGCGTGCTCCAGTTCCATGACGCCATCGCCCACGGCTACTGGCACGCGCGCAGGCTCGCCTTCACCATGACCGGGACCTTCCATGCCCTGGAATGGGCCCGGGCCGGGGGCGACCTGGTGTTCCTGCTGGCGGGGGTGGTGCCGCTGGTCTGCGCGGCCATGCGGATGATCTTCGCCAGGGACACCGGCCAGTAGCTTCCGGCCGGGCGGCGCCTTGATCCCGGTCAAGGCGCCGCCCCGCCGGCGGGCGAATCATGGAACAGTAGCAGTAGGACTTACCAGGAGCCCGTCCCATGCCCAAGCCGAACCCCGCCCCAGCGTCCCGCCCCGGAAGCGGCCTCGGAGCCCGGCTCCTGGCCCTGAGGGCGGACGCCCAGGCGGCCCGGGCCGCGGTGCAGGGGGCCTTCCTGGCGCTGTGCGCCTGGATCGGGGTGGAGTTCGCCCTGTTCATGCGCTGGGGGCTCTCCGGCGGCGCCGCCGCCCAGGTGCGGCACCCGGCCGGGGCCGAGGGCTTCCTGCCCATCGCGGCGCTGCTCAGCCTCAGGCACTGGCTGGCCACCGGCCGCATCCACGGGGTGCATCCCGCGGGGCTGTCCATCTTCGTCGCGGTGCTGGCCATCGGGCTGCTGCTGAAGAAGGCCTTCTGCAGCTGGATGTGCCCGGTGGGGACCCTGGGCGAGGGCCTGTGGCAGCTGGGGCGGCGCCTGTTCGGCGCCAACCTGGACCTGCCGCGCTGGGCGGACTATCCGCTGCGGGCGGTGAAATACCTGATCCTGGGCTTTTTCGTCCTGGCCGCGTGGAACATGGACGGGCCCATGCTGGAAGGCTTCCTGGACAGCCCGTACAACGCGGCGGCGGACGTGCGGATGTACCTCTTCTTCGCCCGGCTCTCGGGCCTGGCCCTGGGGGTGATCCTGGTCCTGGCGCTGCTGTCCCTGGTGGTGCGCAACGTCTGGTGCCGCTACCTCTGCCCGTACGGCGCGCTGCTGGGGCTGCTGAGCCTGGCGAGCCCGCTGCGCATCACCCGGGCCAAGGCCACCTGCATCGACTGCGGGGCCTGCACCCGGGCCTGCCCGTCCCGGATCCAGGTGCACCGGGCCGGGCGGGTCGGCGGCGACGAGTGCACCGCCTGCTACCGGTGCGTGTCGGCCTGCCCCGTGCCGGACACGCTGGAGATGCGGGCGCCGGTGGGCCCGGCGGTGCCCGGGTGGGTGTTCGGCCTGCTGGCGGCCGGACTGTTCGCGGCCGTCACCGGGCTGGCCATGCTCTCGGGACACTGGCGCACCAGCGTCAGCCCCGCCGACTACCTGCGGCTCATTCCGGATGCCGCCGGCCGGTGACTACCACTCCTCGATGTAGAGGGTGTCGACCCCGGTGGTGGCCGAGTGGTGGCGTTCGATGCCCTCCACCAGGTACTCCGCCAGCACGATCTCGCAGGTGGTGAACACCGTCGCCTCCACCAGCCGCCCGCCCACCACGTCGCCGTCGCACTTGGAGCCGAGGATGTAGAAGTCCCCGGCCAGCTTCTGGTCGGCATCCCGGGAGATGTTGCCTTCCAGGGCCATCAGCTCCAGGGGCCCCTGCACCCGGTTGGTGCGGAACCGGGCTTCGGTCATGGGCAGGTGCGAGCCCGCCTCGATGCCGGTGAACTCCATGTCCAGGACCGAGCCCACCGCGCTCACCAGGGAGGCGAAGGGCACCGCCTGGTCCTGGGCGAAGTCCAGCAGGGCGGCGGCGATGCGGGTGCCCGGCTCGAGCTTGATGATGAAGCGCCGGCCGGTGCGGCATTCACGGTACCAGAGTTTGGCCATGGTCTACTCTCCTGAAGCGCGACGGACTACGGTCCCGGCCTGAGCCTCATCATACCTCGATCCCGGCGGGTTGTTCCGCGGATGCCGGCTGGCGCAACCCTTTGCCCCGGTAGAGGACCAGGGTCCCGGCGAGGCCGCAGGCGGCGGCGAACATCATCCAGTAGCCCGGGGCAGCGTGGTCGCCGGTCACCTTGATCAGCCAGGTGCAGGCGGCCGGGGTGAAGCCGCCGAACAGGGCGGTGGCCAGGCTGTAGGCCAGCGAGAAGCCGACGGTGCGCACCGCCACCGGCATGACCTCGGTCAGGCCCACCACCATGGCGCCGTTGTAGCTGCCGTAGAGGCACGACAGCCACAGCTCCACGGCCAGCATCCGGGAGAAGGTCGGCGCCGCCGCCAGCCAGTGCAGGGCCGGGTAGGCGGTGAGGATGGTCAGGGTGGTGAAGGCCAGGAGCAGCGGGCGGCGGCCGATGCGGTCCGACCAGGCGCCCATGACCGGGAGCCAGAAGAAGTTGGAGATGCCCACGCAGAACGTCACCACCAGGCTGTCGGTGGCGGTGAGCCTGAGCACCTTGGTGCCGAAGGTGGGGGTGTAGACGGTGATCAGGTAGAAGGAGACGGTGGTCATCACCACCAGCAGCATGCCGGCGAGGACGATGGTCCAGTTCCGGACCATGGACTGGACGATCTCCCGCACCGCCGGACGGTGCTTGCGGGCCAGGAACTCGTCCGTCTCCTGGAGCGAGCGGCGGATGAAGAAGATCACCGGCACGATCATGCAGCCGAGGAAGAACGGGATCCGCCAGCCCCAGGCGGCGACGGTGGCCTTGGGCATCCAGACGTTGAGCCCGTAGCCCAGGGCGGCGGCGACGATGATCGACAGCTGCTGGCTGGCGGACTGCCAGCTCACATAGAAGCCCTTGTGGCCGGGGGTGGCCATTTCGGCCAGGTAGACCGACACGCCGCCCAGCTCGACCCCGGCCGAGAAGCCCTGGCACAGCCGTCCCGCCAGCACCAGCAGGGGGGCGAGGATGCCGATGGTGGCGTAGCCGGGGACGAAGGCGATGAGGATCGTGCCCATGGCCATGAAGCCGAGGGTGACGATGAGGCCTTTGCGCCGGCCCACCCGGTCGATGTAGGCGCCCATGATGATGGCGCCCAGCGGGCGCATGAGGAAGCCGGCGCCGAAGGTGCCGAAGGTGAGCATGAGCGAAGCGTATTCATTGCTGGACGGGAAGAAGGTCGCGGAGATGTAGGTGGCGTAGAAGCCGAACAGAAAAAAGTCGAACATTTCGATAAAGTTGCCGCTGGTGACCCGGAGCACGGCGCCCAGTTTCGAAGGTCTGGCTTGGCTGGCTGGCATGGGTGCTCCTTTGGGCTGGGACTGCGATGACTCTACGGTGACGGATGGTCCAGGATCGTTCATTTCCGGGATGGGCGGCAACCGGTCTTGAGGATTTCTTGACGGGCGATCCGCGCTTCCGTATGTTCCCTTGACCCGGATCCGCCCCATACTGCCGCCCGGATGGGGCCGCCAAGGCCGCCTGAGGTTGGCCCGGCCCGGCATGAAGGAGGACACCATGAAGAACAGCCAGATCAAGACCCTTGAACCCGTGGCGAAAGTGCCCAAGGCGGAAGTCATCGAGCAGCTCCAGCGGCGGATGGCCGATCTCAAGGCGCAGCTGGAGGCCGCCAAGGCCCTGCTCCAGGCCGCCGTGAGCCCGGGGAAGTACGCGCTGAACTTCCAGGTCAACGGGCTCAAGAAGGAGCTCCACGCCTGCAAGCTGCAGATCGAACGCATCCGCAAGGACCCCAAGGCGGAAGTCGCCTGGCCGGATCGGATCAGCGCCTGAGGGGGCCGCCGCCTGCCTCCTGCGAGCCGCTATGATGGCTTCCGGGAGGCAGGCATGGCGGAGCACCTGTGGCTGGACTGGGTCAAGTCCCTGAGGGCGATCAGCCAGACCGGGCTGCACTTCTCCCGGGACCCCTTCGACACCGAACGCTACCAGCAGGTGCGGGAGATCGCCAGCCGGATCCTGGAGCAGCAGTCCAACCTGTCCCGGCAGCAGATCGTGGAACTGGACGCCTCGGACCTGGGCTACGCCACCCCCAAGGTGGACGTGCGCGGCGCGGTGTTCCAGGACGGCCGGATCCTGCTGGTGCGGGAGATCTCGGACCACGGCCGGTGGACCCTGCCCGGCGGGTGGGCGGACCCCAACGAGACCCCGAGCGAAGCGGTGACCCGGGAGATCCGCGAGGAATCCGGCTACCTGACCCGGGTGCTCAAGCTGGTGGGCTTGTATGACCGGGACAAGCAGGGCCTGGTGCCGCCGTATCCCTTCCACATCTACAAGCACTTCTTCCTGTGCGAGATCACCGGCGGCGCGGCCGCGGGCAGCGTGGAGACCAGCGAGGCGGGGTTCTTCGCCGAGGATGAGCTGCCCGAGCTCTCCGTGGCCCGGGTCTCGGTCCACCTGATCCGGCGCTGCTTCGCCCACCACCGGCAGCCGGAGCTGGCCACGGACTTCGACTAGGCTGAGGCGGCAGGGGAGACCGGGATGGCCGCGATCATCGGCCCCAGGACCGCCGGATCCACCGGCTTGGTCAGGTGGGCGTCGAACCCGGCCCGGAGGGCCCGCTCCTTGTCCTCCGGGGTGCCGAAGCCGGTCAGGGCCACCAGGTGGACCCCGCGCAGGGCGGGCGTGGCGCGGATCCGGCGCGCCACCTCGTAGCCGTCCAGGTCCCCCGGCAGGCCGATGTCGCACAGGATGATCTCCGGGGCGAACCGCTCGGCCTGGTCCAGGCCGCCGCGCCCGTCATGGGCCACCGCGGCCGAGTGCCCCAGCATCTGCAGCAGCAGCTGCATGGTCAGCGCCGCGTCCACCAGGTCCTCCACGATCAGGATGCGCCGGGGGCGGGGCGCCCCAGGCTCCGGCGCGGCGGGGGGCGGCGCCGCCTCGGCCGCGGTCCGGAACGCCGGCAGCTGGAGGGTGAACTCCGAGCCCCGGCCGTGCCCCTCGCTGCGGGCCGCGACCGTGCCCCCGTGCAGCTCCACCAGCCCCTTGACCAGCGCCAGGCCCAGGCCCAGCCCGCCCTGGGAACGGCCGATGGTGCCCTTCTCCTGCATGAAGGGCTCGAAGATGCTGGCCAGGTGTTCGGGCGCGATCCCGGTTCCGCTGTCCTTCACCCGCACCACGGCGCCGCCGGACGCGTCCGCCGCCGCCTCGAGGTCGATCCGTCCGCCCGGATCCGTGAACTTGGCGGCGTTCTGGAACAGGTTGCTCACCACCTGGAAGATGCGCGCCTGGTCCGCCGCGATCCACACCGGCCGGGACGGCAGGCTCACCGTCAGGGCCAGCCCGCTGGTTTCCAGGATCGGGCGGTAGTCCGCCACCACGGCGCGGAGGGTCTCCACCAGGTCGATCTTCTCCTGCTTGAGCTGCACCTTGCCCTGGGTGATGCGGGAAATGTCCAGCAGATCATCCACCAGCCGCACCATGTGCGCCACCTGGCGCTCGACGATGGCGCAGGCCCGGTCGGCCAGCTCCGGGTCGCGGCCGGCCTTCCTGAGCAGGTGCACGGCGTTGCCGATGGGCGCCAGCGGATTGCGCAGCTCGTGCCCCAGCAGCGCCAGGAAATCGTCCTTGCGCCGGGCCTCCTCCTTCAGCCTGGCCTCCATGCGCGTGCGTTCGGTGACGTCCAGGACCAGCGACAGGATCGAGCGCAGCTCGCCGGATTCCGTCACCAGCGACGAGTTGTACCACTCGCACTGGACCACCGAGCCGTCCTTGCGGTAGTTGCGGTTGGAGGAGAACCGGCGCGGGGCGGTCCCGTCCTGCAGCCCCTCGCTCACCTCGGCCACATGGGCCTCGTCTTCCGGGTAGACCCAGGAGAAGTCCTCCATGCGCTTGCCCAGCACCTCCCCGGCGGACCAGCCGAACAGCCGTTCGGCCTCCCCCGCCCAGCGGGTCAGGCGCATGTCGGGCCCCCACTCGATCACCGCCAGCGGCGAGTTGTCCACATGGTAGGACAGCCGCTGGGTCAGGTCGCGCAGCTCCCGCTGGCTTTCCCGCAGGGCCGCCTCCCGGTCGTAGGCGGCGGCCTTGTCCCGGTCGCGGCGGTAGAGTTCGGCCATCACGCTGACGAACAGGCCCATGCCGACGAAGATCCCCATCCCCAGCCGGTCAACGGGCGAGCCGATGGTGAACCGCCCGACCGGCGGCAGGAGCCAGTAGTCCACGGCCAGGGCGGACAGCCCCGTGGCCAGGAGCCCCGGCCCGAAGCCGCACAGCAGCGCCGCCACCATCACCGCCGGATAGAAGACAATGTAGGGCGGCAGGCCGGGACCGGTCCAGGCCGTCAGCGCCAGGCGCCCCATCCATGCCGCCGCCACCGTCGCCAGGGCCAGGCCGTAGCGCAGACTGAAGTCCCAGAATGTCTGCGGATGCTGTTCCGCCGGCGCCGGCCGGGACAGCCAGGCCAGCCAATCCCAGGCCTTCGGAGAAGGAGGCTGGGGCTCCGGACGTCGGGTGGGAAACATCGCCACTCCCATGGGGCTGTGAACGGGGATTTGATGAATATAGTATCGCCGATCACGGGCGTGATGAGGGGGGCCTTGCGATCTAGCGCGCAGGGGCGGACGCTGGCACGTTCTGCAGGACGGTCTGGCCGGCCTTGAGGGCGGCCTTGGCGCCGGTCACCCGGAAGGTGGAGGACTCGTCGCCCACGTCGGTCACTTCCAGGGTGGTGAGGATCCTGCGCTCGCCCTTGATCAGCTTGCCGGTCACCGGGTGGACCACGTCCGGCCCCTGCTCCACCAGCTGGAAGCTGGCGCCCTTCTCCAGCTGCTGGTCGCGGCCCAGGTCCACCAGCACTTCCCGGTCGGAGATCACCTTGACCACGTAGCCGGTCAGGGGGTACCGGGCCGCGGTCTCCTGGGCCAAGCCCCGGGCCAGGTCGTCCAGGAGGAGCTCGTAGGAGTGGTAATACTTGGCGTCCAGGGAGGTGGCGTGGACCAGGATGGGCTCGCTGATGGCCCCGCTTCCGGTGTCCACCATGCGCAGCCGGACCTCCAGGTGGCCGGGGAAGCTGTCGGTGCGGGTCTGGCCGCCGAACAGGCCGGTCTTCACCTCCACCGAGTGGCCGATGCCTCCGGTGAACGAGCCCACCAGGACGAAGGTGGCGCCGGCCTGCTTGCCCAGGGCGGCCGCGGTGGCGTCGTCCACCAGGCCGCCGTGCTCGAACGCGCCCTCCTTCAGCACCGCCGGCAGCTGCTCCCGCTCGATGAGCTGGAACCGCCCGGTCTTGAAGAAGGCCATGGTCACCCGCTGGTTGATCTGCGCCTCCATGAGCAGCAGCGCCTTGGGGCCGGCCAGCCCCGGCTGGGGCGCGCCGTTCATCGGCCCCGGGCCGGACAGGGAACTGCCGGCGGGCCTGGGCACCTGGAACGCCCCCCGGAGCGGCAGCACCGCCAGGGTGGCCGGGGCGGCCTGGGCCGCCGCCGCGGCGAGCAGGACCAGGACGGGGAGGCGGAAGCCGAGGCGGGGCAGGGTGCTCATTTCCAGATCTCCAGGCGGCTCAACACAAAGATTATCGCGGGTGCGGCATCCCAGGCTCAAGACCTCATTGGGCGTCCGTCCGGTCTTTCGGTATAACCGGTCCGGAACCATGGGCATCCGGCCGGGCGAAGTGCGGTCCGAACCTAACCGGGCGCCAGCCCACTCCTCTTGGAGGGCCGTTCCCCATGGTGCTGCGCAATCTCACCATCTTGTTGGGATTCTTCGTGATGGGGTTCGGGGACGTGCGCGGCAGCCTGGTGGGGATCTCCAAGGAGGTGTTCGGGATTTCCGCCGCCCAGGGCAGCCTCATCCCCTTCTTCGGAGCCCTGGCCTTCGGGCTGTTCGCGCTGCCGGCCGGGCTCCTGGCCATCCGCAGGGGCAAGAAGTTCCTGATGATGCTGGGGCTGCTCATCACCGTCGCGGGCCACGCCCTGCCGTGCTTCCTGCTGGAGCGCTACAGCCACCTGCTGGGGGCCGTGTTCCTCATCGGCCTGGGCATGACCTGCCTGCTGGTGGCGGGGAACCCGATGCTGCGGGAGGTCACCGAGCCGGCCCGGTTCGCCCGGAACCTGACCTTCGCCCAGTTCATCAAGAGCCTGGGCTCCATCAGCGGCCCCTACTGGATCGCCTGCATCGTCAGCCTGGGCTATTCCTGGCAGGGGGTGTTCCCGGCCTTCGCCCTGTTCGCCCTGGCCACCTGGCTCGCCTTCGCCATGGTGCGCATCCCCGAGACGATCCGGGTCCAGCCCGCCACCCTCCGGGACATCTTCCGGATCCTGCGGGAACGCACGGTCACGTACAAGATCCTGGGGATCTTCCTCTTCGTGGGCAGCGAGATGGGCATGAACACCTGGCTCGCCAGCCACATGTGGCTCACCCACGGGCTGGGCATCGAGGTGGACGCCATCCGCTACGGCCCGGGGCTGTTCTGGGTGGCCGAGGCGGCCGGGCGCGTCCTCGGGTCGGTGACCCTGAACTGGATGGAGCCGCGGCGGTTCTTCCTGGTCTGCGCCCTGGGCGGCCTGGCCGGGCTGGCCGGGCTGATCCTCTGCGACCGGGCCCTGGCCATCGGTTCCGTGGCCCTGTGCGGCATGTGCTTCGCGAACATCTGGCCGACCCTGTTCGCCCTGCTCCTGGACACCCACCCCGGCAAGTCCGCGGAGCTCGCCGGGCTCACGGTCATGGCCAACTCCGGCGGCGCGGTGCTGCCGTTTTCCATGGGGCTGGTGGCGGACCACAGCGCGGTCCGCTGGTGCTTCCTGGTCCCGGCGCTGGCCTTCCTCTACCTGGGCGCCCTGGCTTTGGCCGGCCGCCGCCCGGACCCCGGGACGCCTCCGGCCGGATTGGCGTAACATGGCGCATGGCTTCTCTTGCGCCCGCGGACAGCGGATCCTGGTGGGTGTACATCCTGCGCTGCGGCGACGGGACGCTGTACACCGGCATCGCCCTGGACCTCGCCGCCCGGCTCGCCCAGCACCGGGCCGGCACCGGGGCGCGCTACACCCGGGGCCGGGAGCCGCTGGCGCTGGTGTACCGGGAGCCGGCCCGCGGCCGTTCCGCCGCGAGCCGGCGGGAGGCCGCCATCAAGCGCCTCTCCCGGACGGAAAAGCTGGCCCTGGTCGCGCAGACCCTTCAATGCACCGGCATGCCGGAGTAGATCCAGTTGAAGGCCGCCGGGATCGCCACCAGCGCCCCCTCCAGGTGGGTGATCTGGTCGGTGGGCTTGCCGATGGGCAGGAAGGCCAGGAACTGGTCCGGGTCGTCGCCGGCCTTGCGGATCTCCGCGGACAGCCCCGCCATGGTGGTGAGGGTGTTCTGCAGCAGGACGTCCTTGTCGGCCGGGCTCTGGCAGAACAGGATCGGGTGGCGCGGCCGCCAGCCGCCGCAGAGGTCGTTTTCCAGCAGGAGCTTGCGGACCCGGCTGGTGGCGTAGGCCGGGTCGTCCAGCTCCCGGGCCAGCCAGTCGGGGTTGAGGATGCTGCGCAGCACCACGGCGTCCCCCGGGACCCCCAGGCGCGCGCCGAGGAGCGCGTCCACCGCCAGGCCGTCCAGGAACCCGTCCACCCACTGCACCACGTTGCCGTCCTCCCGGTCCTCCAGCAGCACCGGGGCGAAGACCTCCTGCGGGTCCATGACGCCGCCGTAGATGCTCTGGTAGGCCATGATCACGTAGGGCAGGTAGAAACTGTGGGCGAACGGCTTCACCGGATCGATGATCTCCCCGCGGGTGGTTCCGGACAGGTCGAAGGGGCCCGCCATGCACGCCGACCCCATGAGCTTGAACCGGGAGCCGTAGGCCTCGGGATGCTGCTCCAGTTCCTTCACCGTGGCCAGGGCGGTGAAGCCCCCCTCGGAGTAGCCCATGACGTAGAGCCGGCCGTCCCAGCCGTAGCCGCGCTGGGCCAGGTACGGATCGGTGCCGGTGAGCTGCTCGGTGGCGGTCAGCCCGTCCAGGGCGGCGTAGGCCAGGGACTTGGCGTGGCAGAAGGTGTGGTAAGCCTGGGAATCCCCGCCCATGCCGGGCTGGTCCGGCATGGCCACGGCGAAGCCATAGTAGACCGCGGCGGCCGCGGCGAGCACCCACTCGTGGCCGCCGAACTCGGAGGCGACGTCGGTCTTGGCCAGCATCGTGGCGTGGGTGTAGAGGACCAGCGGCAGCCTCGGGTTGCGCGGCAGGCGCCAGGAGGGGGGGAAGAACACCCGCCCGCTCTCCGGCACCTGGACGCAGACCTGCTGCCCCGCGGCGTCCAGCAGCGGGTCGCCGGACGCGTCATAGACCGGCTTGCGCGAGGTGTAGCTGACGATGGCCGAGTGCACCACCCAGTCGGGGGTCTCCCGGCCGGCCCAGCGTTCCAGGAACGCCACGCATTGCTGGAAGGTCGACCATGCCGCCGGATCGCCGAGCCGGGTGGCCAGGGTGGCCTGGCCGATGGCCGGGGGCCGCGGCTGGGCCGGGGCAGGGGGGGCGAAGGCGGAGAGGGCCAGGGCCATGGCCAGGGAAAGTGGTTTGAACTGGATCACGGGGGTCCCCTCCTGCGGGTGGATGCGACTCAGTATCATCATGAAAAGTTCCGGCCGGCGCAAAGATTCATTTGGCCCTAACGCTTATAGATAGGGCACTCTAGGTTCATGGAGGAAGCCGAACTGATCCAGCGGGCCGCGGCCGGGGAGTCCGACGCCTTCGGCGCCCTGGTGGCGCCGCACCTGGGGCTGTTCTTCAACGGGATCCTGCGCATCCTCGGCAACCGGGCGGACGCCCAGGACGCCCTGCAGAACGCGCTCCTGGGCATCTACGAGGACCTTCCGGGGTTCCAGGCCCGGAGCCGGTTCAGCAGCTGGGCCTACAAGGTCTGCATCAACGCCGCGCTGATGTTCCGGCGCAGCAGCCTGCGGTTCCGGGAGGAGTCCATGGACACCATGCCGGGGCTGGGCGAGTTCGACGGCAGCGGACACCACCTGGACACCCGGGAATCCCTGCGCTGGAGCGTGGAGCCCCAGGCCCTGGCCGAGGCGGAGCGCCGCCAGCTGCGGGAATGCCTGGTCCAGGCCCTGGACGCCCTGCCGGATCCGCTGCGGGTGGTGTTCGTGCTCAGGGATCTGGAGGACTGGTCCACCGAGGACATCGCCGCGAAGCTGGACCAGGCCGCCCCCACCGTGCGGCAGCGCCTGCACCGGGCCCGGGTGCAGGTCCAGGAGCGGCTCCGGGTCCACCTCCAAGGGAGGGCGTCATGAACATCTTCCCCTCGTGCCGCGAAGTGCGGGAGCGGCTCACCGACTACACCGAGGGCCGGCTCTCGTTGCGCGAGCGCGCGGCGCTGCGCTTCCACCTGCTGATCTGCACGGCCTGCAGCGCCTTCTTCCAGGGCCTGCTGAAACTGCCCGGCGTGGCCAGATGGCTCCTGGCTCCCGAGGAGCCGCCCCCGTCCGAGGCCGCCGACGCCCTGGCCGGCGCCCTGCGGCACCTGGGCGGGCACGGGCATCCCCACTAGCACAGCCCAGCCGAATGCCTGGCCCCCCAGCTTGATCGCGCCGCGAGCATGGGCATCCCAGGGGGCCAGGAGGGCCGGTCCGCCGTGGCACACCGGCGGCACGGAAGCTCCGTCCGCGGGATGGGGTGTGTCGGCAGCACGAATCGGTCCGAAATGATTCCGGTGTCCTGACGGTCCTTCTCCAGCGCGAAAAAAGCGTTACCCTGCAAGCTCCATCCAGGAGGAATCCATGCGCCGCATCGCCCTCGCCCTGTTCTTCGCCGCCCTGCCGGTCCTCGCGGGCCAGCCGCTCTTCTACCAGGACGGCACCGCAAGGCTCGCCGGCTACGTGTCCCGGCCCAACTTCGTCCAGGGGCTGATTCCGGGCGTGCTGGTGATCCACCAGTGGATGGGCCTCACCGGGCACGAGCGCATGGAGGCCGACCGGCTGGCGGACCTGGGCTACGTGGCCCTGGCCGCCGATATCTACGGCGCGGAGGTCCGGCCCGCGAACGTCAAGGAGGCCGCGGCCCAGGCGACCCTCTACAAGGGCGACCGGAACCTCTACCGCCGGCGCATCCAGGCGGGCCTGGAGGCCCTCAAGGCCCAGCCCGGGGTGGATCCCGCCCGGGTGGCGGTGATCGGCTTCTGCTTCGGCGGCACCGGCGCCCTGGAGGCCGCCCGGGCCGGCATGCCGGTCAAGGGCGTGGTCTCCTTCCACGGCGGCCTGGACTTCGTGCCGGACCTGGACCTGCTCCCCATCAAGGCCAAGGTGCTGGTGTGCCACGGCGCCGACGACCCCAATGTGCCGCCCGCGGACGTGGCGGCCTTCCAGGATGAGATGCGCCGGGCCAAGGCCGACTACACCTTCATCGCCTACGGCGACGCCGTGCACGCCTTCACCCAGAAGGAGGCCGGCAACGACAAGTCCAAGGGGGTCGCCTACCAGGAGGCGGCGGCCACCCGCAGCTGGCAGCACATGAAGGACTTCTTGACGGAGCTGTTCGGTCGTTGAGGTTTGCAAAAGACCCGCCGCCCCCGCCGCTCCCCGGCGAAAACCCGCGCGTTTTCTCTGGTTGCCCAAACTTGGAATATGCGTAGACTGGCATCGCGACGGCTCGTCTTTTGACAAAGGAAACCCATATGATCACGTGTCTTCTAGCGGCGCTGGTGGTGGTGTCGGCCTGGGCCCTGGCCTACTTCCGGGGCCGGCTCGCGGTCTGGACCGCGGCGGCGGCGGTCCTGCTGGGCGCCTTCCAGTTCGCGGCCGCGGAAGCCGGCCGGCCCTGGGCGGCCGGGACCGCCTGGACCCTGTGGGGGATCTGGGCGCTGGCGGCCGCGGCGCTGAACCTGCCGGCCCTGCGCCGGGCCCTGCTGATGCGGCCACTGTTCGGCATCATCCGCGGCATGCTGCCGCCCCTGTCCCGCACCGAGCGCGAGGCCCTGGAGGCGGGCACGGTGTGGTGGGACGGCGAGCTGTTCAGCGGCAGGCCCGACTGGGCCAAGCTGCTGGCCCAGCCCGGCGCCAGCCTGACCCCGGAGGAGCAGGCCTTCCTGGACGGCCCGGTGGAGGAGCTCTGCGGCATGCTGGACGACTGGCGGATCGTGGAGGAATACCACGACCTGCCGCCGGAAGTCTGGCAGTTCCTCAAGACCAGGGGCTTCCTGGGCATGATCATCCCCAAGCGCTACGGCGGCCTGGGCTTCTCCGCCCTGGCCCACTCCCAGGTGATCATCAAGATCTCCAGCCGCAGCATCACCGCCGCGGTGACGGTGATGGTGCCCAACTCCCTCGGGCCCGCCGAGCTGCTCAACCACTACGGCACCGAGGAGCAGAAGAGCCACTTCCTGCCGCGCCTGGCCCGGGGCCAGGAGATCCCCTGCTTCGCCCTCACCGGCCCGGAGAACGGCAGCGACGCCGCCTCCATGCCCGACACCGGCGTGGTCTGCCGGGGCAGCTTCGAAGGGCGGGAGATCACCGGGATCCGGCTCAACTGGGAGAAGCGCTACATCACCCTGGGCCCGGTGGCCACGCTCCTGGGCCTCTCCTTCCGGCTGGTGGACCCCGACCACCTGCTGCAGGCGGGCAGCGAAGGCATCACCCTCGCCCTCATCCCCACCGGCACCCCCGGCATCACCATCGGCTCCCGGCACAACCCCCTGGGCATCCCGTTCCAGGTGGGCCCCAACTGGGGCAAGGACGTGTTCATCCCCCTGGACTGGATCATCGGCGGCGCGGCCGGCGCCGGCACCGGCTGGAAGATGCTCATGGAATGCCTGGCCGCGGGCCGCTCCATCTCCCTGCCGGCCCTGAGCACCGGCGGCGGCAAGCTGGTGTCCCAGGCCGCCGGCGCCTACGCCCGGGTGCGGCGCCAGTTCCACCTGCCCCTGGGCAAGTTCGAAGGGGTCGAGGAGGCCCTGGCCCGGATCGCCGGCCACACCTACGTCATGGACGCCGCCCGGGCCCTCACCTGCAGCACCGTGGACCGGGGCGAGCGCCCCTCGGTGATCTCCGCCATCGTGAAGTACCAGTGCACCGAGCGCATGCGCGCCGTGTTCAACGACGGCATGGACCTGGTGGGCGGCAGCGGCATCTGCATCGGCCCGCGCAACCTGTTTGGCCGCGGCTACCAGGCCATCCCCATCAGCATCACCGTGGAGGGGGCCAACATCCTCACCCGGACCCTGATCATCTTCGGCCAGGGCGTCATCCGCTGCCATCCCTTCGTCCTGAACGAGATGAAGGCCATGGGCAACCCCGACCGGGCCCAGGGCCTGGCGGACTTCGACCGGCACATGGGCGGGCACGTGGCCTTCGGCCTGTTCGCCGCCGCCCGGGCCTGCCTGCATGGGCTCACCGGGGCCCGCCTGGTGCAGGCCCCGGGCGGCCCGGCCCACCGCTACTTCCAGGCGGTGAGCCGCTTCTCCGCCGCCTTCGCCCTCACCTCCGACGTGGCCCTGCTGACCCTGGGCGGCGGCCTGAAGCGCAAGGAGAAGCTCAGCGGCCGCATGGCCGACATCCTCAGCCAGCTCTACCTGATCTCCGCGGCGCTCAAGCAGTTCGAGGACCGGGGCCGGCCCGCGGGCGACCTGCCCCTGCTGCGCTGGTCCTGCGAGACCGGCCTGCACCAGATCGAGGAGAGCTTCGACGGCCTGTTCCGCAACCTGCCCAGCCGCCCCGCGGCGTGGCTGCTCCGGCGCCTGGTGTTCCCCGCCGGCCGGCGCCACCCCGGGCCCGGGGACGCCCTGGGCCACCAGGTGGCGGCGCTGCTGCTGGAGCCCTCCGCGGCCCGGGACCGCCTCACCGCCGGGATCTTCCTGCCCATGGACGTGCGCGAGCCGCTCAAGCGCCTGGAGGAGACCCTGCGCCTGGTCATCGCCGCCGAGCCGGTGGAGAAGAAGCTGTGGGCCGGCGCCGCCAGCGGCGCCATCCGCCCGGGGTCCGACGGGCAGATGCTGGCGGACGGCGTCAAGGTGGGCGTCATCACCGGCGAGGAGGGCAAGCTGCTGCGGGAGTCCCTGGAGGCCCGCCGGGAAGCGGTCAAGGTGGACGATTTTCCCCAGGTGCGCCAGCCCCGGACCAAGGAGTAGCCCATGGGCGAGGGAGCCTATGCGGGGGGGCGGCCCGTCTACGTGGTGGACGGCTGCCGCACCCCGTTCCTGAAGGCGCGCGGGACCCCGGGCCCGTTCCATGCCTCGGACCTGGCGGCGGCCGCGGGCCGGGCCCTCCTGGCGCGCATGCCGTTCCATCCGGAGGCCCTGGACGAGGTGATCTTCGGCTGCATCATCCCCGGCCCGGACGAGGCCAACCTGGCCCGGATCGTCGCCCTGCGCCTGGGCTGCGGCAAGGCGGTGCCGGCCTGGACCGTGCAGCGCAACTGCGGCTCCGGCATGCAGGCCATCGACTGCGCGGCCCAGGACATCGCCCACGGCCGGGCCGACCTGGTGCTGGCCGGGGGGACCGAGGCCATGAGCCGGGCCCCGGTGCTGCTCAACGACCGCATGGTCCAGGTGCTGGCGGACCTGGCCAAGGCCCGCTCGGCCTGGGCCAGGCTGGGGGTCCTGGCCCGGCTGCGGCCCGCCCACTTCGTCCCGGTCATCAGCCTGCTGCGGGGCCTCACCGACCCCATCAGCGGGCTCAACATGGGCCAGACCGCGGAAGGGCTCGCCAGCGGGTTCGACATCTCCCGGCAGCGCATGGACGCCTACGCCGTGGAAAGCCACCGGCGCCTGGCCCGCGCCCAGGACGAGGGCCGGCTGGAGGAGCTGGTCCCCCTGTTCGGCGCGGACGGCACCCGCTACGACCGGGACGAGGGGCTGCGCCGGGACGCCACGCCCGAAGCCCTGGCCCGGCTGAAGCCGGCCTTCGAGCCCCCGTACGGAGTGGTCACCGCCGGCAACAGCGCCCAGATCACCGATGGCGCCGCCTGCCTGCTGCTGGCCAGCGGCGCCGCCGTGGGCCGGCACGGGCTGCCGGTGCTCGGGCGGGTGGAGGACTGCCACTGGGCCGGGCTCGAGCCCAGCCAGATGGGGCTGGGCCCGGTCCACGCCATGGCCCCGCTGCTGCGCCGGCGGGGCCTGGACAGCGGGGACGTGGACTACTGGGAGATCAACGAGGCCTTCGCGGTGCAGGTGCTGGCCTGCCTCGACGCCTGGCAGAGCGCATCCTACTGCCGGCAGCAGCTGGGCCTGGAGGCGCCGTTCCGGGCCATCGACCCCGAGCGGCTCAACGTGGACGGCGGCGGCGTGGCCCTGGGCCACCCGGTGGGGTGCAGCGGCGCCCGCATCGTCCTGCACCTGCTCCAGGTGCTCCGGCGCAACCGGGCCCGCACGGGCATGGCCAGCCTCTGCATCGGCGGCGGCCAGGGCGGCGCCATGCTGGTCTCGGGCCCGGACGGGCTCCCCGGGGCGGACGGGGACGACAGGATCGGGGGGAACGGCCATGGCTGAGCTGCTGGATGAATTCCGCCACTGGCGGACGGAACAGGACGCGGCCGGGATCCTCTGGCTCACCCTGGACCGTGCCGACAGCGGCGCCAACTCGCTTTCCGCCGAGGTGCTGGCCGAGCTCGAGGCGATCCTGCCGGCCGTGGCGCGGCTGAAGCCCCGGGGGCTGGTGGTCCGGTCCGCCAAGGCGAACGGCTTCATCGCCGGGGCCGACATCACCGAGTTCGGCGGCCTGGCCAGCGCCGCGGCGGCCGAGGCCCACATCCGCCGGGGCCAGGAGGTGTTCCGCGCCCTGGAGCGGCTGCCGCTGCCCACCGTCGCCATGATCCACGGGTTCTGCCTGGGCGGCGGCCTGGAGCTGGCCCTGGCCTGCCGGTTCCGGGTGGCCGCGGACGCCCCCGAGACCCGCCTGGGCCTGCCGGAGATCAAGCTGGGCATCCATCCCGGGTTCGGCGGCACCGTGCGCCTCACCGCCCTGCTGGGGCCGGCGCCGGCCATGGACCTGATGCTCACCGGGCGGACCGTGTCCGCCCGCGCCGCGCGCAAGCTGGGCCTGGTGGACGCGGCCGTGCCCGCCCGGCACCTGGCCAAGGCGGCCGCGGCCGCGGTCCTGGGCCCCCGGTCTGGGCCGGCCCGGGGCATCGGGATCGCGGGCCGCCTGCTGGCGGTCTGGCCCGGCAAGGCGGTCCTGGCCGGGATCCTGCGCCGGAAGGTGGCCCGGCGCGCGCGGCCGGAGCACTACCCCGCCCCCTACGCCCTCATCGACCTGTGGGCGGGCTTCGGCCGGGACGCCGACGCCAGGTACCTCGCCGAGGCCAGGTCCGTGGCCGAACTCATCACCGGCGCCACCGCCCGCAACCTGGTGCGGGTGTTCCAGCTGCAGGAGCGGCTCAAGGGCCTGGGCCGGAGCGGCGCGCCCGCGCCGCGCTGCGTGCACGTGGTGGGGGGCGGCGCCATGGGCGGCGACATCGCCGCCTGGTGCGCCCTCCAGGGCCTGCTGGTGACCGTGGAGGACGTGGACGCCGGGCGCCTGGCCAAGGTGGTGCAGCGGGCCGCGGCCCTGTTCCGGAAGAAGCTGAAGGACCCCCGGGAGGTCCAGGCGGCCCTGGACCGGCTGGTGCCCGATCCCTCCGGCGGCGGCGCGGCCCGGGCCGACCTGGTGCTGGAGGCCATCTTCGAGGACCCCGCGGCCAAGCAGGCCCTGTACCGCGGCCTGGAGCCGCGCATGCGGCCCGACGCCATCCTCGCCACCAACACCTCCAGCATCCCCCTGGAGCAGCTGGCGGGGGTGCTGGAGCGGCCGGAGCGCTTCGTGGGGCTGCATTTCTTCAACCCCGTGGACCGGATGCAGCTGGTGGAGGTGGTCACCCTGGCCGGCACCGCCGCCGCCGCCGTGGACCGCGCCACCGCCTTCGTGGGCGCCATCCGCAGGCTGCCGCTGCCGGTGCGGAGCTCCCCCGGCTTCCTGGTGAACCGGGTGCTGATGCCCTACCTCATGGAGGCCCTCACCCTGGTGGGCGAAGGGGTGAGCCCGGCAGAGATCGACCGGGCCGCCGTGGCCTTCGGCATGCCCATGGGCCCCGTGCTCCTGGCCGACACCGTGGGCCTGGACATCTGCCTGTCCGTGGCCCGCATCCTCGGCGCCCACTTCGGCGGCGCCGTGCCCCGGCGCCTGGAGGAGCTGGTGGCCGCCGGCCGCCTGGGCCGGAAGTCCGGCCAGGGCTTTTATGCCTTCCGCGGCGGCAGGCCGGTGGTGCCCAAGGGCCCGCCGCCCCTGCCCGGCGGCGTCATCGAGCAGCGGCTGATGCTGCGCCTGCTCAACGAGGCCGTGGCCTGCCTGCGCGAGCGCGTGACCCAGGACGAGGACCTGCTGGACGCCGGCATCATCTTCGGCACCGGCTTCGCCCCCTTCCGCGGCGGACCCCTGTGCTACAACCGCCAGGAGGGCATCAGCCACCAGGAGCAGCAGCTGCGTTCCCTGGAATCCCTCCACGGCGCCCGCTTCGCCCCGGACTCCGGCTGGGCCGCCCTGTAGGCTGCGGTCTACTGCGGCGCCGGCGCAGGCCCCGCCAGGCCCGCCCCCCGGGTGCGGACGTCGAGCCGCAGGTCCAGCGGCGGCGGCACGTCCTCGATGACCTCGGGGGTGAGGAAGATCATCAGCTCGTCGGTGTTGTGGGTCCGGTCCGGAGATGAGAACAGCCGGCCCAGGATCGGGATGTTGCCCAGGAACGGCACCGAGGTGCTGCTCAGGCCCGTGTTGTCGATCCGGAGGCCGCCCAGGACGATCACGTCCCCCTTGTTGGCCCGGACCGTGGCCTGTTCCTCGTGGGAGTTGATGATGGGGTAGTTGCCGCCGTTGATGGGCTGGAACGTCACCAGCGATGAAACCTGGGGATAGAGGCTCAGGACCATGTCGTCGTCCTGGCCCACCTGCACCCCCACCTGCAGGTAGACCCCCACCTTGATCTCTTCGATGGTGTATTCGGGGTTGCCCGCGCTGTCCTTGGTGCTGAGCTGCGGGTACTGGTACTTCTGGCCGCTGAGGATGAAGCTCTTCTCGCCGTCCAGCACCAGCAGGGTGGGGTTGGCCAGGGTCTTGGCCTCCCCCTGGGTTTCCAGGGCGTTCAGGGTGGCGGTGAGGGTCACCGGGCTGTGGTTGAACTTGCCCAGGCTCAGCCCGTTCACCAAGGTCGGGCTGCCGTTGCCCGACAGGTCGACGTTCGGCGCTTCCGAGGCCGAGAGGCCGACGGCGCTGATCCAGGACACGCCCAGGTTGCGCTCGAACGACGAGGTGACTTCCACGATCCGCACGCTCACCCGCACCTGCTTGCGCGGCTGGTCGAACTTGCGGGCCAGGCTCAGGGCCCGGGCCACCATGGCCGGAGGGCCGGAGAAGACCACGTCATGGGTGCGCAGGTTGGCGTCGGTCTGCTTCAGCACCTTGATGTCCATGCCCGCGGCGCCGCCGCCGCTGCTGGTGTTGTCGTCCACCGCGGGGGTGAGGAATTCCGGGCCCTTGGACGCCTTGAGCTCCACCTCGCCCATGACCGCCTTGATGGTCTCCACCAGGGAATCGGCGCCGATCCGCCGGCAGCGGTAGGTGCCGTCGATGACCTTGTCCTTGGGGCCGGGGAACCGCAGCTTCAGGTCGCAGGCCAGGCCCACCGTGTAGCCGTCCGGGTCCTTCACGTAATCCAGGTCCGAGGCCAGCATGATCTTGCGCAGCCCCCGCTCGAACGGGAGGTCCTTGAAGCGGACGTTGATCCGGGTGATGTAGGAATCCAGCATGGTCACGGACTGGTTGGCCTGGCGGGCGTATTCCATGAGCACGGCCACGGCGTCCTGGTTCCTGGCGTCCAGCGAATAGAGCGGCTCGTCCGGATCGGGCGGAGGCTCCGGCGCCGCCGCCAGCTCGGGTTCGGGCGGCGCCGCCTCGCCCTCCTTGTCCTCGTCCTTGCCCTTGTCCTTGTCCTCGTCCTTGTCCAGGTTCCTGGCCGGCGCGTCCTCGGCCTCGGCGGGCGCCGAGTCCTTCGGCTTCGCCTTGGCCTGGCCCCGCGTGGGCGCGGCGGCGGCCATACTGGCGAGGAGCACGGCCATGGGGAGCAGGACGGGAAGGCTGCGGGAGCGGAACATCTGGGCAATCCCCTGGGTCATGGCACCGGCATCGCGCCATGGCCGGCATCATGGACAACAGTCGGAACAAAGGGCTGACGGGAGCTTCGGGGCCAATGGCTTGATCCCAAGAAAATAGGTACAGTCCGGGGGCTTGTCAATAAATATTTTGTATTTTATAGGTCATTCGAGGAGCGCCAGACCGGCTTCGTTGTCGAAATTAATGTTGTAGATAGCCAATCACGGCTCGCGATGCACACCTTGGTCAAGGATCAGGGTTGATTACTTGTATAAACCTTTAAACAACGGCAGCCATCCGGAAGGCCAGGGGACCGGGTCATGGCGGGCCCCGCGGACGAAGCGGGCGAGGGCTGCCCGGGCCAACCCGGAATGAACCAGAGTCCATTTGAATTTATAATTGCAACAAAGAAATAACCGTGATAATTTTCCCTTTTACGCCTTTTTTAACAGCCGTCCGGCCCCTTGCCCGCGCCCACCCGCCCGGGCGGGAGGCCGGCCTTTACCGAGGAGTTTTCCGTCATGCGTTTGGCCAGTATTCCTTCACTGCTTTCCCTCGCCCTGGCGCTGGGGGCCCAGGCGGCCGGAGCCGCCGAGCCCCCGGCCACGGCCATCCCGGCGGCGGACGACGGGGCGCGCATCACGCTGCCCTGGTCCATTCCGTCCGGCCTGGAGCGGGCCAGCTACCTGGGGCCCGCGGACCCCGCGACCCCCATGGAACGGGTGGTCCTGGTGCTCAGGTCCAGCGCCGAAGCCCAGGGGCGCCTGGAGCGCTTCCTGGCGGAGGTGCAGGATCCCGCGAGCCCCGCGTACCACCAGTGGCTCACCCCCGCCGAGTTCGGGTCGCGCTTCGGCCTGGCCCAGGACGGCCTGGACCAGGTGACCGCCTGGCTCCGCTCCCAGGGCCTGCGGATCGACGAGGTGGGCCAGGGCCGGATGAGCGTCACCTTCTCCGGCGATGCCCAGACGCTCCAGCGGGCCTTCGGAGTCCAGCTGCACCGCTACCGCATGGACGGGGCCGTGCACTACGCCAGCCCGGTGCCGCCCACGCTGCCCCGGTTCCTGGCCGACCGGGTGGAGGGGCTGCTGGCCATGGGCGCGCCCCGGCGCCGGGCCATGAACACCGGCTTCAAGCCCGTGCCCGACCCCAGGGGGCTTTCGGTGCTGGGCCTGCACTTCATCACCCCCGGCGACTTCGCCGCCATCTACAACACCCGCCCCCTGCTGGACAAGGGCATCGACGGCACCGGCGTGGCCATCGCCATCATCGGCCGCAGCAACCCGTCCATGGACGACGTCAACCTGTTCCGGCGCCTGTACAGCCTGCCGGGCAATCCTCCGGCGGTGGTGGTCAACGGCGCCGATCCCGGGGACCAGGGCTCGGCCGAGAACGGCGAAGCGGACCTGGACCTGGAGTGGTCCGGCGCCGTGGCGCCCAAGGCCAGCATCAAGCTGGTGGCCTCCAAGTCCACCGCCACCACCGACGGCGTGGACCTCTCCGCCCAGTACGCCGTGGACCATGACCTGGCCCCGGTGCTGAGCGTCAGCTTCGGCGAGTGCGAGGCGGACCTGGGCAGCGCCGGGGGCGCCTTCTACCGCAACCTCTGGGCCCAGGCCGCGGCCCAGGGCATCACCGTGGTGGTGTCCGCCGGCGACAGCGGCGCGGCGGGCTGCGCCAAGGGCGGCGCCTGGTCCGGGTCGGGCCCGGCGGTGTCCGGCGTGGCCTCCACCCCCAGCAACGTCGCGGTGGGCGGCACCGAGTTCGCCAGCGGGACCGGGAGCTGCTGGGCCTTCTGGAACCGTTCGGACGGCTCCTCCGCCAAGGGCTACATCCCCGAGACCGCCTGGAACGAGAGCGGCAGCCTGCTGTTCGGCCTGGGCATCTGGGCCACCGGGGGCGGGCCTTCCGCCCGCTACGCCAAGCCCCACTGGCAGCAGGGCGCCGGCGTTCCCAAGGACGGCTGGCGGGATCTCCCCGACCTGTCCCTGGCCGCGGCCCAGAGCAACGGCTACATGGTCCAGACCGGCGGCTGGCCCAGCGTCGTGGGCGGCACCTCCTGCTCCGCGCCGGCCTTCGCCGGCATCATGGCGCTGGTGGTGCAGAAGACCGGCCAGCGCCAGGGCAATGCCAACCCGGTGCTGTACCATCTGGCGGGCGCGGTGCCCGCCGCCTTCCACGACATCACCCTCGGCAACAACACCGTGGCCGGCACCCCCGGTTTCCAGTGCAACGCCGGCTATGACCTCGCCACCGGCCTGGGCAGCGTCGATGCCGAGGCCCTGGTGAACGCCTGGCCCCCGCAGAACCCGGGCCATCCCCGGTAGCGGACCCGCCGCAGCGGAGCAGGGCAGGGCAATTAAAATAGAACAAAGCCTTGCCTTGCTCCGGATATTAATTAATTTTTGTACCATGGATAAGCACTTCATCGATTCCGGCGCACCCACGGGTTGGCCACTGGAGTCGCTGAATCCCGTGGTGGACCTGTGTTTCCCCATCGTCCAGGGCCGTGCGCTGGAGGTGGACCACGGCCACGCCCTCTACCTGGCCCTGGCCGAAGTGTGCGGCAATCTCGAGCGCATCCCCGGCCTGGGCATCCATGCGGTGCGCGGGGTTCCCGGCGTGCAGAAGGGCGAGCTGGTCCTATCCGACGAGTCCGAGGTCCGGCTGCGGATCCCCGCCGGATCCGCGCCCCTGCTGAGGGAGCTGGCCGGTTCCGAACTGGAGGTGCGGCGCCACGTGATCCGTCTGGGCGAGCCCCGGGCCCGGGCCCTGACGCCGGTGTCGGCGTTGTGGGCGCGCACCGTCACCATCCATTTCCGCGACCTGGGCATGGCCGCCGCCGAGGCCCAGCTGGCGCAGCGGTTCGCCCAGGACTTCCCCTGGGGCAGCTTCCGGCTGCTGCGGCCGCGCACCATCCGCTTCGAGGGCCGGCAGCTCCTGGGTTTCGAGATGGCCGTGCGCGGCCTCGCCCCCCAGGCCAGCCTCCAGCTGCAGATCCGCGGCTTCGGCGGCCGGCGCGCCTTCGGCTGCGGCCTCTTCGTCCCCTTCCCCCCCTCCGCCCGCACCAAGGCGCAGGCTTCGTAGGTCCGGGTCCCGGACCCCTCCGCAACGTTTTCCGAAAGGCGAGCGCATGCGAGCCGGCAGGAACACGCCGATGGCCGGGAAACCGGGACCCGCCCCTCAGTACAGCCGGCCCACCAGGGATGCGACGGCGGTCTCCACCCGGAGGATCCGGGACCCCAGGGTCACGGGGCGGCAGCCGCTGCGGGAGAGGAGGGTGATCTCGTCGGGGATGAAGCCGCCTTCGGGGCCGATGACCAGGGTCACGGGGGCGCACACGGCCCGGGGGCAGGCCGCCTCCGCCCCGGGGTGGGCCAGGAGGGGCAGGGTCCCGGACAGCAGGCCGGGCAGCTCGTCCTCGGCGAAGGGTCGCAGCAGGCGGCGCAGGTGCAGCTCCGGGAGGCGGGTGTCCCGGGCCTGCTCCAGGCCGAGGATGCGCTGCAGCAGGAGGTTCTCCGGCTCCAGCCGGGGGCTCTTCCAGTAGCTCTTCTCCACCTTCCAGGCGTTCACCAGGTAGATCCGGGCCACCCCCAGGCTGGTGGCGGCGGCCAGCACCCGGTTCAGCACCTTGGGCCGGGGCAGGGCCAGGACCAGGGTGAGCGGCAGCTTGGGCGGCGGGTCCTGGTCCAGCACCACCTCCAGCTCCAGCGCCTGGTCGTCCAGGCGGGTCACCCGGCCCCGGCCCAGGGCGCCGTCCAGCAGGCCCACCGCCAGCTCGTCCCCGGGCACGGCCCGGTGCACCTCGGTGACGTGCCGCAGGCGCCGGCCGGCGAGCCGCGCTCGACCGGCCCCGGTGAAGTCCTCCTCCCGCAGGATCAGCAGGTTCATGCCGGGTCGCCTCCTCTTGGTGCAGCCATGGGCGGCTGGAGCCTGATAAGCTTGCTTGTTATTGTGCCTGGAGAACTACGTGAAAATACTCATTCTCGGTGTGAACGGATTCGTGGGGTCCCATCTCGTTGAGCGCGTCCTGCGGGAGACCAGCTGGGAAGTCTACGGCATGGACCTGGGCAGCCACAAGGTCGCCGAGTTCCTGGACAACCCCCACTTCCACTTCGTGGAGGGGGACATCTCCATCAGCAAGGAATGGATCGAGTACCACGTCAAGAAGTGCGACGTGGTGCTGCCCCTGGTGGCCATCGCCACCCCCAAGGTCTACGTCACCGATCCGCTCCGGGTGTTCGAGCTGGATTTCGAGGAGAACCTCCGGATCATCCGCCAGTGCGTCAAGTACAAGAAGCGGGTGATCTTCCCCAGCACCTCCGAAGTCTACGGCATGTGCCCGGACGCCGAGTTCGACGAGGAGACCTCCTGCCTGGTCACCGGCCCCATCCCCATGCAGCGATGGATCTACAGCACCTCCAAGCAGCTGCTGGACCGGGTCATCTGGGGCTACGGCTTCCGGGACGGCCTGCGCTTCACCCTGGTCCGGCCGTTCAACTGGATGGGCCCCAAACTGGACAGCCTGAACACCGCCAAGGAGGGCTCGTCCCGGCTGGTGACCCAGTTCGCCTGGAACCTGTTCAACGGCGAGCCCCTGAAGCTGGTGGACGGCGGCGGCCAGCGCCGCTGCTTCTGCGACGTGGCGGACGCCATGGACGGGCTGATGGCCGTGCTGCGCAACGAGGGCGGCAAGGCCGACGGCAAGATCTTCAACATCGGCAACCCCGGCAACGACCATAGCGTCAAGGAGATCGCCGAGATGATGCTGGAGATCTGGAAGACCCACCCGTTCCGCCTGGAGCGGGGCATCCCCCTGTCCGAGATCGTCGAGGAATCCTCGGGGACCTTCTACGGCAAGGGCTACCAGGACGTGCTGGTGCGCACCCCCAGCATCCGCCGCATGGAGGAAACCTTCGGCTTCAAGCCCAAGGTCGGCATCAAGGAGGCCCTGCGCAAGTCCCTGGACTTCTTCGTGGAGGAGAACAAGGCCATGGAAAAGATGGTCGAGGCCGAATGACCCGCAAGGAACGCTGGCAGTTCGTCTACCTGTGGCTGTTCCTGGGGCTGCTGCCGCTGTTCATGCGGCCGCTCTGGGAACCGGACGAGGCCCGCTATGCCGAGATCCCCCGGGAGATGCTCGCCCTGGGGGACTGGCTGACCCCGCGCCTGAACTACGTGCTCTACTTCGAGAAGCCGCCCCTGCAGTACTGGCTCTCGGCCGCCGCCATGCGACTGCTGGGGCTGCAGCCCTTCGTGGCCCGGCTGCCGCTGGCCCTGGCCACCGGCATCAGCCTGTGGTGCGGCTGGCGCCTGGCCCGGCGGCTGGGGGCGCGCCAGCCGTTCTGGGCCGCCTGCATGGCCGCCACCACCATCCTGTTCTACATCTGCGGGCAGATCCTCACCCTGGACGCCCTGTTCTCCGCCTTCCAGGTGCTGACCTTCGTGGCCGCGGCCGAGGCCGTGGCCGAGCGCTTCCAGGGGCGGAGCGGCCGGGGCTGGACCCTGCTGGCCTTCGGCAGCCTGGCCCTGGCCGTGCTCACCAAGGGCCTGGCCGCGCCGGTGCTGGTGGGGATGGGCCTGATCTGCTCCCTGCCCTGGGCCTGGCCGGACCCGCGGCTGCGCCGCGCCCTGGTGCGGACCCTGTGCGATCCCCTGGGCTGGCTGCTGTTGCTCCTGGTGGCGGCGCCCTGGTTCGTGCTGGTGGACCGGGCGCACCCGGGCCAGGCCTCGTTCTTCTTCATCCATGAGCACTTCGCCCGCTTCACCAGCACCGTGCACGCCCGCCAGGGCTCCAGCAACCCGGTGGCGGACAAGCTGTACTTCGTCGGCGTCCTGGGCCTGGGGCTGATCCCCTGGCTGGGCGCCGCGGTGCGCGGCCTGCGCCGCGGCGTGGCCTTCCTGCGCCGCCCCGCGGGGCCGGTGGCCGCGGCGGCGCCGCTGCACCGCTGGACCCTGGCCGCGACCCTGCTGGCCTGCGCCTGGCCCCTGGCCTTCTACTCCATCTCCGATTCCAAGCTGCCCCCGTACATCCTGCCGGTGGTGGTGCCCATCCTGGCCCTGGCCTGCGCCTTCGAGCGGGAGGGCGAGGAGCGCCGGGCCCTGGCCGGCTGCGGGTGGGAGCTGCTGGTGCTGGGGGTCCTGCTCATGGCGGCCGCGCCCTTCCTGGTGCAGGGCGGAACCGGGATCGGCTGGGCCCTGGCCACGGGCGCCGCCCTGGCCGCCCTGGGCTGCTGGGCCATCCGCTCCCGCCGGCTGCCCCGGGCTTCGGCCCGGATGCTCACCGGGAGCCGCTGGATGGCCGGGCTGGGGGCCGTGCTGCTGCTGGTCACCTTCGCCGCGGGCAAGGTGGCCGGGCCGGGCAAGGACGCCTCGGCCCTGGTGCGCCTGGCCCCCCGGGACGCCCAGTGGATCAGCTGCGGCAACTACTTCCAGGCCATCCCCTTCATCAGCGGCCAGCGCGCCGTGGTGATCGCCGGGGCCGGCGAGCTGAGCTACGGCCGGGACCACCTGGCCCCCGCGGAACGGGACCGCTGGTTCCAGGACGACGAACGGTCCCTGACCCCGGTGGCCCAGCGCCTGCGGGCGGAGGACCCCGGGCGGCCGGTGTGGGCCCTGGTGGACCCGGGCAGCTGGAAGGACCTGCCCCAGGCGCAGCGGGCGGCCTGGGACGTGCTGGGCGGCTCCCACGCGTGCGTCCTGGTGCGCCTGCGATGAATGTTCCATGGGGGGACCGCGCGCTCGCGCTGCTCGCTCTCCGTCCCCCCACACCCCCACTCCATACCCGGGCGGAGCCCGGGCATGGAGT
>Ga0181516_10000564_pt1 | contig 33208 bp, 21 predicted proteins | sample PEATcosm2014_Bin_25_FD_121104 | JGI IMG/M metagenome (GOLD analysis project Ga0181516, IMG submission 121104) | Peatland microbial communities from MTU Mesocosm Facility, Houghton, MI, USA - PEATcosm2014_Bin01_10_metaG | ecosystem: Environmental > Terrestrial > Soil > Wetlands > Peat | place... | reverse complement strand
CTTCACCCGCTCCAGCACATCCTGTTTCAAAACCACTTCATCGGTCGGTGTCGTATTCATCGTAGCAGCTATGCTACGATACTTATGACTTCAGGAGATAGTGGTGCTCGGCGTGACGCTTACTTAGCAGCGTCAGCGGTCGTCATTTGTTCTGCCGGTGGTGACGGCTCGGCGCGATGACCGGGAGAGACACCAAATTTTATTCGTCTCGTCTCTCCCGGACAGCGCGACGAACGACGCCACGGGCAGACTCACTTTGCCTTTGGGGCGGAGCTGGGGCGTGATGGCGTGGCGGCTGGCCTTTGTCTTTCAGCAGCCGCCATGACAGCACGCGCCAGCGAAGGGGGAAGCTGTTTACGAGGTTTGTGTGAGACGCCCTGCGGTTTTAATTATTGCAGTCACCGATTCCACATTGTTTTTCTGGAGCCTCCGATCATACGCAGTTCCAACGAATGTGGATGACAGATGAAACACTATGCGACACTTCCCTTGAGCTTTGCCATCCGATGAATGCCATACTATGGGTACTAAATTTGAACGGACGGGATAAAAAAAAGGATTGCGACGAGGCACGTTAATAACGTGATTGCTTCCGTCGCTAGCAGTAATGGAAATGTTACCGTAATACTGCGCAAACGAGACTCGGCAAAAAATCCACAGATCAAAAGGACCGGCAGGCATGGGAACAATCAGCTCACCACCATTCAAAGCCAAGGTCTCATTTTTTTTGAAGAGAACTTTTCCCTTCAACAGTCTGATCCAATGCCATCCGTCAACTCCCAAAAATGTTCCAGACACTAAACAGATGAGCAAATTAGGCAGTGAAAACCGTCCTCCTTCCTTGAAAATTAACGACACGCCAAAGGCCAACAAAATGGCTGCCATAATACTGCCCAGCGTTAACGCAATTACCCAATTTCTAACCAGTTTGTCCATTTCAATTTGCGGTGCTGAACTTTTAGTACTGCCACCCTCCACCAACTCCGAAAAATAATTCAAACCCAGGAAAACCAACGAATCCGTATGCAAATCCCCCGGCATTATCTCCATTTTGTGAAGCATAAAAACCATAGCCAGCACCAGGATCAAGCAACCAAACACCTTCTCCGCCTGTTTGATTGTTCCATTCGCCACCGTAACTGGCCCCGTTACCAATTGCACCAAGCCCGCCATAGAGAAGCCTACCCTTACATTTCCCACCGAAAAGCATCCCTTCTGCCTTCATTGGCCCCCTACCAACTTCCACGCCTCCCATTACAAAGCCTTCGTTTGGATTCATTATAAATTGAACCGTTTGCCGTTGATCATTCATATAGCCTCCTGGCGCGCCCACTGCATTCTCAATTTGAGCGTCATTATTAGCCATGTTTGACCAGTACCCTTCTTCAGAACCTGATTGACCGGGGTCTGGAAATAAATCGCTCCATCCAGGCAATAGCCCAAATGGATCAACTAAGTTTATAGGATTATTGTGGACGTAGCCGTAGAGGTTGATTCCACCGCGTTCTCCGATGGGGTCACGATTTAGCCATCTTCCGCTATCGGCATCGTAAGCACGGTAAAGCGCCAACTGTAAACCGCTCGGCGGATGAACGTAATATCCTCCGAACCCAAAATCTGCCTCCACGGGGCTGCTCGTAATCGCATTGGTGCTTCTTTTCCCATACGGGTCGTAATCGTAACGCGCACGAACCGCTCCCGAACCGTCCGTCATTTCCCGGATTAAACCCAGATGATCAAACGTATAGAAATAACTTGTCCCCAAAATCTGTTCGCCATCTGCAAAGAACCGCTTCGTCACATTGTCGCTGGCGTCGCGCTCCTCGCACATCTGCCCGCCGCTCCACACAAACCGTTTGGTGCTGGTCACCACGCCGTTGCTCTTTTCCAGAATCTGCACCCGCCGGTCAAAGCCGTCATAGGTGAATTCGGAACGGCACACCCCATTGTTGAACGCCACCAGCCGGTTTTCCGCGTCCCATTCATAGCTGTTGGTGGCCGTGGCGCTTACCATATTTGTCCGGTTGCCGTTGGCATCGTAGGCATAAATCTTGTTCGTGTCGCCCGCCACGGAAACCGTGTAATTCTGCGTCTTTGTTTTCGGAGTGGTTCCGTAATCGGTCGCCACAATCTGTGCGCTGTTGTTGCCCAACGGCAGGCTCAGCGTCGTTGCAAAAAATTCCCCGCCCGACGTGCTGTCGGGATTGGACATCAGCCCCGCCTGTTGTCCGTTCACCGTCACCGCCGCCGGTTCATCCACCGCCCCCCGGAAACGCACCGGCAACGGACCAGGATTTCCCGCCAGGTTGATCAACTGGTTCACATCGTTGCAAATGGAGCGGCTGGCGATCACATTTGTCGAGGTGGCGCTCCTGATTTCAAACTGTGCGTTGGTTCGGTTACCCGCACCGTCATAGCCATACGCATAGGCTTTCACCGCCACATTGTTGGACAAAATCGTGACATCCGTCAACTGGTCTTCATAATCATACCCAAGATTCAGCACATTCGCGCCACCCGCCCCGGCTTGCTGCGTCCATTGCTTGACCCGGCTGTTCACATCATATTGATAATCGAATTTCGAGATGGTCGCGCCGGAATTCTTGTTCCAGATTTCCTGCAGGTTCTGGTCGCCTGCATTGTTGAACCAGGAGAAATTCGCGCTCTGGCCGTTGGGATAGGCCAGCGAGGCCAGCTGGTAGGTGTTGTTGACGTAACCCGGCGTGAACACACCCAGCGCCGTGGCATGGCTGCTGACGCGCCCCAAGGCGTCAAAGGCGACCTCTTCGCTGACACCGTCAATCGCGCGGTTGGTTGCGCGGCCCAATTCATCGTATTTATAATTGATCGTTGCACCAGCCAGCGGCTGATAATTAGTCGCCAGTTGTCCCGCTCCGGGCGAAACCGAGCCGGTGACAGGATTGTAAGCAAAGGTGGTCATTCCCGTGCCATCCGCCATGGAGGTCAGGCGCCGATAATTTGAATCGTAATTAAACGTCACGCCTGGCGTGGAAACAACCGCGCCGGAGTAAATGATGTTGGAAATCGTGTTGTCGAGATTATAGGTGTAATATTTGATCTGATTTTTGGCATCCGTGATGGATTTAAGTTGGCCACCGTAAGCCTCGTAGGCGTAGGCAACTGTCGCACTATTATCGTAGGTCTTTTGCGTGACACGCCCCTCCAAATCCCTGTCCCAGGCGGTAACGTGTCCCAGCGGATCCGTGATACCGGCCAGACTGCCGCAACCGCACCAGTCAAAGTGTGTGACTTGATTCAACCGATCTTTGACAGAGATCGGGCGGCCGGTATTGTCATACTGATAAACCGTCCGGCTTCCGGCACGGTCATAGGCCAGAAATAAATCCAGCCGGTTATAGACATATTTTTCAGTTGTGCCATCGGCATAAGTGATTTGGGTCGGGCGGTCGAGGGCATCGTAAGTGCAGGCGGCATGATAACTTTCAGCATTGGTGACGGCATTGACCCGGCCGTAGAAATCAAAGCCGAATGAATTCGTCGCGGAAAGGCCGGACTTTGAGCGTATTGTGCTACGCAAGTAGCCATAGGAATCATAATTCAACTGGGTGACTTCACTTCTGGGATTGGTCACCTGGGAGAGCTGGCCGGCGGAATTCCAGGAAAGCGAATAGGTCATGCGCGCGGCATCAATATAGGTGGATGGCCGATGCTGCAAGTTGTAAGGCCCAAACTCCGCAAGAATGTCATTGGTTGCCTGACGCACACGATAGAGGTCAATGCCGTTGGTGTAATAATCAAAGTCAGTATGGCGTCCGACAGGATCAATGAACTCGGCTATTCGACCATTATTGTTATACGAATATTGATGGGTTTGGGTAAGCGGAAGGCTGGGATTGCCCGGATTGTCAACAAAGCGCGCGACAGTATTTGGCTGTCGCAACGTAATGCCTGAAGAGTATTCGGTTTGCAGTTGGTTGGGATATTCAAACCAAATCCGGCTTTCCAGGGGTTGCTTTATGCTCCCCACAATGCCGGACATGGTCGGATTGCCAGGCTGCACCTCATCATCTTTCAGCCAGTGATAAATGATCGCGTTGGTCATTATGCCGCTGGCAAATACCGAACCATTAAAAGCTGCGGATGGTGGACTGCTCAAAAGTTGGGAACCCAAAAGACTCATCGCCTTCTTGTCAAAATAAAAAGTATTTTGCTCTGTAAGGTGAATGGTCGTGAACCCGTTCGGAGCTTCTTCGCTGCCACCACCATAAAAATCTATTAAACTCGTGGTGGCGGGCGAATAGACATATTCATGATCTCCGTTTGGGTCTGTGATATACAATGCCCTGTCTCCCGTGGCGCTGCCGCCATCCATCATGCTGAACACGGTTGCACCATACGGCGTTGTCAACCGGGTTACGAAGTCGGCGGAATTGTAGGTGAATGATGAACTCATGCCGATCACGTCGTCAATTTTCTGCAATCGGCCGTTCTCATCATAATGCAAACAAGCAGTCCGTCCAAACGGATCGACCACGCCGGTCACCTTGTAAGGATCTTCCGGCAGCCCGTAACTAAGCACGGTCGTCTGGCCGACGGCATCATTAACAAAGGCCAGCCGTCCCAGATTATCATAGTAAAAATTTAGGGCGTTGCCAGCCGGATCAACGATTGCCTGCAAATGAAATCTGCGCGGCTGCGGCAGGGGAGGAGGACAGGTTAGGCAAACAATCAACTTATAAGCACAATTTGTGCAAGGTTTTAACGCATCGCACTCATAAATCTCCTTGCTGCCATCGGAGGATGTCAACTCATAGGTGTTGTTTGTGAGGTTGCACTGCAAAATGTTTCCATCCCGGTCCGGCATGAAAAGGCCTGTGGAAGAGTTGGTTACGGTATAGTTGATCAATCCGCCTCCGCTGACGTAACGCTGCACATCACTCCCAAGCCCTGGAACGGGCTTGCGCGCATAATACACGGACCAAACCTGCCCTTCATCTTCAATGTAGGTGAACCAGTCGCAGGTCCATTGAGCGCCCAGATTGGAATAATTGGGGAATGCCTGGGAATAGGGGTCCCTCTGGTTGTAGGTGACCTTGAATTCCACCGGCGGGCCGACCGGGGGATTGTAACGAAGGGGCATATCCTCCAACTTTAAGCTGACCAGCATGAGGCTGGCGGTATATCGTGTCATTCCAAAAATACTTTCCAGCCCGTTCAAGACATCGCAAGGGATGCAAGGGTCGTTGGGAGTAAAATCATTTCCATCCCGTCCATATGTTGCCCCCTTGCCCCATATGGTCTGGCCTTCCTCCGTCCCCACGCTTGTCCAACCCGGCGGCAGGGGTCCCGCCGGCACAATAAAGTAACCGTCGGATTCCTCTTCGAGGGTGGCCTGGCTGATCCAAAGATCCTGCCCGAAGAGATGGCTGAAGGTCGAATCCTTAACCAGATATCGTCCATTGTCCTCCCGAAGAAGCGCACCATAGTGATTTAGCTTCCAGTGGACAACCGAGTTGGTCAGAATTGCACTGCCGGGTGCGCGCCTGGCCATCTGATATGACATGCCCGATTCATCGGCCAATTGTTTCAACTGGGCCAGGGAAAAACCCTGCCGGGTAGATTTCGCCGCAACCAGTTTGTCCAAATCCACCTTGGCCTTGGTTGCCAAGGCAATCAACCGCAATGCAGAAGGGCCGCACAGAAAGCCGCTTCCCGACTTATGATCCATGATCCACAGTCCGTCTTTCGCATCAGCCAGCATTTCAGCGGCGCCACCAATGAGTTGGCGGTTGCCCACTTCGGCGAGAAGCGGTTCCAGATGTTCATACCTGCCCACCCATGCGTCAATCTGAAGCAATTCGCCAAGGGCGCGGTCGGCCACGGCCTTTTCCCTCGCGCCGGTTGCATTTTTGCTGGATTCCCACGCCTGTTCCCAGGCATCCATGGCCTTTGAAAAATGGCCTGTTTGCCGCCAGTAAATCCCCATGTTGAGCAGCAACGCGGGTTTCCAGGCAGAGCTTGGATATTGGGTCAGAAAATTCAGAAGGATGGACTGATCTTCCAGATCGCTGCGTTGAGCATAACCGGTCAGCGCCAGGGCCAGCGCCGCGTTCTCTGCGGGTGAGGGATTTCCGACCGGCACCAGCGCGAAGGGGAAAACCCGCACGGCGAAAATTTCGGCCGGGGTCGGTTGCGACGAAAATTCGGGCAGCGATGAAGAGGCTTCGTCTAAAGCAGGGCGGCGAGTGACCTGTCGGGGCTGGGAATTTATGCCGGGCTGCACGGTTTCAGGCAGTTGGCCCGCCCAAACCGAGACAGGAATCATGGTGCAGAGACCCTGGACGGACGCCAGCACGAGCGAGATTGTGCGCAAGGACCAATGGCATTTCATTTTCATAAAGGATTTACAAGGGACCGTTTGCATTGACTGGCTCAAGGAGTTGAATTGAAGGGCCATTGGGGTCTGTGGGGGAATTGCTCCCCCCCCCGGTTTGCGCCGGCGGATCCGATGGATCAATGCCCATTTCAAATTCAATCAGATCGGGAATGCCGTCCCCATCAGCATCGATTGCACAGTCTGCGTTGTAATCAGAAGTTATCTGGGACAATGGCAGAACGTAGTTGTAGGTTTTCAATTCATCCATGATGCCGTGGACCTGGCGGCCGAGACCATCGCTGCCGACGTGGAAACCCGTAAAAGAATTAACACAAGTGAGGGGAGGAATTCCGCTTCCGGCGGCGACCTGCACTCCATCCAAATAAAGAGTCGTTCCGGCTGTGGAGTAAGTCACGGCAATTTTATGCCAGAGCAATGAATTTGCCCATGTGATGGATGAGGAAAGCAGAATTGAACTGCCCGAATCCAGTTCAATCGTTCCACCATTATGGGTAACCTGCAGGGTCCATCCCGCATTGATCATATCAAGGAATACCCCCCCATTCGCCGGGCCGTTGCCACTCGTCCAATTGGGCTTGAACCAAAAACTGATGGTGCCTTCGTTCCTCCGAATGTTGGGCGTGCCGGTGGAATAAACCGTGGAGCCGTCTGCTTCGGTGACCGAAAAGGCATCGTCCTGGAACGCGGGATATTCCAGCTCCACATCGCCGGTGCTGTCAAATTCCACCGCCTGACCGAAGGGGGATGGAACGACCGACACGTTGTTTTCAACAACCGGCATCTGGCCCCCGTCGCCCGCCAGAGCGTTGTTGTCAAACGGCCAATGGGCCAGTTGTTCCGGCGGCAACACGGAAATAGGGAGTATGCAAGGATTTAGCGTTGGTAGTATGACCAATGGAAACGGATTGCCGGTGGTTGCAGATACGAAAACGCTGGCGATTTCATTTCCCGGCTCGGTTGGGGTGAATGAAATGTTTCCCGAGCCATATTGCGGATTTGAATATTGGCAGGGGATGGAGGACTGGGCCGGTTCCGATTCGATTGAACACAACACCGCGGGATTGCCCAGCCCCCACAACCCGTATATGACCAATGGATACTGTATGCATGTATTCCCTATTTGCTCCGCATAAACCTTCCCATCCGTTTTTGTGATCCCCCCACTAATCATCATGGGTTCGTTTACCAAACCTGGTTCCGGCAAATAAAACGAATCACTAATTACAGGGTAGATATAGGGCGCCCAAGGGCTATAGTGGGCGGAACAAGTAATGGGGGCAGGCGTGCCACCGCCACCGCCGGACGTTGTCCCACCCCCACCCACCGGGCTAATGGGCGCGGAAATCGTTGTGCCAAAGCCGCCACCTTTTAAAAGCGCTGCGCGACTGGCATTGGATAATTCCGTAGCCGATGCCACATAACTAATTGCATTGGTGTTCAACGGATAATTGTATGTATCCAATTCATCGAAAGCACCCCGGGCCTGATTGTTTCCATTCGCATCACTGCCGAGCCTGAACCCGCTGGCAGCACGCTCAATGACATTCGGATAATAGGCCACGCCCGCACCGTTGGTCGCAAGTTGAAGATCGAGATAAAGAACGCTGTTTGTCGGGGTGTAAGTCAAGACGATTTGATGCCATTGGTTGGAAGTCCATGAAATATTGGCCGCAAGCATTGTCGCGCCCGCACCGTTGGTGGATGACCCAAACAACAGTTGGGTCCCATCAGAACTGAGATACAACGCCCACCAGCCGCTGGTGTTGGCCGGATTATGATTGCCCACTTCGATCAATCTTCCGTTGCTGCCCGGTCCGGTTCCCCCCTGATTGGCACTGCTCCAATCCGGCTTGAACCAGAACCGCACCGTGCCGTTGCGGCAATTGATGTTGGCATTGCCGCTGGTTTCCACATCCCGATACTCCAAGGTGGCCGGGTTGCAGGAATCAATCAGCACTGCATTGGTCATCACACCAGGCACTCCAATGACGTTGTTGGCGACAAGCGGCAACTGCCCCAAGTCGCCAATCCAGGTATTGGTGTCATCAAAGCGCCAGCGGCCAAAAGCCACCTGTAAAACACTGCCCGGATCGAATGGATCGGTGCCATCGGCAAGTTCCTGGCTGTCATTGCGGCCGTCATAGTCAGAGTCCAATGAGGCCATGACCGTCAAGGTGACAATCGAACTGGTCACACTGCCCATCATATTGGTCGCCACCACAAAATAGCTGCCTGCGTTTGTGGACTGGGCATTCGTGAGTGCCAGCAAACCATTCGTTGTTACAAGGATATTTGTCGCGTTAAAATACCACAGATAACTCAATGGCCCGGCGCCTTCAGCCATGACACTAAACGTCGCCGTATTGCCCAGAAGCACCACCTGGCTTGTTGGCTGCAAAACAATAACCGGCACGCCTGTGGAAGAACACTTGCCTCCTCTTCCCGCGTTGTAAATGCCTGCGATTTCGTTTGAAGAGAGGGCGCGGTTGTAAATCGAAACCTCGTCCAACAAACCGTTGAAGAAGCGGCTGGTGCGATTGCCGGGGTCATTGCCTATGCACAATTGGTTGGTTGATGCCAAAATACCACCCGTTGCCGGATAAGCCGCCGCCAGACAGCCATTGGTGTAACAGAGGAGATTCCCTCCGTCGTAAACCGCGGCGACATGATACCACTGACTCAAGGCAATGGGGACAGCACCTCCGGAAGATATCCAGCCCGGGCTGCCGCCGCCTTGATAGATCCAAAAGAGCAGGTTGTTGTTGTTGAATTCAAACGCGTATCCATAGTTGTTTGCAATATTTTCCTTCTTAACCACGGGATCCCATGTGCCGACCACAGCATTGCGATACAACCAACATTCTATGGTCATTGCATTGCTGAAGTTTAGTGTCGGACTATCCGGCACTGATACATAGTTGGTTCCACTTAAATTGAATGCCTGGCCCACTTCGCCGTTGGCGTAGCTGGCAGCCCCCACAAAAGTTCCGTTATTGGCACCCACACTATCAAGGGCATTATTTTCAGCCCGCCACCATGAAATCATGTTGGATGGAACCGGAACACAGGATGGCGGCAATGTCACGGTCAACATCGCATTCGAACTGACGGTTGAACCGTAGATATCGGTCACCACCACATGATAATTGCCGGCATTCGCCCACTGCACATTCGTCAGCGTCAACGTGGCATTTGTTGAGCTGACAAGCAGATTTGTCACACCGAAATACCAGAGATAATTCAACGGCATGGTGCCGCTGGACGTTACCGTAAACAGGGCTGTTTCACCGACCACCACCGTTTGGTCCGTTGGCTGCACAGTGATGACGGGCGGCGCACCCAGCGTCAAGGTCGCATTCGAACTGGTCACGACGGCCAGGACATTACTGACAACCACTGAATAATTTGTAGGACTGGTTGCTTGAATGTTTGCCAGAGTCAGGGTGGCATTGGTCGCGCCCGCAAGCGGATTTGTCGAGTTGTAATACCACTGGTAGCACAAAGGCGGCGACCCGCCCGCGCCGACCGTGAAAGTTGCCGAGCCTCCGACCGCAGCCGCCTGATCGGTTGGCTGGGAGACGATATACGCGGCGATGGGGTATTTGCCCAGACTGCCGCTGTTGTAAATCGACGCCACCTCTGATGCGGTCAGGGCCCGGTTGTAAATTGAAAGCTCATCAATCAGCCCCCGATAATCTATTCCCCAGGAATCACTGTAACCCCAATACAGATCGCGACATTTTTGCGGGGTGAAACAGCCAATATTTTGAGAAACCACCAGCATTCCGTTGCAATAAAGACAGGCGTTGCTGCTGGCAGGATCATAGGTCACAGCCACATGATAAAAACCATTCGTGTTTATCAGGCCGCCGGCACCCGTCGAAATTTCATACGAGTTTCCGTTTGTGTCCACAAAGTAAGCATAAAGATCCCCGGCGGAATACACGGAAGTCAAAAATCCAACCACTGGTTCATCCAGATTCCCGGCATCTGATTCCACAAGAGAATAAGCATCATTGCCAAAATTGGTGCCACTGGGGTTGATCCAGCATTCTATCGTCAAACCGCCACCGTTGCCGCCCACATCCAGAGCCGGAGACGCGGCAACATGAACATCACTGTCTCCACCGAAGCTGAATGCCTGCCCCACTTCTCCCGGGGCATATGTCACATTGCCACCCTCCAATATTCCAACGGGATTGAGGCCGGTGCTGTCCATGGCGTTGTTCTCCCCCTGCCACCAGCCCACTAAACCTGGAATCTGCGGCAAACCAGGGAGCGTCGGCGAGCGTGACGTTGTGATTTGCAAGCCAGAAATCATGGCGCAACCACTGGTGCCTGGTTGCACCTTGATCGTCATGTTCTGGCCGTTGATCACCGTCACATTTGAATAGAGCACATAATGCACCCCTTGGATGAACCGATTGGCCGGGAACGAGTCGAAACAAGTTTGTATTCCATAATCAGTGCCGCCCGCGTTCAAATCAAAGCTCCCGTCGCTGGCATAAAGATATACTTGCCACGTTCCCGTCGGCAGGTTGGTCAGGGTAACGGTGACCACCTGTCCCACTGGCAGGGTCGGCGCCCCAAAGACGTAATCATTGAACATCGGATCCGATGCCCCGTTGTTTGAAACCCCTATCATATTATTGACCTGCAAACCCACCTGAAAAACAACTCCATCGACATTTTTCAAATTTGTGACGTTGTTTGTGCCAACCTCGTTCCAGAAATCATTGGTGGAGATGCCAATCGCCGCGTAACCCACCTTGTCACTCGTGGCGCCACCTCCAAAGTCCACATCAATCAACGAACTGTCCACCTGAACCGTCAATTTCCCCACCGTGACTGTCGTGGGGCAGAGACCGTCCGATGATGTAACGTCAATGTTGCCGTTGTAAATGTAGGTGCCCGAAGTCTGGATAACGCTGGGAATTGGCGGCACAAAGTAAAGACTGCCGGCCGTGTTGACTTGATTTTGAAACTCTTGATGATTCAGATCCACCGAGCAATCATAGGTTATCGACCTGTATTCCACGCCGTTGGTGATGATCAAATTATAGAGCTGGGGCCGGGGAATCGTCTGCCCGGCAAAAACATTGATGTTGGCCGGACTAATATAAGTTGAAGAAGACACACTGATCGACTGATAACAAGACCATCCATTGGTATACGGGCCGTTCTCGGCGCACGGGTTGTCGGCAAGAACAGTGTAAGTCAGCAATCCCGCCAATGCCAGCCACCCATAAATTTTAGCCATCTGATTTTTCATGTTTGCCTCAAAAAGTTCAGCCCGCTTTCTGCGCCTGCTGGCGCAACCGTTGGTGGATTTGATTCAATGCCTGTTGCGCCGGCAGCTTCAACCGGTCGTCATTCCCTTGCAGCACCGTGTTCAGGAACGGGATTTGACCCAACCCGCCCAACGAACCCAGCGCCCCGATCGCCGAAATCTCCACCGACTTCGTCTCCCCCTGCTCTGCCGCCCCCAAGACGATGGGCAGGGCAAGTTTGACATTGAGGCTAGCACACACCTGCATGGCGGTGATCCGGGTCAGTTCATCGCCGTTTTGACCGGCCAAATCCAACGCCTTGTCGGCGATCTTGTTTTGGTCAAACCCCGAATAGCCGCCCTGAGACAGGCGGGTCAGATCCAGCAACGCCGTGCCCGCAATGCTGCTGCCCGTGTTGTTCAATGCGTCCCACATCGTTTGCTGCGTCAGTTTGAGTTCATCATTGCGGATTTGATCGTCCACACCGGTTGCGGCCGTCATTTGCCGGTAATATGCCGCCATGTGTTGAACGGCATAATCCTGCAGCACGATGTTCTGGCCTGAATCACGGTAGATTTGCGCCAGCAGTTCGCCCAGACCCTGCGGCGGCGGTTGCATCGCGCACAGTGCATCCAGCAATTCGTTCTTCAACACCTGCCCCGGTTGACCGTCATCAGCGGCGGTGTGCTGGCGCAGAAAGTTGTAAAGAATGTCACGGTCTGAATCGGTCAATTTGACTGTTGCCAGTTTCTGAATGGCCTCCTGCCGTTGTTGGTAACCAGCCTTCTCATTCGCCACCATCTGTGCAGCTGAAGGTGGTTGTTTTTCTGTCTGTGTGGCGCTGGCTGTGGGTTGAGGAGCAGATGAAACGATTGCGGAAGGTGTTTTTGCAACAGGTTGTGCGACCGTTGAGGTTGACTGATTTTGCGCCTCTGGCTTTGCAGGCGGCACGGCGGAACGATGAAACCAGACAATAAGAACCATGGCGGCGGTTGCCACCGTCAGCATCATCCAAAATATCAGTCTGGGTTTCATGGAAGATAGCCCGCCAGATCCGAGCCTTGGAACGCCTTGATGGAATGACAGACGGAGGTTCGGGCCGAGGCCGGACGGATGAAGCGAACTGGGCAACGGCCCAGGGCGTCAAAACTCGATGGAGTCAAAATCTTGGTCGTCGTGCCGTCGTCGAAGGTGATGCCGCCAACGATGGTGTCGATTTCGAAGGTCACATCCGGCAAGACCGGGCTGCAAATCACCAGCATCTCCACCAGCTCGCTGCCGTCGGGATAGACCTGAATGACCTTGGTATATGCCTGGCTGCCCGACCACAGATAAAAGCCTCGCGCACGGGTCGCGTCCAGAATCGGCCCGTTCTGCCCCAGCCGCGCGATGATTGAGCGCGGTTCATTTGCATCCGCCAACAGGCCATAGCGTTCCCCGTTGTTGGTCAGGGTCGCAACCGGTTCAACAAACAAGCGTGAATCAGCCTCCAACACGGCTTCCGGTGCCAGATGCGGCAAATCCCACGTCCGTTCCATTCCCACCCAGCACGCCGGGGTGTTGGGCAGGCTTTGTTCAACCACGTCAACCGCAATGTTGCCGCTGCTGGCCACACCCTTGGCTGAAGTATAGGTGCCAGTCACGGTATAAGTGCCGGCCACCGGAAATTTGCATGCAATGGGCTGGTTGGCCCGGCCGGTGTAGATGTTGGTTCCGATGGTGATGGTGATATTGCCGTTGCCGGCATTGGTAGGAACCGCATTCAACAACAGGCTGTCGCCTTTGCGGATGGTCATGTTGTTGGTTGCCGTCAGAAGATTGAGCGGCAGCCATTGCAAGCTCCGGGTTTCAGACAATGCACCATTCTGATAGGTGGCTTCCGCCAGGGTCTGGGCGTTGACATAAGCCGACAATGGCACGTTGATGAACCAGCGATTGTCGGAGGTGGTGTTGGGCGACGCGCTGTAGGTCTTGTTGTCCGCTCCGACAATCTGCATTTGCATGAGCGATGGATAGGGATCGCGCCCTTCCAGACACAGCGGCGAGGTATAGCTGCCGATGACGCTGTTGGTGTTGTCCATCCCTGACTGGGTTTGCACCAGCTGGTCCACCCAATCCTTTATGCCGTTTCCATTTTCATCCGGCCCCAGCCCGGTCTGCACATGCACCGCCACCAGCTCCAGGGCGGTGTAACTTTCGGCGTTGTCCCAGAATATCCGCAGGCTGTGCGGCCCGGGGAGAATGTAGGGCGTCCAGCATTCCACCGCGCTGACCACCCCAGGCTGCACCGTGAGATTTTGCCGGCCCAGGCTCTGGCCATCCAGTGTCAGCAACAATGGAAAGGTGTCGGATTTATTGAACGGCACATTCTGCGTGGCCTCAATCCTCAACTTGTAGAGATCTGCCGTCGACACGTTGAAGTCATATTCCACGCTGCCGCGCCGATTCGCAGCCACCAGGTCGGTCCCGTTGGTCGTCCAATTGCCAAGACGGTTCGTGCCGGCCTGCACCCCGGTCATCGTCACCGCGTCCATGAAGTTGACGTTCTCGCCCGAAGGCAGCTGCACCGTGCCGTTGTTGGTTGTTCCCGAATACACCGCCATCAGTGCGGACAACAAATCAGGGTCATTGCCGCCGGCATAGTTGATCGTGTTGAGCGCGATGGCCTTGGAAAGGCTGTCCATCTGAAACTGGCCGACGCGGTCCGCGTGCAGCATTTGGGCGGCAGGATAGGCGCTGAAATAGGCCGGATAGGGAATGGACTGGATGTTGGTAAATCCATAATCCGCCGGGGTTGCCAGACTGGAACGATACGCCAAACCAAACGGCTGGAGAATGTTGTTGGCATGCAGGAACGACGGGCGGATTTTTGGATAAACGAGATGCTTCGTCAACACGCTCATCACCAGCCCGCCGCCCCCGGCGGTGAATTCTTGAATCTGGGCCAGGGAGGTCTTGTTGTAGTGCGTGTGCCAGTCGGCCACCAGCACATCCATCGGCGGCAGTTGATCGGTCCGATCATGCGGCAACAAGGAAAGCGGAATCACCGTATACCCCCGGCTGGTGAAATAATTGATGTCAATCCCCGGCAGATCATTCGCCGGCAAATTCGTCGTCACCCCCATCACGATGTCCGCCGGATTGCTTTTCCGGGCGGCCCACTTGACGGCATTTTCAAACAGCGTCATCCGGCTGTCGTTCGCGGAGTTTTCCCATTGCGCGTGCGCAAAAACCACCGCACGCGCCCCGGCAGGGTTGTCGTTGTAATAACCCCCCGCCTCCAACACCAACCGGTTGCCACCGTGTTCCACCAGCACCGGAAACGACCCGTCGTTCAACACGGCCACGCTCCCCAGATGCCGGATGTCTTCAATTGGAAAACTGCTGACGCCGGCCGTCAGCGCGGCATAATCCGCCGCACACGGCGGGCTTGGCAATGTCGTGCCACTAAACATGAATGTTCCCGCCGCGTAACAGTTGGCCGGCCCCTGGGCCAGCTCCGATGGAAACTGGTTGACGCCATTGGTTCCATAGCGGCCACTGCCGGTAAATTGTATCAATCCTCCGCCATTGTTTCCGCTCCACGGCAGTTGTGACCCAAAGTAGGGGGGAACCCCGGCGTTGCCTTCGGGGTTGGCGGCGTCAAATCCATACGCGACAATGGTGTAGGATCCCGGCAGCAGTGTCACCGGGTTGGCCAGCGGCTTGAATAAATTGCCGGTGATTTGCCTGCCGGGGCTGGCGGCGTCAAAGTTCAGCGTTTCCAACAGCATCCCTGAATTTCCGTTGCGCTCGTATAGTTGAACCGTCAGTTCCGAACTGCCCTGGATGCCATTCCCACCGCTGTTAAACACACCCAATTGCGATATCGTGACGGGGCTTTCAACATCGAAGTCGTTGCCCACAACCAAATTGGGCACGGCCTCGTTCCCCAAGGTTCCTTTGGGCGCATCATAGGCAATGGTTTGGGCCTGAAGTTGAATGGTTGCCAGATAAAGTCCCGCCATTAACAGGACGTTATGGATTGCCCATGAGCTTGTTTTCATAACCAAATCAAATCTGTTTGTCTCCAGTGCCATCCGAAACTTCTCTTTGGTTCCCGCACGGAGAACTGGACTCCAACCCGTCGTTCGTCGGCATTTATACTTCTTAAACCAGCAATCAGCGGGATTGTCCACAAGCAGCAAAAGTCTCGCATTTTTGTAACTTTTCCTTCAATGATTGCATTAAAACCAGCCCCGCCCCACCCACCCCCTATCCAAACCCGATACCCTAACCCTATGAACGAGGTCGGGGCTGGCAAAATGTATCGCACTAACGGCTTTTCAAACCGGAAGCAATCAATAGAAATACGTTGGAGAATGCGAAATCTTTCAAAAAATGTTCAAAACAGAACCCGTGAAGCTAAATCACCCAAAACGTCTGGAAAATTGTCCAGCTTGAAGCGGGGAAACCCGTTCAGGGCAACCGAATGATTCAGACCGTCTCCTTCTGCAGCCGCTGAACTTCTTCTTTGATGATCTCCAAAACGCGATGCTTGGCCAGATAAACTTGGTCAACGGAAATCCCAAAAGCTTTTGCGACCTTGTCCGGCGGCCATTCCTTGTTCACGTAGAAATCGAAGATTTGGAATTTTTCAGGGTCAAGACGCCGCTTCACCCTGACAATCGCGGCTTCGAGCAAATTTTTCTCCCATTCGGCATCCCAGAGGGCATTCCAATCCAGACTTGCTGGGTCAGCCACTTGGCTGGTGGATTGAACATCCGTATCGGCATCACCGAAAGGCAATGGGTGAACGAGCGCGGGCTGACGTTTGCGAAACTGGTCAGTGATGCGCCAGCGGGTCATGTTCAAAAGCCAGCCTTTAAAGGATCCGATTTTCCGGTTGTATTTGAACGTGGGGATATGTTTGGCAACGGAAATCATGGTTTCCTGAACGACATCCTCGGCCTCGGTCTCGGTCAATCCGCCTTTGATCGCAACGCCGTAAATCAGCTTCCAATAAGTGTCGAAAAAAACCTGCCAACTCGATTCATTCCGCCAATCTTTGAGGCGTTCAAGCAGTGTCGTCCGCGTTGGAATCAATTCATTCATTGGCCGTATCATGATCAATAAATGTCGTTTGAGGACGGCTCTTGCAAACAGGAAAGGCCTTGAACCGCATATCGTTGTTTCATATTTTCCCCACAATTGTATCGGAAACACTTGAATCCGTTCCATAAAATAGTTCGAGGCATTCTTCAGGGTGTAATCTGGGGACTGTTTTCAGCTTGGGCCGGGATTTGCCATGGCCAATCTTCGGCACCCACTCCGGCCACGAACGAAACCCAAGTCGTGGAGTTTCATGGCACGGTGGAGGTTTCTTTTGCCGGTTCAACCGTTTGGTCATCCATCCACGCCAATCAAATCTTGCACCCTTTTGACCGCCTGCGTTCCGGCGCGGACAGCCGGGGCGCGCTGCTTTGGTCCGACAACAGCGTGGTGCGGTTCGGCGCTTCAACCGAACTGGAAATTCTGCCGCAGCAATCGGCTGACACGCAATCCGGCCTGCATCTGCTTCGTGGTATTGTGTCTTTTTTCCACCGTGACCGGCCGGGGCGCATCCAGATCATCACACGTGGCGCCGTTGCCGGTGTCGAAGGCACTGAATTCGTCCTCGCCGTGGATGACGCTGACCTCACGACGCTTTCCGTCGTGGACGGTCGGGTGAAAATCGGCAACACCTTTGGCACGCTTTCGCTGACCAATGGCGAAGAAGCGATCGTTGAACTTGGCAAGGCGCCCGCACGGGCCGCCGGTTTCATCGCCAACAATCTTTTACAATGGTGTTTTTATTATCCAGCCGTGCTCGATCCTGACGAACTGCAACTCGCGGCAGACGAGCAAAAAGAACTCGCCGCTTCGCTTGCCGCTTATCGCAGTGGCGACTTGCTGGCCGCGCTCACCCAATACCCCGCAGGCCATCCGAACATCTCGGACAATGAACGCGTCTATCACGCCACCCTGCTGCTTGCCGTCGGTGAGGTGGAACGGGCGGAATCCATCCTTTCTTTGATCTCCGACAAATCCGAACGCCCGCAACGCCTGGCCGCCGCTTTGCGCGAACTCATCGCGGCGGTGAAACGGCAGCCACCGCCCTCAACCCTCAACCCTCAACTCTCAACCGAATCCCTCGCCGCCTCTTATTTCGAGCAATCGCGCGCCATCCGCGAAACTTCGCTTGAAAACGCCCTGCGCCTTGCACAACAGGCCGTGACCAATTCCCCGCAATTCGGATTCGCCTGGGAACGCGTTGCGGAATTGGAGTTCAGCTTCGGCCGCACACAGGATGCGTCCGATGCCTTGGACAAGAGCATCATGCTCGCGCCACGGAACGCCCAAGCGCTCGCCATGAAGGGGTTTCTACTGGCCGCGCAAAATCAAACTCGCGCAGCCATCCAGGCATTTGATCGCGCGCTCGCCGTGGATTCCGCGCTTGGCAATGCATGGCTCGGCCGCGGCCTTTGCCGCATTCGCAGTGGTGATACAACCGGCGGTCGTGAAGATTTACTGGTGGCTGCAGCGCTGGAACCCCAGCGCGCCGGGTTGCGAAGTTATCTGGGCAAAACATATGCGAACGCGGGCGATTCCGCGCACGCTGCAAAAGAGCTTCAACTGGCGAAGAGGCTGGATCCGAACGACCCTACCGCATGGTTTTATTCCGCCCTGCTCGACCAGCAGGAAAATCTCATAGACGACGCCATTCGCGATCTGGAAAAGTCCAAAGCCTTGAACGACAACCGGGGTGTTTTTCGCTCACAACTGCTGCTGGACCAGGATCAGGCCGTCCGTGCCGCCAACCTGGCAACGATGTATAAAGACGCGGGGATGTTTGACGTGAGCGTGCGCGAGGCAGCACGCGCGGTAAATGACGATTACGCAAATTATTCCGCGCATCTTTTTCTGGCGGACAGTTACAACGAGCGTCGCGACCCGAACGAGATCAACCTCCGTTACGAGACCCCGTCAGAAAGCGAGTATCTGGTGGCGAATTTGCTCGCCCCGGTGAGCGCCGGCCCGCTTTCTTCCGTGATTTCGCAGGGGGAATATTCCCGGCTGTTCACGCACGACGGCTTTGGCGTGGTTTCGGACACGGAATATTTGAGCCGTGGCGCGTGGACGGAATCCGGCGCTCAATTCGGCGTGTTTGGAGATTTCAGCTACGACATGGAGACACTTTATCACTCCGACCCCGGCCAGCGGGCGAATAACGACATTGAACAGCGGCAGCTTTCCCTAACGCTCAAGCAACAACTCACCCCCAAGGACAACGTTTTTTTGCAGGCCGAACAATATGATGCGACCTTTGGCGATCTTGCGCAGCATTACAACCAAAGCATGGCAAATTCATCTGCTCGTTCGAAAGAAACGCAAAATCCGATTTTGAGCCTTGGCTATGACCACCAATGGAATCCCGGTGTTCACACTCTGTTTTTTGCGGCCCGCTTGAATGATACACTTTCATTCACCAATCCGGCGCAGGCGAGTTTGCTTGCCGTTATGCCCGCCGGCCTTGGTCTGACTTCCGTGCATGGTCTTACGGCACCAGAGCAATTTGACGGCCGGCTGACGATTTATTCCGGGGAGTTGCAACAAATCTGGGAACAGGCGGCGCATACGACCATTATCGGCACGCGCATTCAATATGGCCATTTTGACACGGCCAGCCTGCAGGAACAGCCGCTAGCTTTGCCACTTTTTTTCTCATCACCAGCAGCAGATCAGGACATTACCTCCTTATTCAATCGTTTCAGCTTTTACGGCTACCATCAATGGCAAATTTTCGACCCGTTGCAATTGATTGGCGGGCTAACCTACGACCGCATCACCTTTCCCGAAAACTTCCGCACCGCACCGATTTCCGGGAATGAAAAGACGGAGGATCAGATTTCCCCCAAGGCCGGCATGATTTGGACACCGCTGGAAGACACAACCGCCCGCTTTGCCTACACGCGCTCGTTGTCCGGTGCTAGCGTGGACCAAAGTTACCAGATTGAGCCGTCGCAGGTTGCAGGTTTCATCCAGAATTACCGCAGCGTCATTCCCGAATCCATCGCCGGGGAAAATGCCGGGGCCAAGTTTGAGACCTTCGATCTTTCCATAGAACAGAAATTTCAAACCGGAACCTATTTGGGCGTTTCCGGCGAGATTTTGAACTCAATCGTTGACCGGGTTGACGGGGCATTTGACTTCAATTTCCTCAACCCGCCGGCAATTCCCGCCGGTATGCGCGAAAATCTGGATTATCAAGAGAAAACGCTCCAGTTCACCGCCAACCAATTGCTGGGCCGGAACTGGTCCCTTGGCGCAAACTACCGCGTGAGCGAGGCCGTCTTGAACGACAATTTTGTGGACGTGCCAGACTCGCTGCTGGGCGGCATTTACAATTTCCAGCCCCGGTCACGGACTCGGGGCACATTGCAGCAGGTGGACATGACCGCCATTTACAATCATCCCTGCGGTTTTTTTGCCGAGGGAGAAGCCCTATGGTTCGACCAGAGCAACGGAGGTTACCCCAACGCAACCACACCCGCCGAACCGGGCGGCGACTTCTGGCAGTTCAACCTGTTTGCCGGCTACCACTTCCCGCGCCGGAAGGCGGAACTGTCCGTGGGCCTGCTCAACCTTGCCGGACAGGATTACCAGCTCAACCCGCTCAACATTTACAACGAACTGCCGCGCTCGCGCACACTGACCATGCGATTTCAGATTAATTTTTAGGGCAAGAGCTTTTCATCCGTGAATTACATGGATTATCGCGGAGTAGGCTTCTTTAACGGGATGAACCGGAGGGAGAATGAACAACCGTGCAATCGGCGGCTTGATACGCTTCATTTTAACGGCATTATTTGACTTTTAACAGATAGTCGTCGGGCGTGTCGTTGAGCATGGTTCGAACGTATTTTTTCCCTTCCCATTCGGCCGGAATGAGCGGCACAATCTGACCTTCGCACACCACGACTATTGATCCCGAAAGCGCCTTAACCTTTTCGTGCGCCTGTTCCGGGGAATAGACCCTCCACTGATTGGTTTTGAGCAGGATTATCGAGCGGCAATCCGCATACGGAAACGCTTCGCTTCTAACGATGCAAGTGACTCTTTCGAACACATTTCACTTTCCCCCCGCCGTCTACAGCACGGGCGACGAAGATATCTTTCCCGGTGTGCCAACAAATCGGGTTTGTTACTTCAAAATCCATCGCATGCAGCCGTCAGGGTTTAAATCCATTCAAGGTGATGGCGTAGGGGTTCGTCGGAACATTGTTGGTGAAAAAGATGGCGAACTCATAGACCGGGCTGATGGGCGGATTCGGGACGGTGACAGTGGTCGTGTTGCAGCCGGTGTCCCCATATGCCCCGGCAAATTGAATGTTAGTGTTTGTCCGGTTGGTGTCGGTGGCGGTGAAGAGGGTGTTGCCATTGCTGGTATCCGGCGCCCAGCCCCAGCCTTGTTGAGTTGTCTTGGTGTAGCTGACGTGTCCCAAAGAAGATCCAGGACAGGTGCCTTGTGAACCGCTGCCATACACGGGCGAACCATACACGACAACCGGATCCACGCCGGTCTGCGGGTCTATGCTGCTGGTGAACACCATCAGGGAAGCGGCGCGGGTCGGCACCATTTCCAAGCCCCTGTAAATGTCGCAGGAATATGACGCCACGTCACTGACCTGGGCGTTTGAGATGGCGAGCGTCTCATTGGTTTGTTCGTTCATGGGATCGCCGTTGCGAAACCACTGGTAGGCCAGGGGGCCGTTGGTTGCGATTACGAAGAACACCGCGTTTGAGCCGATGGGAACCAGTTGGTTTTCCGGCTGTAGCAGGATTTTTGGAAAATCAGGCTGAATCGGATAGCCGGAGTCCTGACCGACCGCAACCGAGGTTGCAATGGCGGTCAAGACAGCAAAGGATAGGATCTGTCTATTCATAGTGGGTCAACAGGGTGAGGGTGGGTTTAGCTCTCAATAATGGAATACGGCCAGCACCGGCAAATCTTTCAAAAGATTTGCGTTTTTCTTTCCCGCCTTTCTTTTACATTCAAGCGCAAGGCATTCGGCACGTTATGAAGGGCAAAATCGGCAGGCAAAAAAACGTCCTCAAATCCGCGGCAGGCGCGGTGTTGGCGATTCTTTGCGGCCTGATGCTGTGGAAAACCCCGGTGGGTGAGCCGTGGGTAAATGCCAGCTACGATTACCTGTTCCGATTTGGTGCGCGTGCCGTCACCAACCAAGTCACACTCATCCTGATGGACAATGAAGCGTTCAGCCAATTTCATCAAACGCGCGGACAACCCTGGGACCGGGGACTGCATGCCCAGTTGCTGAACAAGCTGGCCGATGATGGTTGTCCGTTGGTGACATTTGATTCCTTTTTCCGCGAGCGACGCGAGCCGGCTTCTGATAAGGCACTGGCCGATGCAATGAGGCGGCTGCCGCGCGTGGTGTTGATGGCGGAACAGTCGCAAATAACCCGACCGGGGTTGATTGGCGCGCAACCGACACCCCCCGACGCGATGTTTCTGGACGCAGCCAGGGGAAATTGGGGCGTCGCCAATCTTGACCCGGATTCGGTGAACGATTCGATTGTGCGCCGGCATTGGCCATTTCCCTCGCCCGGACCGTATCCAAGCCTGCCGGAAACAACCGCGCGGCTGGCCGGCGCACAGTTAAACGGCAACCAGCAGGAACGATGGTTTCGTTACTACGGCCGAGAGGGCTCGTGGAAGCGGATGAGCTATCAGTTCGCGTTGACCCAGCCGAAGAATTATTTCCGCGATCAGATCGTGTTCATCGGAACGCAACCCAAAACATCCCTGCCAGGCGATGAACCGGACGAATTCAAGACCCCTTACACACGCTGGACGGGCGAATCCGCCGGCGGGGTGGAAATAATGGCCACTTCATTTTTGAATCTGATGAATGGCGATTGGCTGCGACGACCGGCGTGGTGGATGGAAGCGCTGGTTGTGGCAGCAGGAGGATTATTTCTCGGTGGCGGATTATGCCGGATGAAATTGCTGCCGGCCCTTGTATGGGGAACAACCGTTGCAACAGCCGTCGCGGTCGTGGCGGTCGCATGGAGTTATTTTACAAACTATTGGTTTCCCTGGCTGGTGATTGCCGGGGGCCAGGTGCCGTTTGCCCTGGCATGGGCAGTCGCGGTAAAACCCTCCCGCACTGTAGAAGCCAGCGCAGCCGAAAAACCTCCCAAAATTCCCGGTTATAAGTTGTTCCATCCGCCCTTTGGCGAAGGCGCTTACGGCAAAGTCTGGCTGGCCCGGAATGCGAAGAGGGAGTGGCGTGCATTAAAGGTAATTTACATGGCGAAATTCGACAATCGCACCGCCCCCTATGAACGCGAATTCAATGGCATCAGCCGCTACAAACCCATTTCCGACCAGCATCCCGGTTTGTTGCGGATAGATTTCATCAGCGAAAAACTGGACGGCTATTTCTATTATGTGATGGAACTTGGCGATTCGGTTGAGCGGGACTGGGAGCGCGAGCCAGCAAAATACAAACCCCGCGATTTGCTCAATGAGCGTGTCCGTCTGCAGGGCCATCGGCTTCTGGTGCGCGAATGTGTGCGCATCGGCCTCGCCCTGACTGACGCATTGCAATTTCTCCATCGGCACGGATTGACCCACCGCGATCTCAAACCGCAAAACATCATCTTTGTGGACGGACAACCCAAAATGGCGGATTTGGGTCTCATCACCGAAATCCGTCCGCCGGATGAAATGGGAACCTATGTCGGCACGCCAGGTTTTATGCCGCCGCCACCGGAAAGCCCCGGCACACCGCAAGCGGACATTTATGCCTTGGGCATGCTGCTTTATGTCATCAGCACCGGACGAACTGCCGCACTGTTTCCAGAAATTGCGACAACGTTGGTTGACACGGCGGAGCCGGCGGATTTCCTGCCATTGAACGCGGTCATTCTCAAAGCTTGTCAGGCCGATGCCACAAAGCGCTATGCATCGGCACAAGCGATGCACGATGCCTTGGAAGATGTGCTAAAAATCATTGAAACAAGGCCTTCATGAAGGTGCGGGTGCGGGTAAAAAGCAGGCTCTGCGAATGTGAGTTTCGATCGTCGTTTGAAGTTGGAGCTTCACGGTTCCAAGGTCACGTCTAATGCCGTGTTGTTGGCCTATAGGGGCGATGAGGCGCTGTTGCGGGACATCGAGCCAGCGTTGACCCGACCGGTGGGCGCCCCTCGAACATGCCGGTGGTTTGGTATGCCGGGTTTTTGTAGTAGGCCGAGAGTTGGTCCAGTGCCCAGTACGTGGTGACGAAGGTTGAGCGGCACTGCGGCGAACTGTCCCTCGCGTCGGGTTTATCGTGACCAATCAAATTCAGCCCACCAAACGGGTAGTGCGGTCCTACAACCAACGGGGCATGGCGGAGCAGTGGATTAAGGAAGGCAAGAACGCCGTCAAATGAACCCGTCTGCCCTGTCACGACTTTGTGGACAACCAGATGCAGCTGCAACTGTTCGTGCAGACTTACAACTTGAGCAGTTTCCTGCGGCAGGCGGTGTTGCCCCGGGCTGTGCGTCACTGGACCTTGACGCCGCTACGGGAGAAATTGATCAAGATCGGGGCGAAGGTCGTGCGCCATTCCCGGCAGATCATCTTCCAAATGGCGGAAGCGGCGGTTCCGCGAGAGTTATTCCGGGCCATTCTGGAAAGCATTGGCCGGCTGAGATTGACACCCGCGATGTCAGGATGAAGGCCGACCATGTCAAACCAACGGAAGCCACGGAGGAGGGGGCTTCGCATAGGGTGGAAAAGCGTGTGAAAAGGCGCAAGTCGCTCCGAAACACCCCCGGTGCCGGAGAAAACCAAGGGCGGACTGGAAAAACGACCGCAAAAAGTTCTTGCAAATTGGTCGAGCAAGACGAGAATCGCGAAAGAGACCTATACTGGTCGTGGTCGTGGACTAGAAAACAACCATATGGGAAATCCCAACTGATATTTTTTCCTCCTATGGACGAAAACGAAAATCGTTTTTGGAATTGGATGGAAGGAAATGTCGTCGGTCGGAAAGCGCTCGACGCAATTGCTTGGTTTCGCCAGCTCGGTTTCCGGCACATGGATCGTTACCGCACCTGGAGCGAGATATATTACCGTTTTTATTCTTGGCTGGTAGCAACCGCCCTCATCCTGGTGGTTGCGGTTGCGCTGGCCGGGACGTTCAGGTTTGGGTTGCGTCATTACCGGCACTACAAGGAAATTCGTTGGCAAAAGGAGTCTCAGGCGTTTCTGGCCCGCGGAGATTATCACAACGCAGACTTGAGTGCCAAGCAGGCGCTCATGCTTAATCCCAACAACCTGCCAGCCTGCCGCGTTATCGCCATACTCGACGACCGTGACCATTCGCCACTGACGTTGGAATGGCTGCTGCGCATTGTGATCAATGAGCCCACCGTGGAAAATAAATTAAGTCTGGCGACGGCGGGATTGAATTATCAAAAGCCGCCGTATCCGCTCACCGTTAAGATATTGAAAGAACTCGCTCCAATCGCCACCAACACTGCCGGCTATCAGGTGGTCGCCGCCAGCTTAGCCATGCACACCTATCATCTGGCAGAGGCGGAGTCCCACTTTGAGGCGGCAGCCACACTGGAGCCGAACAATGGACTTTTTAGGATGAACGCCGCCATCCTCCGGATGACCTCGACGAACAAGACGGAGCAAGTTCAATCACGGGCAATCTTGGAGAAAATGCGGTCGGACGACAGTCTCGGTCTGCTGGCTTTTAGAACCATGGTGGCAGACCGGTTGTTGCACAATGATGTGGCAGCGGCAAATGTTTATTCCAGCCAATTGGCGGCCAACCCGCACGCAACCCTGGCTGACCAGTTGCAAAATCTGGACATTTTACGTCAGCTGAAAAGCGATGAATTCAACTACCGCCTGCAAACCGTGCAACAACAGGTGGCGACCAATGCGCCAGCCATTGCGACAGTGTCCGAATGGATGCAGACGAACAACCTCGTGGCGGAAAATCTCGACTGGCTGACGGGTTTGGCCGTCCCCCTCCTACATCAGCGGCCGGTCGAGATAGCCTTGGCGCAGGGTTACCTCCAAAGCGGCCAATGGACGGCGCTGCTGAACAGCGCCTCCCAGGGCAACTGGGATGAATTGGAATTTCTCCGGCTTGCCCTGGTTTTCCGGGCCTGGTCGCAACTGGGGGCGGCGGGAGAAGCCGACACCAGTTGGAATGCCGCCATGGGCGCAACCGCTGGACACCGCGAAGCCATGACACAATTATTGCAACTGGCGGAAAGCTGGCATCTTCAACAAAAACAGGAGGCTTTACTCCTACAGATGGTTCAGGACTTTCCCGAGGAACGCGGAGCGCAGAAGGAACTGGAATTGCTGTATTTCAACAGCGGCAACACCCTTGGCCTGCACCAGCTTTATGCCTTTTTGAATTCGCATTTCCCCGACGAGACATCCTATAAAAATGATCTGGTGGTCACGTCGTTGCTGTTGAAAACCGATGTGCGCGAGGCCTACCAGTCGGCGGAGGAACTTTACACCAAGAATCCTAGCAATCCAATGGCGGCTTCCACTTACGCCTTTGCCCTGCACATGCAGGGCTGGGACAGGCAGGGCGTCGCTGTGCTACAGAAACTCCGGCCAACGGAACTCGCCGAGCCATCCGTGGCGCTTCATTATGGGGTATTGCTCGCGGCCGCCGGAAAAGCCGACCAAGCCAGCCCATGGCTTCAGATCGCTCAAACCAAAGGCCATTTGTTGCCGGAAGAGCAGCAGCTGCTTTCCACAGCACTGGGAATGATCAACTCCCCGATTCCTGACCGGCGACAGTCTGAATGAAAGTGCGGCCGTTGCCATCAACCAATCGTGGATTTACAACCACCAAGACATCCGGGCTGGAAAAAATTATTCCCCTTAAGTTTTTTCGCAGGGCCCCCTTGTTGTGGTCGGAGTTACAATGTTTTACTCAACTAACAACCCCAGCTTTGCTTGGATGATGAGAAAAGCAATTTCAAACCGCCCGACCAACATGCCGGTTCCGGACCTTCAGATCCTCCATACGGAAGATGCGCGGTAATCATCACATCGCCCCCGCGAGGGTTGACATTGATTTAGAAAACAAATGGCTCCCGTCTTTCAAGGTGACAATGGCAAATAATCAGGCGGGGTATGGATGCAGATTTAGGCAAGAATAAATGAGGGTGATCAAGGCAATGGACTTATGGCTTTTCCCTTGTGATTAACCCTGATGGAACTCTTGCTGTCGGGGGGGGGCATTGAACATTCATCTCCGTTGTAACACTTGCTTGGAATGTGAACGTCCTTGTGTCAACTGTAACAGGTTGAATATCCTTTGCCTGAAGTTTATGCTTTGAAGCTAGTTGACAAAGCAAAGGGTCAATTTGTTCGGACTCCCATAATAAACATTCATATAAAAGTTCCCCAGTGGAGCGCTTGGTGAACCTCACAAATGATACGATTACCGTATCCAATATCACTTTCCCAGCGGCCATAGCGTCATACAGTATAATAAGGGGAAGGGGTTTGTCAAGATTTCATTTTCCCTTACTAACACGGGGTTTTGTGTATGCTAAAGTGTCAGTAAGATTTGCGGCCTGGGCCGGGGTCTCACAGAGCAGGTTCACCGCTTGGCGCGCCTTGTTGAAATCCACCCGCATACCGTCCAAATGCTGTTTGTCTGACAATAATTCTCCACAACGCAAACAGCGGCAGCGTTGCACTGTGAAGTTTTTGTTTGTGAATCGGCCAAAATTCTTAACCTCGCCATCGCAGCAGTAACAGTTCGCTTGACCTTTCGCGGCCAAGACGTAAACTAAACTTTGTATCTACCCGATACGCAACTTTAGGTCTATGGCCTTTAGTTGCGAAGCCGCTGTGTTAACGCACGGCGGCTTCCTTGTTTTATTGCTTAACTTTTCGTTTCCGACACTTCCTTTGGCAATCTGTCCAAAAGGCTGCTAAGAGCGCCCCGAGAAGCTGACAGTGCAGCCTCCCGCCGCTCACGGGATTTCTATTGAAGTTGTTCACAACGCCCCTTTCTGCACGGCAACAATTTGGCGCACCATGACCCACGACTCAACGCTTGATCAAATCAAGCCTGGCTGACATTTAATTTCATCCTACATCTGAAACACCACGGCCAGCGCCATCGCATCAAAAATGTCCATGCGGCTGTCCTCGCTTTTCCACAGTTTGCGTTTCGGCGGCAAACGCGAAGCCAGTTCATCTGGAAATTGAGACGCGAGCATTTCAGCCATTTCCTGTTTTGTTCCCCTTGCATTGTCAAGCAGCAAGGTCTGCAATTGCCCTTTTGAAATCAGTTTCACCTTAATTTTGTGCTTCTCCACCATCCGTTTGATTTGCCGGTTGAGCGTTTTGATCCTGGGATAGCGACGCGAGCCTTTGGCCTCCACATCTTGAAGCACCAAAACGTCAGGCTGGTAAAAATTAAGCAATTTTTCCAGCTTGGCTAAGGATTGGGCGTTTTTGTCCCCATCCGCCACCCGGCGACCAAATTCAATAATCGTTCTCTGCCCTTCCATGACGACAAAGCCAAAGCCCCCGGCAGAAAGCGCGACAGCCAAGATGCGAAAATGTTTTAATGGTGTTTGATTCATATTTGTGATGGATTATGCAATACCCTTGAAACCAGACTGGCAAGCGCCTGATGCCTCTTGGGGTTTTGATTCCCAGCTTTCCTATAAGTGAGAAGTTTGGCTCTTTCCGCCACCTCCTGTTCGATCTGCTGATACAGGCCGGCAAATAGTTCGCGAATCGGTTTACCGTAAATCGCCTCATACGCCAGTGCCGACCGGAGGCTTGGCTCGCGGGTGAACTTCTCATCACGGCACACCTTGCCTCCTTTGTCTTCGCCCTTGAAGCCCAGCAAAAAGGCCGTTTCCTCCTGCCAAAGTGCGAGGCGGTTTCGGTTGGTTCTCAGATAATTTGTAAGTTGAGGCGAAGACATGGTGGCAATGCGAACGAACCCTGTGCGCGAACAGAGCCACAATAGCCGGGTGCCGTAAATTATCGAAGACGGGTCCACTTGCCAAATCTGGCAAGTGGCATAAAAAAGCCGAACCAGTCCGGCTCGGCATTCAATGATGTATTATAACACGTTATTACATTTCTGTCAAAGACACGGGAAGCCCGCACTTGCCAGATTTGGCAAGTCAGACCGTCTTTGTCCGGAAGCGACAAGCCGATAAAGTGGCGGCATGAAAACACCAAATCAATTGAGCCGCGAGGCCATCGAGGAGTTCAAAGCCATTTATCAAGAGGAATTCGGCGAGATATTATCAGACGATGAAGTGCAGGAGATTGCTATGCGCCTGCTTCGTTTTTTCGGGATTTTGAACAAGGGAAAATAGCAGCTTCGTTGACGCTTCCATGTTGGCGGGGTAGCATGGCCTTGTATTCCCCGTTGGTTGCCGCTTCCCCTTCGTTACGAACACACTTCAATGCCAGGATATTTCATTTACTGCCGCAAATCATCAGAAGCCGAAGACCGGCAGGTTCTTTCCATTGAATCGCAAACCCGCGAACTGGAGCAGTTGGCCGCAAAACTCAATCTGCCCGTGGCCGAGATATTGACCGAATCAAAATCCGCCAAAGCCCCAGGAAGACCCGTATTCAATGAAATGATGCAACGGCTCTACCGGGGCGAAGCTGCCGGCGTCATTTGCTGGAAACTGGATCGTTTGGCCCGCAACTCGGTTGACGGCGGCGCCATCATCTGGGCCATCAAGCAACATGGCATCAAAGTGATGACCCCGGCCCAAAGCTATGCCCGCGAGGATGACAACATCATCCTCATGTATATCGAATTCGGCATGGCTCAAAAATACGTTGACGACTTGAGCAAGAACGTCAAACGCGGCCTCAAAACCAAGATTGAGAACGGCTGGTATCCGGGCGTGGCCCCGGCGGGCTATTTGAACCACACCGACAGGCTGACAGGTCAAAACACCCTCATCAAAGACCCGGAGCGTTTCCCGATAATTCGGAAAATGTGGGAAACGATGCTAACCGGCCTCCACACGCCGCCAAAGATTCTGGAAATGGCCAACACTGAATGGGGCTTTCGCACCCGGCCAACCCGGCGCATGGGCGGCAAACCGCTGGCCCGAAGCGCCATCTACCAAATTTTCACCAAACCGTTCTATTGCGGCAGGTTTGAATATCCGAGCGGGAGCGGCCAATGGTATCAGGGGAAGCACGAGCCGATGGTCACGGAGGCGGAATATGACCGGGTGCAGACGTTGCTTGGCCGAAAAGGAAGCCCCCGCCCGCAAGCGCATCACGAATTTCCATTCACCGGCCTCATCCGCTGCGGCGAGTGTGCCCGGATGGTGACGGCCGATGAAAGACATCAGGTCATTTGCAGCAATTGCAAATTCAAGTTTGCCTACCGACACCGCGATGCCTGCCCGCGTTGCAAGACGACGATTGAAAAGATGGTGAACCCGCTGTTTCTTCATTACACCTATTACCATTGCTCCAAAAGCCGAAGGCCATTGTGTCCACAGAAAGGGGTGACAGGAAAAGAATTGGAGGATCAAATTAGCGAACGCCTTGCGTGGATCACCATTTCCAAGAAGTTCAAGGAGTGGGCCGTCAAACACCTGCATGAATTGCACGAACAGGAGAAATCCTTGCAGGATGAGATTATCAAGGTCCAACGGAAGGCGCATCATGAATGCCTGGAAGCGATTGACGGTCTTTTGAATCTCAAGACATCGTCCGGCAACAAGAACGGGATTTTACTGTCCGATGACGAATACGCGCAACTCAGGGGCAAGCTGCTTGGTGAAAAGGCGGCTTTGGAGAAATTGATTAACGACGCCGACAAGCGCTTGGAGCAGCAATTAAAAATGTCAGAGGAAACCTTTGAAGTCGCCTGCACCGCACAGAAGCGGTTCGCCGAAGGTGATCCCAGTGTCAAAAAAGAGATTTTTACCACCGTCCAATCGAACCTAACTTTGAAAGACAAAAAGCTGTTATTTGAAGCCAGAAAACCGTTCTTGATACTTGAGAACGTGATATACCCTGAAAAGCCCATAATATCGCCAATCGAACCTGAAAATGTCGTTGTGACGCAAAGACAGAAAATGCAAACTATCTTCATGCGTCCTTACATGCTGGGAGACTTAGACGATGTTAGAACCTCGGTGCGTAAAGCCAAGCGTGCGGCCGCACTCATATACGCTCACTTCAAAAACGAGTTTGGGTCCCCTGGTCAGCTGTGATGAATGATATTTTTATATCATGCGGCCAGTATTATGAGTCCAACAAGCTGATGGAAGACGGTCCGACTTGCCATATTTGGCAAGTATAGTTATTATCCAACAGAATCGTCGCCTTCGGGTAATGCTGTCGCACTTCCGGTGGTGAAAAGCTTGTCACAGTGCGCAAGCATAGACTCAATGAAACGTCCATGATATATGGCATACACCTCAGACGACATTTGTGATTTTTGAGGTGGCATAATGTTTAATACGAGGCGTTCTTTTTCTACCACCGATGGTCGAAGCCATGCCAGACCTTTCCATTGTGTTGCCGTATGTGTGAAATCGCCGTTTTTATCATAAGACCATGTAGCTACATGGCCGTCATCAATGGCTTTTTTGAAAGCCGCCAACAATTTATTTGGGGTATTTGTTACCATGTAAATTGCCATATGTTTTAGGAGTTGTTGATTGAGTTAAATAGATATTGACCCGACATATTTGTCATCAGCGTAAAAGACCTCTCACAACCGGAATATGTGAGGCGATACGATAAAACCATTCCCAGCGCACTTCACCGCGCATTTTGTGGTTCTCCAATTTGACCACCCGCATTTTTAGGTCGCCCACTTCGCCCTGAACCGTAGTGAGCCGTTCAATATACCGTCCCAATACATACGCCGCCATGACAGCGATTATACAGATAAATATCAAAGTTGATGTTTTCATATATCGGTTTAATCCACATGCTCGTTCCACGCCGCTTTGAACGCCTCGTCATTCTTCGCGGCGTCCTCAATGGCGTCTTGGATCTCGCCGGTGATGCCAGCGGTGTTTTTGAACCAATTGATCAAAACCGTCGGATTGTCGAAGTGCTGCGCCTGTGCCATCTTCAGATTGGCGCTCATCTCGCCGACATACTTGTTGGCTTTGGTGCGGTAAATCTTTATCCGTGGCGTCGGGCCGCTGCTCTGACCGATCAATTCACCGGTAAAATCGAGGTTGGCAATGCCAGCTCGCTCAATGCTGAAATTTTCCATATATTGTAATTTGCTGTTCGCACGAAACGTGGCGCGTGATTCACGGGCGGACAAACCGGTCTGCCGGCGGAACTTGTTTATCAACCTATTTTTTTAAGATTTGGCTTAAACTTTTTCCGGTATCTTCTCGGATCGTTTCCAATTTGGTGTCGGAACGGTAGCCTTTGGCAAAATCATGGCCGTATTCTTTCCGCAATGTGCCAACTTTAGTGTCGCCGCGCTTTTCACGGATTTGGCCGTCTCTGTCACGCTCGCGGCCATCAAGCCCTTTGGGATAATATTTATTACTCATGGTTTTTTTATTTTATATTTTATTTTGTCTGCAAATCGCCGCACTGCTGATATTATGCGCGGCAAAATTCTTTTTTGTGAAGCAGCCTGCTGCTGCCTAATTTCACGAGCTTTCGGGTGCTCACCCGTAGCCAGGTATCCGCACTTATCACCTTTTGCAGTCAGGCCCGGAAATAGGCAATAATTGTGACAAATTCCGAGATGCTCAACATCCATTATTCCTGGAACAAAGTGGAAATGTTGTGTTCCTACGTCTGAAATTTCAAATGGGGCGATAACCATTGAGAGCATCTGCAACACTTCAAGCGACGCGAGATTTGAGCTGAACGGAAAAACATTTTCATTTCGCTTAAGCACATGATCCCGCGCCAGGGATTGGATGTACGACGGGTTATCCAAATCACCCCTCCTTTCCGTTTCAATGTAGCCCGAATCGTATTGCCCCAAACATTCCAAACACCTGCGGGTCGGACACGCAATGTGGGCCTGCCAATCCGCTCCACGCAAATCGCCGTTCGGCTTTGTATGGACTGCAATTCCACCATCGACTACAGGAATCAAATGAGCATAGGCAATAAGATTCAAAATATAACGCGCCCAAGGCCGGTCGACGCAACTAAACAAAACGTCACAATCCAATGCTTCGCGAAATCCGTCTTCTTCCGTAACGCTACACGGAATTGGTTTTATGGTAAAATGTTCAGCAGTTGCACTCTTTTTCAAGGCATCCTTCAAAACGTCAACTTTCAGATGCTTTTTTAGGTAATCCTCTTGTGTCGCATGAAGAAGGCGGTCGAGGTTGTGTTTTTCAACAACGTCAAAATCAATGAGAGTGATTTCTTGTATACCCATCCGTGCCAAAGTCTCGGCAACAATACTTCCGACACTTCCGACACCGATAACGCCAACTTTAAGACGGGCAAGCTTTTGCTGCT
>Ga0181516_10000563_pt1 | contig 33212 bp, 32 predicted proteins | sample PEATcosm2014_Bin_25_FD_121104 | JGI IMG/M metagenome (GOLD analysis project Ga0181516, IMG submission 121104) | Peatland microbial communities from MTU Mesocosm Facility, Houghton, MI, USA - PEATcosm2014_Bin01_10_metaG | ecosystem: Environmental > Terrestrial > Soil > Wetlands > Peat | place... | reverse complement strand
GACAGCCATAAAGTACCACCCGCTATGACTAATAGCAAAAGACCGGCGATGACGGCAACAAGGGATTGTGAATTCACTGTTCGACTCCTGCTTATTCAAGATATATTAAGGATATTCGTCGGCAGGTGCCTCGGACATCCACGGCTTTTCTGCCTGATTTCGTGAACCATCGATTAGAACGTTTTGACAGCGAATTATGGCATGAGCAAGTCAATATCAGAAAAATTTCCCCTGATCCGCCCCATCGTCCTGATCGGCATGATGGGAGCGGGAAAAACCAGCGTGGGTCGCGCGCTGGCCGCATTGTTGGACGTGCCGTTCTTCGATGCCGACACGGAGATCGAAGCTGCGGCAGGCTGCAGCGTCGCGCAAATTTTTGCCGATTATGGCGAGGCCGAATTCCGACGTATGGAACGGCTGGTGATTGCGCGGCTTCTCGATAGCGGCGCATGTATTTTATCGCTCGGCGGGGGTGCGTTTATGGATGAGACGACGCGCCAACATATCAAGCGCGCCGCTGTATCCGTGTGGATTAAGGTCGATCGGGAGATTCTTTTACAGCGTGTGATGCGCCACGATACGCGCCCACTGCTTAGGGGCGGGAATCCGGAAGAAAAACTGACGAAGATCCTTGCCGAACGCGCGCCAGTCTATGCCGAGGCGGACTTGATCGTTGTTTGCGATGACCGGCCCGTCACGCACAATGCGCGCCACATTGAGGAGGCGATAAGGGAGCGAGAACGCAAGTAAGACAGATGGATCCCCGCCTTCGCGGGGATGACGCAGGCTTATACTACGAGTTATTCCCTAGCCTTATATCCAAGTAGGCCGCGCGGCGCAGGTCGCGCAGAAGGCGGCGGGCTTGCAGTTCAAGCTTTTCCGTGCCGATCGAGTGCATGATCGCATCGCGGTCAATCTCGCCGCCGTCATGCCTGTTGCAGACAACCAAGAGCGCCGTGCCTTTGTCGGTTGCCAGAGGTTCGCTGGAACTTCCGGCGGAGACGTTGCGTACTTTATCGGCCAGCCAGTTTGGCGCTTTCGCCAGATTCACATTGCCCAGTTTTTGCGCTTTCCATTCGGGAAAGGATGACAAAGCGGCATTGATGCCGTCACAACTTTTAATCGTCGCGCGCAAACGCACAGCGTCCGGCGGGATGGTGGCTGCGGGTACACCTGCGGTGCGGGGGCGGAAAATCTGCACCAGATTAAGTGTGGTTTTGCTGGGATCGCCCAGAGAAACGGTGCGTCTGTCGCGCACACCCAAAATATGGAAACCGCTGGCGGTGCGGATCGGATCGCTGACCTGACCGTTGCCGGCGTTGGCCAGGGCGCGGTTAATCTCGGGCGCAAGCTGGCCTTGTTGAATCCAGCCGATGTCGCCGCCTTGCGCGGCGCCCACACCTTGCGAGAATTGCCGGGCGAGGGAGGCGAAATTCGCCCCATGCTTGACTTGATCGACCAGATTTTCGGCGGTTTGCTTGACCTGATCCTCATCTTTGGGATTGTCCACGGTCAGAAGAATTTCGCTGACCAGATATTCCTCTTTACCCGCATCGGCGCGCACGCGGTCGATGACGGCGTCGATTTCGTCATCGCCGATCTCAACTTTGGGACGTAATTCGCGTTGCACGACTTTGTTCCATAATAATCCGTCCTTGACCTGGGCCGTCATCGCGGCGGGGGACGCTCCGTGGCTGGCGACAAATTGCAGCATGTCGCCCGGGATGTTGTTGTCATGGGCGATGTGTTCAAGCGCTTGGTTGATCTCATCCTGAGAAACACTGAGGTCGAGGCGTTTGGCTTCCTGCGTTTGTAGCTGCTCGTCGATCAGGCTGCGTAAAATTTGCGGCAAAAAATGCGCGCGCACTTCGGCGTTATCGGGCAGGCCGGATGACAGGATGGCCAGCCGCAGACGCTGTTCCAGATCGGTCGTGGTGATGACGCCGTCATTGACGACGGCGGCGATGCCCGTGCCCGTATCGCCCGAAGGCGCGACGGCAGAAAGCTGGTTGACGCGCTGCGCCCACGCCGGTGTGGAGAGAGAGAGCAACATCGCGAGGAGAAGAAGCTTTTTCATGCGGCCTGTAGGGGACAGAGGAAAGGAGGGACAGGTTAATGCGGATTTGGGGCGATGAAAACGAGAATCTTTAATATGAAAAGGTCGGGGGTGGATTGGGTATAGGGCTAAATGGTATAATAGAGCTGAAAGTTCATTATGCCACTGATTAGACTGATTGGAGAATGGGGATGAACAAAGACACAAGAAAAATCATAGAAATTCATACGGCAGAACATCGACAGCGCGCGCGCAAAGAAGGGTTAGACAAGGCTCTTAAAGAATTATTGGTCAGGATTCATTCGACTGAAGAGGCGATATGCATAAGAAATCCTGTAGAGCGGGGCAAGCCGCCAAGCTGCTCTGCCGAAGTTTCCGATGTCCGGTTGATGTTCGACAATGACGATGCTTCTCACGCACCGCTGATCGGTGTGGGTGCCGATTTTACGAAGGCCAAGGAAGATCTTTTTGCCAAAATACTGAATCCGCGTCTGTCTTGCGGACGTTCTTCGGTCAAACTGATTTTTTTAGCAGTAGGGGAGCCGGGGAATCCCCATACGCGCGTCATGGTTCTTCAGATTTAACGTGCTGTGCATCCCGTTTCTTGCTTTCCCGCCCCGTTTTAGGGTTAATGCTCATTTAGCAGTCCATGAAAATAAAAAAGGGCTGGATTGAACATATATCTGAATGATATTGAAACCGAACAGAGGCCAATTCCAATATGTATTAATATAGCGGATGAGGAAATTGATATGACTCACGACATAAGTGTTTCTGCGGAAGAAATTAGAGAGACAGAGCGTAAGTATGGGCCAGTGTGGGCCTTGAAAGATTTAAGGGTTTCAATCTACTCGGCCAACGACGTGACAAGCGCATGTTTTCATGCCGAGAAGCCTGGTGTTAGCGACACTGTTTATGCTGAACTTTCAGATGTCCGCATTGCGCCCAGGAATGAGCCTGCATGTAATTCACCTATAGTCGGCGCAGGGACTAACCTCATCGAAGCGCAGAAAAACCTTCTTGACGCGGTACTCGATCCATCCGGATATACTGGCTTGAAAGATGCCCAATTAGTCGTGGGGGATCCTACAGAGCCGCGTGCGCGCGTTAATATTATTCAAGGCGGCAGTCTGCGGCTTACAGTTTAAACGCCCGCTTCAGCTCTGAGACCAGATCGAGGCGTTCCCACGAAAAATGACCGTCTTCTTCCGGTTCGCGGCCAAAATGGCCGAAGGACGAGGTTTTCTTGTAGATCGGGCGGCTGAGCTGCAAATGCTCGCGGATGCCGCGCGGCGACAGTTTGACCAGCTCGCGCAGAATCTGCGGCAGGTTTTCGACATCGACATGGTTGGAATCGTTGGTCGAGACATAAAGCGCTAAAGGTTCGGACACCCCTATCGCATAGGCCAACTGGATCGTGCAGCGGTCGGAAATACCAGATGCAACGACGTTTTTAGCCAGATAGCGCGCCATATAAGCGGCGGAACGGTCGACTTTGGTAGGGTCTTTGCCCGAGAAGGCGCCGCCGCCATGCGGTGCCGCGCCGCCGTAGGTGTCGACGATGATTTTGCGTCCCGTTAATCCTGCATCACCGTCGGGGCCGCCGATAACAAAACGTCCTGTCGGATTGACGTAGAAATATTGCTCTTCCGGCATCCAGCCTTCCGGCAAGGCCGCTTTGACATAGGGGCGTACGAGTTCGCGCACTTCGGCTTGATCGATGCTTTCGTCATGTTGGGTTGAAACAACGACGCGCGCGGCGCGCGTTGGTTGGCCATCGACATATTCCAACGTCACTTGGCTTTTCGCATCCGGCCCGAGCAAGAGCAATTTTCCGGCGTGGCGATCTTCGGAGATCAGGCGCAGGATTTTATGCGCGTAGAAAATCGGCGCGGGCATGAAGGTTGGCGTTTCGCGGCAGGCAAAGCCGAACATGATGCCTTGATCGCCCGCGCCTTCATCCTTGTTGCCCGAGGCGTCGACGCCGATGGCGATATCGATGGATTGCGGATGAACGTAATTTTGGATATCCGCCCATTGCCAGTGGAAGCCCTTCTGGGCATAGCCGATATCGCGGATGGCTTCGCGCGCGGTCTCTTCCATATGATGCGGTGTGATGGAAGAGGGCCCGCGAATTTCGCCTGCAAGAATGACGCGGTTGGTCGTTGCCAGTGTTTCGACCGCGACGCGGCTGTGCGGGTCTGCCGCCAAAAACAGATCGACGATGGAATCGGAAATACGGTCGCAAACCTTGTCGGGATGGCCTTCGCCGACGGATTCGGATGTGAATAAATATGTGCGGGGGTGAGACATGAGAAACTCCAAGTAAAAAAGGTAAGGGGAGGCCTTCAGGATTCAGGGAAAATATAGAAAATTCCCCTGAAAGCTAAACGCGCATGGGCATGAGGACATAAAGGGCGCTGGCGTCCGAAACGTCTTGAATGATGGCAGGAGCAGCGGCATCGGCGAGCATGAAGCGCGCGCCGTCACCTTCGACTTGCCGCAGGATATCAAGCAGATATCCTGCGTTAAAGCCGATATCGAGCAAGGCGCCGTCATATTCGGCCTCCAGCTCTTCTGTCGCGCTTCCGGCTTCGGGCGAGTTGGCGGTTAGAACGATATGTCCCGGGGCGACGCTGATTTTAATCGCGCGCGATTTTTCCGAAGAAATGGTGGCGACGCGATCAACGTCGGCGGCGAAAACGCGGGTATCGACTTGCAGCATTTTATCGTTGCCGGAGGGGATGACGCGTTCATAGTCGGGGAAAGTCCCGTCGATCAATTTGGAGGTAATGACGACGCCGCCGAAGGTAAAGCGCACTTTGGTTTCCGACAGCGCAATTTCGATTTCGCCGTCGCTTTCATCGATCAGTTTGCGCACTTCGCCGACGGTTTTGCGGGGCAGAATGACGCCCGGAATGCCCACCGCGCCTTCCGGCGCGGGCATTTCAACGCGCGCCAGACGATGTCCGTCCGTCGCGACTGCGCGCAACACGTCGAGCTTCTTGTTTTTGGCGGCGTGCAGATAAATGCCGTTCAGATAATAGCGTGTTTCCTCGGTCGAAATGGCAAAACGCGAACGGTCGATCAGGGCGCGAAGATCGGCGGCCGACAGACGGAAGGTATGTTTCAGGTCGCCGTCGGGCATGACGGGGAAGTCTTCGACCGGCAGGCAGCCGAGCTTGAAATTCGAGCGTCCCGACGTCAGGGTCAGCTGGTTAGCGCTGGCGGCGTTAATCTCGACCTCGGCTCCGTCGGGCAATTTGCGCACGATTTCATAAAGCGTATGCGCGGGTGCGGTGACGGCGCCTGTTTTGCTGATTTGTGCGTCAATCGACTCATTAATCTCAATTTCCATATCGGTCGCGATCAGGGACATGTCCTTGGCCGTGACGCGGATCAGCACATTGGCGAGAATGGGGATCGTATTGCGACGTTCAACCACGCTTTGGACGTGGCTGAGGCTTTTCAACAGGGCGTCGCGCGACAAAGTGAGTTTCATGGAAATTTCCGCATCCTGTGGACTTGAGAATCAGAATAACATTATTGGACTATTAGAGTTAGCAAAGAAACTTTCCTGTGGCTAGTGGCGAGAGAGGTCTTTATGCTGGTCGTTTCTGTTGGTTAGGACACCTCATGACATCTTCGTACGATCATTTCGGCATTGTGGGCGCGGGCGCGTGGGGGACGGCTTTGGCCGCGACCCTGAGGCGGGCTGGACGCGCGGTGACTTTGTGGGTTTTTGAGCCGGATTTGGCCCGCACTTTGGCCGAAAAGCGGGAAAACACAGCCTATCTGCCGGGGATTAAACTGCCAGCCGAGATTGGCATAACGGCCAACATGGCCGATCTGGCTGTTTGCGACGCTGTGGTGCTGGCGTCTCCGGCGCAATATTTGCGCGTAACGGCAAAAGCATTATTACCTCATTTGGGTAAGCCCACGCCTTTGATTGTCGCGGCTAAGGGCATCGAATTGACGACTCACCGGTTGATGAGCGAGGTGGTTACAGAAGAACTGCCGCATCATCCTGTTTTTATTCTTTCCGGCCCCAGTTTTGCGGCTGAAGTCGCCAGGGAATTGCCTGCGGCGCTGACCTTGGCCTCCGAATCGGACGGGGCCAAACTGGCGCTGGCGATGTCGTCGCCGGGCTTCCGGCTTTATACCACGGATGACATTATTGGCACGCAAATCGGCGGCGCGGTCAAGAATGTGCTGGCCATCGCTTGCGGCATTGTTGCCGGACGCGCTTTGGGTGAGAACGCCCGCGCCGCGCTGATTACGCGAGGTTTGGCGGAAATTATTCGCCTGGGCGTGGCTTTGGGCGCGCGTGCGGAAACTTTGATGGGGCTGTCGGGTTTGGGCGATGTCGTTCTGACGTGCTCCAGCCCACAATCGCGCAACATGTCGCTTGGTTTTGCTTTGGGGCAGGGCGTGCCGTTGAACGAGATTCTGGCGGCCCGCTCCGGCGTAACCGAAGGCATTACGACGGCTGCCGCGACTCTGGGATTGGCGCGCCGCCATGGCGTCGATATGCCGGTGGTGAGTGCCGTCGATCTGATTTTGCGCGACAAGGCTAATATCGACGACATCATCGTCGGATTGTTGGCGCGGCCTTTAAGAAACGAGACCGTTTAATTCGGCGACTATTAGAAAAACAGCGCCGATAGCAGGACGCGCACTAAGGCGGCGCATACCAATATTATTGCAAGGAAGCTGCTGATTAGAGTTGCCATCGGTTTTCCCGCTTCGCGCAAGACGTTTTCGCGGTTGTTGAGTTTGGATTCAAGCCCGATGATTTCTTTTTGTATGTTCAGATACAAAAGCCGCGCGGCGAGAAAATCCTGCTGATCGCGTTCGATGCGATCTGGGTTGTCGATAAGTTGAAGCAGCCGCGACAGATTGCCGGACGCTATGATTTCTTTGGCTTGTTTCTGCAAGCCCTCGCGCAGCGCCTTGCTGTAAAACCGTTGCAGCGCCGGAGCGACAATGGGTGACAGCCACGCGGCAAGCTGCGGTAGGTTGTCGGGCCCGCTTCTATACTGCAGGTCGGCATATAATTTTATCAAGGCGATGCCGCGTTTGAGCGGGTCGCTTTGCCCATTCATTGAGGCAAAGCCGGACTCGCCGCGTTTTTCCCGCACAAGAAGAAAGGCGGCGATATGGCGGTCCATGGGCTCGGGTGGTTTGTCATTGCCTGCCGCTATACGTTCCAGCGCGGGCAAAAGCAGTTTGGGGGATGTGACGAACTGCTTGCGCAACATCGGGCTGAGGCAGGGCAGACTTGGATTAGCTTCGTAAAGGGCGCGCTCGACGCCGTTGCCGAAAGAAGGCTTCTCGATGACATTCTTCATGCGTTCGAACAGCTGTCCGACCACGATATAGTCGACCTTGTTATCCTCCTGCATTTGGATCCATAGGGAGACGAGCTGGCTGACGATAATTTCCGAGAGCGGCTGAACGTTACTGTTGCCGGTCAACATCGCTTCGGCCAGCAGCGTTGGAATTCCTAAAGGCAGAGCGGAAATGCCGCGATAGCGGATCGGCGCGGTGGGCTCGAGAGTGATGCAAACGCGGGCGACCAGTTGATCTTCGTAATGCGTCGTCTTGCCGTTTTGTTTAAGATCGCTGATGGTGTCATCGACGTCTTTGGTGCGGTCCTTGTCGCTCATGGCGCGGCGCAGCCACTTATTCAGGGATTCGTTCTCGATGACTTTGGCGGCCTCGGTAACATTTTCGGATAATGCTGCCGTGAGCGGGCCGATTTGCCAGTAGTCTTTGCCTAAAAAGGAAAAATTGCGCGAGGCGCGGCGTCCGGCATCCGAGCTTTTCGGCGTCATGCGCCGTCCGCTCAGCCACATATCGAGATCGGACGCTGTCCAACGCGTTGTGGCGTCGTCGGCGAGAAGACCGCGCAAAATTTCTATATGCGGCGGCGGCAGGCGATGATTGCCGAGGATGGCGCCGAAACTGCCGCGCTGCATTTTGATGTCGATAATCTCTTGATCGCTGAGCCCCTGCAGCGGGTTGCGGCCCAGTACGAGGAAAGCGATGATAATGCCAAAAGCGTAACAATCATCGGCGGGCGTGCCGACGCCGCGTCCCAGCGGCATCGCCAGAGCGCGTTCAATGGGTTCGAAAAGGATCGGTTGCCCCACGCCTGCGGGAGAGGACAGGCACTCGCCGATTTGCGGCGAAAGGGCCGTGCCGATGCGCCAGAATATGTTGTTCAGGCGCAAGCCGTGATGCACGACACCAAAATTATGCAAGCCGATCAGGCCGCCGATCATCGGCGCAATAAACTGGCGATTGATCGCGTCCTCGCTGAGAGGCTGGCGCACCTCGTCGAGAAACATAATCATGCGCGGCGCGGTTGGCCTTTGATAAACCAGCGCATAGGCATTGCTGCCGTCAATCCAGGGAACGACGCCGCCTTCGATCAGGCGCAGGACGGCGGGATTGTCTATGTTCTGCATAGACTGCACGCTCTCAAGGCGCGGCGGCAGTCCCGACTGGCAGATAATGGCAAAAAGGCTGGAAGCGGCGTCGGATTTATAGCGCGCGGCAAAGGCTATGCCGCCGGTCGCGTCGAGATCCGGCAACGGCATCGAGGGAAAAATATCAATACGCGACCCGAGCGCTACGCTGGGTACCGAAGATATCTTTTGCGTGTCTTCATAGGCCATAAGGGAGAACTACCGCCGGAGGGAGATTCGGATTCTAAATCATTTATACCGATTATGGAAACGTCCGTTTTCGATAAGCCAATCGATAGGGTGTTTGGTCGTCGAAAGAAGGGATGGCGTACAGTAGATCGCCGTTCCAGAGAGCAGGCAGGCTGGCGCGGATGCGACCTTGAGGGATGAGGCGTCGCAAGGTGGGGGCAAGTTTGTCGATGAGGTCGTGGGGCGGGTTGCCGAGCGCGCGGATCGTGACGGGGGCAGTGGTGGTATATGCTGTTACCAACCAGCGCCCGTCCCATAAAACCGTGATGCCGGAAGACAGGGGTAGGGATTCAGAGGCGGCGGAGGGTTCGCGCAAGATTGTTACGTGATCTGGGACCAGCGCGGCGATGCAGCCGTATAGGGTGCGGGTTTGATCGTCGCCTTGGTTGATGGCATCCAGCAAAGCCGACACAGCGGCATGTTCGGGCGGATAGTCATCATCATGGACATAGCGCAGACAGGCGGTCAAAGCGCGGCGCGCGATTTCGGGGGGTGTGGCATATAACCCTGCGCGATCTATGCGGACGCTGCCCCCCAATTCGGCTTGCGCCGTATTCTTCAGAAATTCTTGTGTGATGTGATCAAGGGCATCCTTGGCTTCGCGGGCACGTGCGCCGAGATTCAAAAGGCTTTCAACCGTGAGGCCTTCAGATTCCAGCAAGGGCAAAATCTTGCGCAAACGCCCGCGCGCGTATTTTTCCGACGCATTGCTGGGGTCGGTGACGTAGGGGATTTGCGCCGCCTCGCAGGTCGCAATCAATCTTTCTTTGGCAACAGATAAAAACGGGCGCAGCAAACGGGTGTCCTCGCGCGAGGTTTGCGCGGCGATGCCCGCCAGCCCGTCGATGCCGCTGCCTTTGGCAACGCGCATCAGAATGGTTTCGGCTTGGTCGCCGCTGTGATGCGCGGTCAGCAAATCACCCGCACCGTGGCGGCGGCAGGCCGCCGTCAGCAAATCGTAGCGTGCGGCGCGGGCTTTTTCATGCAGGCGCGTGGGAACGGAATCATGTTGCCACGGCAGGATTTCGGCGGGGATGCCCATTTGTTGTAGCTGGGTTTTAACTTGCGCAGCTTCGGCGGCCGATTCCGGCCGCAATCCATGTTCGACGATAAAGGCAATACAATCGCGTTGGGCCCAGCGTTTGACACAAACGGCCAAGGCCATACTGTCGGGGCCACCGGAGACGGCAAGCGCAATTTTGTTGGCGAAAGGCGCAAAGCCCTGCATCAAGAGGGCGAATTCTTCGGCGCTGACTGCCGTTAATGCGCCGGACATTTGAGCTTGGCGCGTTCATCCTCGGCGCGGGATTTGAGCGTGGGTGCCGCGTTCGGATATTTGGTTTTAAGTTCATGCAGCGTCACGCAGGCGTCGGATATTTTGTTTAGAGCGCCGAGCGACATGCCGAGTTTTAACAAACTGTCCGGCGCTTTGGCACCTTGGGGGTTTTGTTGATAGGCGTCGGCGAAAGCGACGGCGGCTTCGTCAAAGCGGGCGCGGACATACAGGGTCTCGCCGTACCAGTATTTGGCGTTGTCGATCAATTTGTCCTTAGGATTCTTGTCGATGAAGGATTTGAAGGCTTGCTCGGCTTCGGGATAGCTGGCTTGTCGCAGGAAGTTAAAGGCGCGTTCATATTGTTCTTCGGGCGTCAGGCCGTAATCAGGAGGCGCGACGGGTAAAGGGGTCGATTGCGGTTTGTTGACCGCACCTGTCACGCGGCCGTCTTGCATCTTGATAGCGCCGAGTGTGCCGTTGGCATCGACAGGCGCTGTCGCGGTGGGCTGCGTAGCGGCGGGTTGTTGCTGCGGGACGGGCTGAACAACGGGCGCTGCTACGGTTTGCGCGGATTCCAGTTTGGTCAGACGCGCATCGCTGTCGCTTTGCATTCTTTGCAGCGTTTGCTCGATGCGCCGCATCGAAAATTCGATTTGCTCGATGCGGCCGTTCAGGTTGCGGATTTGCTCTTCCTGATTCATCAGGCGCGTTTCGTTATTCGTGGCGCTGTTTGAGGAATAAGGCTCATCTTGCGCCAACACAGGGATTGTCGCCATAAGCGCGACGCAGGAGAGAAGGCAAATTCGGGAGAATTTCATGAAACGGACGGGGGTTAGAGATCACGGGCGATAAGCGAGTTTATGCGCCGAGAGGGAAAAGTCAAACACAGTGAAGGGAGATAAGAAGATTATGTATAAACTTTCGTCATTCCCGCGAAAGCGGGAATCCAGCTGCGCCGCGTCTGCGGCGCTTATAAACCCAACTGCAATTCGGAAGGAAGCACTGTTTGACTCATATGCTCGCTATCGCTCGCGCTGGATTCCCGCTTTCGCGGGAATGACGGCTGTTTAAAACGTCTCTGCCGAGCCGACTTTGCGGCGGCGGCCGCGACGCGGGATGTCGGCGAATTCGCCGAGGACTCCCGCGGGCATTTGACTGTCTTTTTGCAGTTCGGTCAGGGCGCGTTTCAGGGCGATTTTTTCGCGAAGATCGTCCTGGTCGCCGATACTCATGATCGACAGGCGGTTGGCGATCAGATCGCTGAGAACTTCAATGCTGGTGCGAGAAAGGAGCATAACAACCTCCATAAAACTAAGTTTCCCTCAATACGTCTCGAATGCCTCTCTAATGTTCCTATTATTTGCCTAAAATGTTAAATAGTGGTGAAGAAATGAAAATTTTATAATATATTTCAGTATGTTAGACTCGTGGTGCTAAGGGTGTTTCGCCTTGAATCGATGAAGAAATCTGGTTGGAAACGTTAACAAAGCGTTACGAAACATCCTTTTTCGCATGATGGTCTGTGCCGATGACCATGTACATGGCCGGCACGACGAACAAAGTGAATAGCGTTCCCACCGATAATCCTGTGGCGATGACGAGACCCATATTGAAGCGTGACAGGGCTCCTGCGCCGGTGGCGGTGATAAGGGGGATGACGCCTAGCACCATGGCGCCTGTTGTCATCAAGATCGGGCGCAGGCGGACGGCGGCGGCTTCGCAGATCGCGTCGCGTTTGTTGCGTCCCGCCTTTTGCAGATTGTTGGCGAATTCGGTGATGAGGATACCGTGTTTGCTGATAAGCCCCATCAAGGTGACAAGCCCGACCTGCGTATAGATGTTGATGCTGGCTTTGCCGACGCCACCCAGACCGATAAACCGGAATGCATGTCCGACGAGTGACGGCATCGCCTTGATAGCGCCTGCATCGGTGCTGTCGAGGCTGATGAAGAACAGCGCGCCTGCAATCGACATCGGGATCGACACCAGAATGATCAAGGGATCGCGGAAAGATTCAAATTGCGCCGCCAGCGTCAGGAAGATGATGATAATGGCGAAGGCGAACGTGGTGGCAAAGCCGGTGGATTCCTGCTCAAACTGGCGCGATTGACCGCCGTAATCGACATCGTAGCCTTGCGGTAAATCGCGCTTGGCGATGTCTTTGAGTGTGGTCAAAGCCTCGCCCATCGCGATGCCCGGGAACATCACGCCCGAGATCGTGGCGGCGTTTTCCTGCTGGAAGTGGTTGCGCGATTCCGGCACGGTTTTAGTTTCGATATGCGCGACGGTAGACAGCGCAATCGGCGCGCCTGCGCCTGTGCGGATGTAATAATTGTCGAGCTGTTGTGTTGTCAGGCGCGAGGCTTGCTCGACCTGAGGGATGACTTTATAGGAACGGCCATCGAGCGTGAAATAATTGACATAGCCGCCGCCGAGCATCGACGACATGGCGTTGCCGATATCGGTCATTGTCAGGCCCAGCTGTGCGGCTTTGTCGCGATCGATAATGACGGTCGCTTGCGGCAAATCAAGCTTGAGATCGTCATCGGAGAAAATAAGCGCCCCGCTTTTTTGTACGTCTTGCATGAAATTTTGCACGACATCATTCATGCGATCAAGCGACTGGGTCGAGGTGATAACGAATTGTACCGGCAGGCCGTTGCTGCCCGGCAGTGGCGGCGGTTGGAACACGGCCGAGCGTACGCCTGCAATGCCGTTAAGATCGTTTTGCACCAAGGGCTGAAGATCGTTTGCTGTGCGCGTGCGTTCGTTCCACGGCTTCAGAACCAGACCGGCAATCGATTGACCGGGGGCATCAAGCTGGAACACATGGTCGTCTTCGGCATAGCCGGAAAAAATCTGATAGACCTTTTTGTCATACATCAAACGTTGTTCCAAAGTCGCATCGGGTGCCGAAGTGAAAAGTCCGATGACGACGCCCTGATCTTCCTGCGGCGCGAGTTCGGTGCGCGAAGTGGAATAAAGGAAATAGATGCTGCCAAGAATAAGGGCGGCAAAAACCATCGTCACAGGAAGATAATCCAGGCTCGAGCCCAGAAGTTTTTGGTATTTCGTGTGCAAGCGGTCGAACATGGCGTCGAGACGCGCGGTCAGATGCTGTTCCCAGCCGCCGCCGTTCGGATCGTGCGGTTTGAAAAGCTTGCTGCACAACATGGGGGACAGAGTCAGCGCCACGATGGCGGAAATAGTCACTGCGCCGACGAGAGTGAAGGCGAATTCGGTGAACAAAGCGCCGGTCAGGCCGCCCTGAAAACCAATCGGCACATAAACCGCGATCAGAACGACAGTCATCGCGATGATCGGCCCGCCCAGTTCGCGTGCGGCGTGGATTGAGGCGTCAAGCGGCGTCGCGCCTTCTTCAAGATGGCGGTTGACGTTCTCGACAACGATGATGGCGTCATCGACCACAAGTCCGATTGCCAGAACCAGCGCAAGAAGAGTGAGCAAATTGACCGAGAAATGCATCACCAACATGAAGATAAACGCGCCGATCAAAGACAGGGGGATGGCGATCAGCGGAATCAAAACCGAACGCGGCGAGCCCAGAAACAGAAAAACGACAAAGGCGACGATAACAACCGCCTCGAGCAAAGAGTTTTCGACTTCATCAATGGAGCTGGTCACGAATTTGGTCGAGTCATAGACAATGTTGCCGCGAATACCCTGCGGCAGTTGCGCGACAATGTCGGGGAAAATTTTACGGACGCCGCTGATGACGTCGAGCAGATTGGCGGCGGGCGCGACCTGAATGCCGATATAGACGGCGCTTTTACCGTCAAAACCGACATGGGATTCGTAATCGTCGGAGCCCAGCGTGACATTGGCGACGTCTTTCAAACGGACCAGCGCGCCATTTTGCTGCTTGATGATCAGATTGCGGAATTCTTCGAGCGAATGAACGTCGGTCGACGCGTTCAGATTGATCTGAACCATTTGTCCCTTGGTATTGCCGAGGCCGGAAATAAAGTTATTGGCCGCTAAAGCAGTGCTGACATCGCTCGCCGTCAGGCTATAAGCCGCGAGCTTTGACGGCTCGAGCCAGGCGCGCAAAGCAAAATTCTGCGCGCCGAGAATTTCCGCCGTTTGCACGCCTTCGACGGACTGTAATTTCGGTTGCACCACGCGCACCAGATAATCGGTGATGTTGTTTTGGGGAAGAAAATCGCTGCTGAAGCCGACATACATAGCGTCGATCGTCTGGCCGATCTGAATGGTCAGGATGGGTTCTTGCGCTGCGGCGGGCAACTGGTTGCGTACGCCGGTAATCTTGGCGCTGATTTCGGTCAGGGCTTTATCGGAATCGTAGTTGAGGCGCAGATTGACCGTGATTGTGCTGACGCCGTTCTGGCTGGTCGAGCTCATATAATCAATGCCATTCGCCTGCGCGATAGCGTTTTCGAGCGGCGTCGTGATGAATCCGGCAACAGTATCGGCATCCGCGCCGTAATAAGTCGTGGACACCGTCACGATAGCGTTTTCCGTGCGCGGGAATTGCAAAATCGGCAGTGAGAATAAAGCTTTGGCTCCGATGACGAGGATCATCAGGCTGATGACGGTGGCAAGAACAGGCCGGCGGATAAAGATGTCGGTAAAGTTCATGGAAGCTCAGAGGGTTAAGTTGAAGCGGGTTGCATCAATGCAGGCGCAGAGCAACCCACAACGGAGGACAACATACATTTTCTTGTGGGGGCTTGCAAATATTACAATGGTTCCAAATCAAGGAACTATGGGAATGAAGAAAATCGAAGGTTATTTATGCGAATGAACCTGTTCTAAAACGGCGGCGCGGTCGGCGCGGAAGTCGGAGGCGATCCACCATTCTTCGGCGGCGCGGAGAATTTTGCCGACGCGCGGGCCGGCGGGAATGCCGAGCTTGACGATGTCTTCGCCTTTGACCGGAAAGACGGGGGATTCCCATGCGGCGAGCGTGGCTAAAGCCGGGGCGATTTTCTCGCCGCCCAGCAGCACAGCCGCGCGGCAATCATCTGCACCATATTTGTAAATAAGGCGGCGCAAGGCGGCGGGAGCAAGGTTGCCATGCAAAAGTGCAGGTAGTTTTGCCAGAACCCGCAGCGTTTCGAGTGTGTGTTTGGAAAGTTTGAGCCGTGTGGCGACCGCAGCGGCGATATTTTCGTCTTGCGGTAGAAGGGCGGCAAGGCGCACCCATTCCGATGTCGGCGCACTGTGTTCTTGTTCGGCATCTAGAAGTTTTTGCAGGCGCGCAAGATCGGTGGCTTCGGGCAGAAAGCGCGAGGTTACATCGCAATCGGTCATCAGATGCCAGGCGGGCAGCGGATTTTCGGCAGTGAGTAATTTTTTGATCTCGCGGGCAATGCGCTCGGCCGACAGGCTCGGAATAAGATCGGCTAACTCGTTGCAGGCAGCCACGGCGTCGGCATCCGCGTCGCCAAGACCGAAAAGAGCGTAGAAGCGGAAGAAACGCAGGATGCGCAAAATATCTTCGCGAATACGGGCTTGGGCATCGCCGATAAAACGCACATGGCCGGATTTGGCATCCTCTGCGCCGCCGAAATAATCATAGAGATGGCCGTCGCTATCGACATACAGAGCGTTGAAGGTGAAATCGCGCCGTGCGGCGTCCGCGCGCCAATCGTCGGTAAAGGCGACAGTCGCATGGCGGCCATCGGTTTCTACATCGCGGCGCAAGGTCGTGATTTCAAAGCCGATATGATCGGTAACAGCTGTGACTGTCCCGAACTCCAGACCCGTCGGCACGGTTTTGAATCCAAGCGGCGTCAGAATTTCCATCACGCGTTCGGGCGGCAGGGTTGTTGCCAAATCGATGTCGCCGGTTTTGCGCGCGCGCAGGACATCGCGCACCACGCCGCCCACCACGCGCGTTTCGCCCGCAGTGTTTAGGACGGTCATGATACGCCGCACATTGGGGGTGAGAATTTGTGAGAGCTGTTTTTTATCAAGGGTTGTGGTCACGACACGATAATCCTGTGATGGACGAGGTTTAGCATAGGCACGTCATGCGGATAATTGCCGTAACCGAATGTTTCGTCAAATGGGCCGTTGGCGGCGAGCCAGGCTGCTACGCGTTCGGCTTTGCATTGGCGCACGCAATTACCGTTGATCATCTGGCCGGTGACGATGCCGTTTTCGACGCCGATATCGGTGCAAATCAACGCGTCATGCGGGATGTCACGCAGCAATTCGGGCAAATAAAGATCAAGGCCGCCTGAGGCGATGACGATGGTGTCGCCTTTGGCGTGATGCTCGCGCAAATTTTGCATGATGGGGTCGTTGATCTTTTGCCAGCGGCGGATTTGGGCGGCGGCGTTGCTTAAATCAGCAATTTTTTTTCCTTTTAATAAACGATCCAGAAGGAAAGCCTTGATGGCGGTACGCAGATTGTCCGTCGGCTTGCGCAGGGAGAAAATCGCTATGGCCGAGAACAAGGCGGCATAGGTTGGGATCGTACCTGCAGCATGACAGAGGAACGGCATGAAGCTGTCGCCGGTAATCAGGGTATTATCGAAATCGAAGACGGCGACGGTTTTCATTTTATCTCCATACCTATGCAGCGAGGCCCAGCAACACTTGGGCGCAGAGGGCGGTGTCAGGAGTCCCTGTGCGTTTCACGGCGGCTTCAGCGTCATAGAGACGGCGCAGGGCTTGTTCGGAGCGCGTGCGCGACCAGCGGCGTAGTTGCGCGGTCATCGCGCTTTCATACTTCCAGAAAACCGGCGGCTGCAAGCGTTTGACGGCGTCGGTTGCGGCGAGGCCTTTGTCCATTTCGGCGCGCGCCCATTGCAGGCGCATGAAATGTCGTTCCGTCGCGCGCAAGATGGCGACGGGCGAAGTTTGTTCGGCATAAAGGCGGTCAATTAATTGTGCGGCGCGTTTGGCTTCACCAGCCCCGACTGCGAAAACGAGATCATCGAGTTCTGCTGCCCCCGCATCCTGAACCGAGGCATGGACATCCGCAATTGTTGCCGCATTGCCTTTGCCGACATAGATCGCGAATTTTTCCAATTCGCTGCGCATCGCCAGACGATCGGGGGGCAGGATATCGGCCAGAGCCGCGACAACTTCACGGGGCGCGCGGATATTCTCGGTTGTCAGGATGTCTGTGATTGTGCGTTGCCGCGCGGCGGTGTCTTCGACATAACAGGGTATGGCGCAGGCTTGCGGTGTTTCGCCTTCGCAAACGGCGCGGAGTTTAGACCTTTTGTCCAAATCCCCAGCTTCGATCAATAGCAGGCTGTCGGCACTCGGCATATCGATCAAAAGCTTGGCGAGAGAGGCCGCGATATTTTCTGCCGGATTTTGCAGACGCACCAAACGCCGACCGCCCCCTAAAGCCTGAGAGGCCATTTCGTCGAATAGGCGCGCGGGATCGTCGGTCAGAGACGAAGGCGACAAAGCAATCGTGCGAAAGGGGTCGTTAAGATCCGAAACTGTCAATTTTGCCAGATGCATAACCCGTTCACGCACCAACCCAGCGTCGGGTCCATAAACCAGAATAACCCGCACTGCAGGATCCGGTTTGTTCAAAAATGAGGTGATACGGGAGGTTGGCAGTTTCATAGAGGTGATTTAACCTGTGATTGGGGTGCGAGGGAAGTTTTTTTGCTGCACAGCAGAAATGAAATAATTTATTAATGAAAACATGATATTAGTTGTTGCATAAGGAGCTTAATGCCAAAAAAAGGTTATTAGTTGCCAGTTTTTGTGATATCATCGCTAAGAGCATTGGAAATAAAGGCATTTTTCTGTTGAGGTGCTAGGAATGGGATCAACAAGCGTAGGATTTTTTAACAACTCTAGGGAGTTAGCGGGCCCTACCATGCCTGCGGCCCGGGAGCGTCGCGGGAGAGAAAAAGCGCGAAGCGACAGGCTGACGAAACGTCTGGCGACGCTTGAGAAAAAAATTCACGCCTATAATGCCAGTTTCGATTTTGATGAATTGATTGATGCGCTCCATTGGGCAGACAAAAATAATAACGAAATTAAAAAAGGTCACGGCGCCGACGATTATTTTGCGGAACCGCTTCGGGTTGTTGAAAATTTAGTCGCGTATGCCCGTGCAGACCGGGAAACGATTTTGGCAGCCGTTCTTTACGGTGCGGTGCCTACGGCGACCTATCGGATACGTGACGAAAGAAGACTGGACAGCATCAAAGATCAGTTTCGCGAGAGAGTTGCGTCGATTGTTGATCGTTCGTTGCGGTTTCGTGCCATGGCGCTGCCCCATCTTAAATCGGGCGCGACGCAAAGCCTTGAAGAGAATCGCAATTTAGATCGTCTGATGTTGTTGGGGGTAGCCGAAGAGCCGGCTCCGATCGCGATTCGTGGCGTTAATTTGATAGGCAATCTTGAACGCGTCATTAAGGATCGCGAGGAGAGAACATACAATCCTGCCAAGCCGGTCATTTATTCACAATCGGTCATCGAAGATTGGCAGGAAAGCGCTAAAGAAGTTATTGCGCCATTGGCTGATGCTGCTGGCCTGCATTGGCTGCGGACGGCGTTGCTCAATCTTTGCTATCAGATATCCCAACCCGTAAGCTATGCCGAAACGTGTCGCCAGATTGCGGAAGCGCTTCAAAAGGGCGATAAAAAAATTATCAAAACTGTAACCGAGCATATCGAAAAAACATTCGGTTGGACCAAAGGCGACCAATTTATAGTGGAGTTTCGCGCCAAATCGGCGTTCTCCGCTCATGAAAAACTCATGAAAAAAAGCTTTGCGGATGATTTGCTTGGACTGCGTATCATTTTAAAGCCGTCCGTTATCGATTGGATGGATGGACAGGATATACAATCTCTGAGCGAGGAGACGCGCGCCGATCTTAAGGAAGATTTGGGCAAGCAATGTCGCAGGGTTTATGGTTCCCTCAGCAGGACATTCGGGCGCGGTAACAAAAGGAAGACCGGCATCAAGTTGAATCCGGCAACGGGCATCCTGGAGCGTTATTCGCCTATTGAAGAGGGATTGCGCACCATAGCTGAAAGTAGAAACCTTCTCAAAGATGATCGTCACAAAGATTATATAGCCAAGCCCAAGGGAGCCTATGAGGCGATACATGATGTGATGTGGATTCCCATAGGGGAAGACCAGTCAGGCGAAGAGATGTTGGCTAAAATTGAATGTCATATTGTCGATACAGAGCGGCATCACCAAAACACTTACGGCAAGGCGAGGCATTCTGGCTACAAAGGCGATTTGGTTGGATATGATGATGCCATCGCCCAATGGCGGCTTGCGGCTAACGAGGCGTTGGCGGGCAAATCCCGTGCACCGTCCCATGTACTCGTTTCCAATATCTATGGAGAGATTTTTGATATTTCACAAAATCCGACGGTGGCCGGATTTCTGAAGGCATCGAAGGAAATATGGGGCAGCCACATTGTCGGATTTGATGTTAATAACGGCTATGATCCTGCCTTTCGGGCGACAAATCCGGAGACGCCGCTACCTATCGGGGCGGTTGTCACCCCCGTTTTCAGGTAATTTACGGCTTACGACATAAAAAAGAGCCTGATCTTACGATCAGGCTCTTGCACCCTCAAGAAACAGCAGAAGATTTATACGGCGACTTGCTCGGGCTCGGTTGTGCTGGCGCGCATTTCTGCGGGAAGCGTCATGCCGACTTCATGGGCGGCGCGGACGATGCGCTCGCCGATGCTGCCGACGCGGGCTGCCGCTGCGGCGTAACTGGCTTGTGAACGGCGGATGGCCGCTATTGTTTTGTCCAGCGCCACCAGATTGGTCTGGTTGGTCATGGCGACCAGCCTTTCCAAGGTTTCGTCGACTGAACCGGGAGCCGTGTTGACTTCGAAATTCTGAAACATGATATCCATCCTTGAGGGTGAAAGTTTGCTGCTCTTGATATGATCACTGTACAGGCGAATATTGAATCCGAAGTTAATTCGACTCATTTTTTTCAAAAATAAATGCCTTAAAAACTTCATGTTTCATTGGGCTTTATTGACGAAACGTTAATCCTGTTGTGCTATTCTGTGCAGGTCTGATTGTTCAAAAAGCGAGGAAAACCGCTATGTCCGATGCCCTTTCGATCGCCGTAAATGGTCTTAACCAAGCCGTGTCCCACGCGACACAGTCGGCGGGCAACATAGCTAATGCTTCGTTAACGGGAACAAATGTCGACGGAGATCTCGTGAATCTCTCTGTCGCGAAGACGGATTACGCCGCCAATGCCACGGTGATCAAAACCGAAGAGAAAATGCAGAAAGCGCTGCTGGATATCAAGGTATGATCGTCATTCCGGCGAAAGCCGGAATCCAGATTGAAAGTTTTTGCTTTTACATCGCTGTGGGATTCATGTGTCGCGCTGACGCGCTCCACTGGATTCCGGCTTTCGCCGGAATGACGATGTTGATTGATGCTTATATTTTTGGATTGAAGAGAATTTCATCAGAGGCCGTTGCCTCTGTAATAAAGGTGCGTTCTTCGAAAACATTGACACGTCCTTCGGCAATCAGGCGCAACGCCGCAGGATAGGCTTTATGTTCGGCCTTCAGGATGCGAGCGGCGAGCGTGTCTTCGGTATCGTCGGCAAGAACGGGTACTGCCGCTTGCAGGATGATCGGGCCGTGATCCATTTCCGCGCGGACGTAATGAATGGTGCATCCCGCCAGCTTGGCGCCGTAATCAATCGTTTTCTGATGGGTGTCCAAACCCGGAAAGGCAGGAAGCAAGGACGGGTGAATGTTGACGAGCCGATCGCGCCAGCGTTCCGTAAACCACGCCGAGAGAAGACGCATGAAACCGGCGAGGCAAACCAGTTGTGCTTGATGCTTTTCCAGCGCGGCATCAAGCGCGGCTTCAAACTTTAGTTTATCCGCAAAGTCGCGGTGCGAGATGACAAGCGCCGGAATGTTGGCGGCGCGGGCATGATCCAAACCTTTGGCATCGGCCTTGTTCGATATGACGCAGGCGATCTGCGCAGGAAAGCCGGGCGTGGCACAGGCGGCCATGAGAGATTGCAAGTTACTGCCTCGGCCTGAGATAAGGACGCCGACTTTCAGCATGGCCAGACCTTGCCGCAATTTTCGAGAATGACGGCTTCTCCCGTGGGACGCGGTTCAACAAAGCCGATGCGGTAAACTTTTTCTCCGGCTTCGGTCAAAATTGCACTGGCTTTGTCGGCTTGATCGGGGGAAACGATAACCGCCATGCCAATACCGCAGTTAAAGGTGCGCGCCATTTCATGGGAGTCGATGTTTCCTGCCGTTGCTAGCCAACGGAAGACGGGCGGGGCGGGCCAACTGGCGGCGTCGATGCGGACGCCGATATCTTTGGGCAGCACGCGCGGGATGTTTTCGAGCAATCCGCCGCCTGTGATGTGAGCCATCGCCTTGACGGCGTCGGCGCGGATGGCTTGCAGCATCGCGCGGACATAAATACGCGTGGGGGTCAGAAGCGCTTCGCCCAGTTTTTGGGTGGCATCGAATGGCGCAGGCGCGTCATAGGACAATTGGCCGTCCGCAACAATTTTGCGCACCAGCGAAAAACCGTTGCTGTGCACGCCGCTTGAAGCGAGGCCGAGGACGATGTCTCCGGCGACGATGTCCTGACGCGGCAGAATGCGTTCGCGTTCTGCGGCGCCAACGGCGAAACCTGCCAGATCGTAATCGCCTTTGCTATACATGCCGGGCATTTCGGCAGTCTCGCCGCCGACAAGGGCGCATCCGGCTTGGCGGCAGCCTTCGGCTATGCCCGCGATGACTTGCGCTGCGGCGGCGACTTCCAATTTTCCTGTGGCGAAGTAATCGAGAAACAATAAAGGTTCTGCGCCTTGCACGATCAGATCGTTCACGCACATGGCGACAAGGTCGATGCCGACCGTGTCATGTTTGCCCGAATCGATGGCGACTTTCAATTTGGTGCCAACACCGTCGGTTGAGCTGACAAGAATGGGATCGCGGAAACCTGCGGCCTTAAGGTCGAACAAGGCGCCAAAACCGCCGAGGCCTGCGTCGGCGCCGATACGCGCCGTCGATTTTGCCAAGGGCTTGAGGATATTGACTAATGCGTTTCCGGCATCGATATCGACCCCCGCTTCGGCATAGGCGCGGCGGGAAGAGGAATTGGATGTTGGGTCGGACATGCGAAACAGGGGGTCAGGGGTCAAAAGGGTGCCTTCACGGGTTAGCATAAAATTTTATGTAAAGAAATTTCATTTGTGGTTATTCTCGAGGGGTTCTGAATCCTAACACCCGAAGGCTCTAATGCGTCTTATCCTATTTACGTTTTTGGCTGTAATCCTTGCTGGTGCGGCGGCGCAGGCGCAATCCGTGATGGATAATCTGCCGCCTGTTATTGTTGAGGGAACGCCTGCGGCGGAAGCGCCAAAACCCGCCACCCCGGCTCCGGCCGCGGCGGCCTCCGATCCTTATACGGTTGCTGATGTTAATGCCGATGTTACAGCAGATACTGCCGCCCATGCCCGCGATCAGGCTTTGTTACAGGCTCAGCGTACGGCCTATGTGCAGCTTTGTGCGCGGTTGGGCGTACCGGACAATTCGATCAAGCTGACGGACGATGCGCTGGCGGCTTTGGTGCAAAGTTTCGAGGTGCAAAGCGAGCGCCTGTCGGCGGTGCGTTATATAGGTGTCTTTACGATCCGCTTTAAGCCTTCGGCCGTTCAGAAAAAAGCGGGTACTGCGGTTGTCGCGGTGGCAGCAGGCGATAGCAAGCCCGCCGTTCAAGGGCCAACGGCGCATATGACGGTGGCTGTGCAATCGGATTCTTTGGCGGCTTGGTCGCAGATCAAAAGACGATTGGGCGCCGTTCCGCAAGTGGCGGGGATCGAGGTGCTCGATCTCGGGCGCGGGCTCAGCCATATTGATTTGTCCTATGGCGGTTCGCCGGATGATTTGAAGCAGGCGGTCGCGGTGCAAGGGTTGGTGCTGCGGCAAAACGGGATTGGTATTTGGGAATTATATGACGGGAGCATGGTGGCAAGATGAAAATTCGCACCGGACATAAACCGCCTATGAATGTCTCGTGGGGGATTGCATTGTCGCCTGCAGGAAAACTAGCGGTTGGTGTAACGGAAAAAGGCGAAGTCTGCCGCGTCGGTTTCTTGCAAGGGCGCAAGGCTGCGGACAGTGTTGCTGAATGGCAAGGCGGATGGCCGCAGACAAAATTTTCCAAAGGGGCGGATTTAAAAAATTATGCGGATAGACCGATCCTTTTGATAGGTACCACCTTTCAACACGCCGTATGGCGCGCGATGGCGAAAATTCCCGCCGGACGGACTGCAACCTATGGCGATATAGCACGACGTATCGGCAAAGCTGGCGCAGCGCGGGCTGTGGGCGCGGCTTGCAGTGCGAATCCTGTTCCGTATCTGGTGCCATGCCATCGCGTGGTGGGCGTTACAGGATTGGGTGGATATTCGGGAGGGGTGGGGATAAAGGAGAAGTTGTTGAAAGCAGAAGGTCGTTCCGCTGCTTAAATCTGGGATGCCAGTATTTGCATTGGCGGTTGAAGCACGTTTTTTCTGCCTTGCGGCCGAGATGCTGCGGGAGTTTTCAGGCTGTATGTAAAAGCCGCGAAGAACTCGGGACAGTTTCCTTGCTCTCCTCCCATGGCGCTGACTTCTTCTGGCGAAGCACTGGAGGCAAGGGCTGAATCACGGATCATCGCTAGAAAAGTTTTCCCTTTATCATCTCTCTCTTTCGGATCCGTGATCCCAATCAGAAGGCGGCCCGTCACGGAATCCAGTTTATTTCCGGCAATATGAGCGGGGAGCCAGCCCCAAGCTCCGTGCGTATTCGGATTGGCGTAGGGCGATCCGTCTACTTTCTTCGGTTTCAGGAGCAGACGAACAAAATCGCCACGGAAATCGGTCTCGAGCTTAACGGCAACGTGAAGCAAGGCGTCACCTTCGAGAATCCCAAATGACGATTGCCAGCCAGATGCGTGTTCTTTCAAGAAGTCGATATCGACCTTCGTCAAAGCCTGATTAAGGACATAGGGATTGTTGTTGATCAAGGTTTCAAGACTTGTCAGGGCCACGCCCTCAAGATTGTCGAACCCAATCATTGCAGCGGCAATTTGGCGGCGCGCATCGACGGATTCCTTGTTATGATCATTCGTCATCATAAAATAATTTCCCAAAAAAATTGGGTTAATATGGCATTCATAATATCTGCACTTTTTCAGCCTAGCATAAATTGTTTAACATTTAGTTTTATTGGCTCTGAGATCCCGCCCGACGGCATCCTTAGTGTTTGAAATCAAAAGGATTGGGATGCGGCTTGCCGAGGCGTAGCGAACGCGGCAACTAGCCCGGCTTCGCCTAAGAGGGCTACGCCGCGGCAGCCTTCGCTCACTCGCGTTCGCGAAGACTGGTGCGGTCGAGAAGAATCGAACTTCCACGAGATTTCTCCCACAGCGACCTCAACGCTGCGCGTCTACCGTTCCGCCACGACCGCACGTCTTGTCAAACAGGTAGGGGCAAGCCAATAGCAGAACTCCACCGTCTTTATCAAGTGATTAGAGGGCAATGAATCGAAGAATTTGTTGTCTCTTAGCCTTTAAGAATGGCTCCGGCATCGTCCGAATAAATGGCGCTGACGCCGTTTGCCAGCAATTCTTTGGCGCGCGCAGGGTCGTTGACGATAAAAGCAATGATCGGCACGGGCGAGGACTGCAGCACAGAAAGGCGGTCGGGAGTCAGTAAATCTGCCGTAAAGGCTACGGCGGATGCTTGCGTAAGGACAACCTGTTCGGCCCAATCACTACGCCAATCGCGAAACATCAGGGCGCGTGGCCAGTCGGGGTTTAATTGCGCGGCAATCATAAGAGCGTCAGCGTCAAAACTCGATATCAAGGGCGGCTGCAGGCTTTCCGGCCATAATTTGGAAGCCTCGATCAGAGTCACCATAACCGTCGCCTGCGTACGGCCCGGACTCGGTTTAAGCTCAAGGATCAGCCGCAAGTTTGCCGCGCAGGCAAAAGCCAACACTTCCGCCAGTGCCATCACACGCGTTTTCGAAAAAGCCGGGGAGAACCAACTACCCGCATCAAGCGACCGCATTTGTGCCCATGTCATCTCGGCAACGGGGCCGTGCCCGTTTGTGGTGCGGTCGAGCGTGTTGTCATGCATCAGAACGGGGATGCCGTCCGCCGTTAATTTGACATCGGTTTCGATCCACGTCGCGCCGTCTTTATGCGCAAGCAAAAAGGATTCCAGCGTGTTTTCCGGTGCGCGCGCAGGCGCGCCGCGAGACGCGATGATCGGTGGAATAAATTCAAGCTTGTGGATAGCCATGCAAGATATGTTCGTTACTTTTGCAAACCTCTAGTATATTATTTTTGCATCCTTTACAAACAATGCTTGAATCCGTCAGATCCTTCTCGAAACCCGTGGGACCCATGCGCTGCGTTTCTTCTTTATTTGCCGCCTCATCCCTCGCTGCAACCGTCCTTCTAACGGTGGGATGCGCCGTGGGGCCTGATTTTTCGGCCCCTGCCGCGCCCGATATCGCGGCCTATGATTCGGCGCCGGTGCCGGATGTTGTGGATACGCAATCTTTACAACCCGGGCAGGATATTCCGGCGCAGTGGTGGGCGCTGTTTCACTCGAACAGCCTCGATAAACTAGTGGCGCAGGCGATCAAGGATAATCCGGATCTGGCAACGGCCGAGGCTTCCTTGCGGGTGGCCGAGGATAATCTGGCGGCAGGAAGCACGGCATTGTTTCCGATCGCGACCGGATCTTTTTCAGGGGCGCGCTCGCAAGTTCCGGGTGCGGCTAATGGCGGTTTGTTCCCCAGCTATCGATACACCTTGTACAATGCGTCGGTCGGCGTTTCGTATGATCTCGATGTTTGGGGCGGCACGCGCCGCACGATCGAAGGGTTGCAGGCACAAGCTGATCAGGCGCGCTTCGAAAAAGAAGCCGCTTATTTGGCGCTGACGGCAAATGTTGTGACATCTGCCATTCAGGAAGCCTCGTTACGCGAGCAAATCTCCGCTGCGCATGAGGTTATTGGGGCAGAAGAAAAAATCCTCAAAATACTCGACGCGCGGTTTGATGCGGGTGCAGTGGCGAAAAGCGCGGTTTTGCAGCAACGGACGGCGTTGTCCGCAGCCAAGGCCGGATTGCCGCCGCTTGAACATCAATTGGTTGTGACGCGCCATGCGTTACAGGCTTTGGTCGGGCAGATGCCTGCTTCGACGCTGGGCGCAACATTTACGCTCGAAAGCTTGACTCTGCCGCCGCAAATTCCTTTGTCACTGCCGTCGAAATTGGTTGAACAGCGGCCCGACATTCGCGCCGCCGAAGAAAATCTTCATGCCGCCAGCGCCGAAATCGGCGTGGCCGAAGCGGCGCGTTTGCCGGATATTGCGTTGTCGGCGGATATCGGCTCGATGGCGAACGTCCTCACCAAGCTCTTTACGCCCGGCGGCGGTTTCTGGGATTTGGGAGCTAAAGCGTCGGAAACATTCTTCGATGCGGGGGCTCTGGCTGATAAGGAGCAAGCGGCGCGCGATACTTTCGATGGGGTGGCGGCGCAGTATCGCAAAACCGTTCTCGCCGCTTTTCAGAACGTCGCCGATACGCTTCATGCTTTGCAGTCCGACGCTGAAACCCTGAAAGTACAGCTTGAGACATTGAAGGCGGCCAGCGATAGTTTGGCTTTGACCAAGGCGCAATTCGAAGCGGGTGCTGTTGCCACCGCCGATCTGCTCAACGCCGAACAAGCTGAACAGCAAGCCAAATCCGCTGTGGCGCAAGCCAAAGCCGCACGCTATGCCGATACCGCCGCGCTGTTTGTTGCGCTCGGCGGCGGCTGGTGGAACCGCGACCCTATGACAAAGGAGACCCCATGACTAAACGCATGATTCTGATGATTGTCGTCGTCGTTCTTATTATTGGCGGCATGATCGGGTTTAAATTTATGATGGCGATGGGAACCAAGAAATTTTTGGCGTCTATGCCCGTTCCGGCGCAAACGGTTTCAACCATCAAAGCCGCCGCGCAGGATTGGCAGCAGGAAATCGATGCCGTCGGGACGTTGCGCGCGGTCAATGGCGCGGATTTGTCATTTGAAGTTGCGGGCATCATCGAAACGTTGCCCTTCGAGTCCGGCAGCGATGTCGAAAAAGATGCCGTTCTGGCGCACATAAATGCCGATGACGATATCGCCCAGCTTCATGCGCTGGAATCAAGCGCCAAGCTGGCGCAAATCACGCTTGATCGCGACATGAAGCAAGTCAAGGCGCAAGCCATCAGCCAGGCGACGATCGATACCGATAAGGCGGCCTTGGACAATGCCAAGGCGCAAGTCGAAGTGCAGAAAGCCACGGTCGATAAGAAAACCTTGCAAGCGCCTTTCGCCGGACATCTGGGCATTCGTCAAGTCGATATCGGGCAATATCTGAATGCCGGGGTCGCGGTCGTCACATTGCAGCAGCTCGACCCGATTTACATTGATTTTAATGTGCCGGAGCAAGATTTGTCGCACATCGCCGTTGGGCAGAAAATCGTTGCCCATGCCGATGCGGTGTCGGGCGCCTCATTTGACGGTGAAATTTCGGCGATTAATGCCAAGATCGACGAGGCGACACGCAATGTTTCGGCGCGGGCGACGTTTAAGAATCCCGACCATAAACTTCTTCCCGGCATGTTTGCGCATGTCACCGTCACGGTGGGCGAGCCGCAGAAACTGATCACGTTGCCGCAGACCGCGATTACTTATAATCCCTATGGCAACACGGTGTTCGTGGTCGGCAAGGACGACGCAGGCAAGACGGTGGCGCAGCAAACCTTTGTTACCACCGGCGCGGTGCGCGGCGATCAGGTCGCTATTCTGTCCGGCGTCAAAGAAGGTGATGAAATTGTAACCAGCGGCCAGCTCAAACTTCGCAACGCCACGCCGCTCGTGATCGACAACGACATTCAACCCAAGAATGATGAGAAGCCGATGGTGGGGGATAAGTAAGTAGGACTTTTTCTCCTCGACATAAAATCGCCATTCCGGCGAAAGCCGAAATCCAGATTGAAAACTTTTGTTTTTCTTCGCTGTTTGATTGACTCTTGCCGCGCAGACGCGCGGCGCTGGATTCCGGCTTTCGCCGGAATGACGAGTATTTCTTGACTGTTATCCTCCCATTCAAATCAGCCCCTTCAACTTCTTTTGCGGTCTCGGGCCGAAATGGCTGATGACTTCGGCGGCGGCGATCGCGCCAATTCTGCCGCATTCGGGCAGGGGTTTGTTTTGCGTGAGGCCATAAAGGAATCCGGCGGCAAACATATCGCCTGCGCCTGTTGTGTCGACGACCTCATTGACGGGGTGCGCGGCGATCTCGATGGTTTTGTCGCCTGCCGTGATCACCGCGCCTTGCGCGCCGCGCGTGACGATGGCAAGAGAAGTCTGCTCACGTAAGGCCGCAAGCGCGGTCGGCAAGTCTTGTGTCTGATAAAGTTCACGTACCTCGCCCTCATTGGCAAAAAGAATATCGATATTGCCGCGAACCAGATCAAGAAAGGCTTCGCGGTGCCGCGTGACACAGAACGTATCCGATAGCGTCAACGCGACTTTGCGTCCCGCCGCATGAGCCAGCTTTGCCGCAAGGCCAAAGGCTTGCTGCGCGGCTGGCTTGTCGAACAGATAGCCTTCCATGTAGGTGATCGACGCACTTTGCACGGTGACCATGTCGACATCTTCGGGGCCGAATTCTGTGGCGGCGCCTAAATGCGTCATCATGCTGCGCTGCGCATCGGGCGTAACCAGGATAAGACAGTGCCCCGTCGCTAACTCGGGCGAGGGCTTTGCCGTGAAATGCACGTGCTGCGTGTGAAGGTCGTGCGTAAAAACCTCGCCGAATTTGTCTTGTCCGACTTTGCCCAGAAAGGCGCAGCAGCTGCCCAAAGACGCGGCGCCGGCAATGCTGTTGGCGGTTGACCCGCCCGATGACATTTCAACGGCAGAGCACCCGTGTTTATAAATCGCCTCGGTCGTTGCGGCATCGACCAAGGTCATTGCACCCTTGGCAACATTGTGGGTGCGTAAAAAATCGTCATCTGTCTTGACGATGATATCAACCAGGGCATTGCCGATGGCGCAAAGATCGAACATGGGGGTGGCCTATGAGATTCAGGGGTTTGGGAGAGGTTAACGACATGAACTTACATACCTTCATAAATTCTGTTTGTTTACAAGGGCGTTTCCATTTTGAAATTTAAAAATCAGGAATTCAAAGCCCCTTTCCTCTTGCTTTGTTTGTTAAGTTTGTGTTAACGGTTGGCCTTCAATTTGCACTTCATTTCGAAGGAGTAACGAATGTTCGGACCTAGAGATAAAACCAAGAGCGATTCTCCAGAAATCACCACAGAAGACGGCTCGATGGGTTCTGCCGCTCGCTCCGAATCTCCCGGACTGCCGCGTGCGGCGTCGCCCGCATCCGGACGTCGTTTGCCGGGCGTTAGCCCGCGCTCTTCTTCCAGCGGCTCCGATGGGCGCAAGCTGATCGTTGGCGATGGTTTGTCTTTGTCGGGCGAAATTACGTCATGCGATATTTTGGTTGTGGCCGGTAAGGTCGAAGCCAAGCTCACCGATGGAAAGCTGATTGAGATCAATGAAACCGGGCAATTCCGCGGCAGCGTCGAAATTGAAAACGCTGACATTGCAGGTCGTTATGACGGCACTTTGACTGTTCATGGGCGTTTGACCGTACGTTCGACCGGCCGCATCAGCGGCACGATCAAGTACGGCGAATTAGAAGTCAGCGCTGGCGGTCAGATCATCGGCGAAATGCAAGTTACCGGCGGCGGCGTTGGCGCTGGCGTTGGTCATCCGCAAGGAACCGGCGGCTTCAAGAGCGCGTCAAAATTCACTTCGTTGATTGACGACGATGGAACGAATCCTGACGCCCGAAAGAGCGCCTAATTTAGTCGATTCGATTTTTTGGCTTTGCCTAAAGGTTAAAAATGCCGTTCCCCCAAGGGGGCGGCATTTTTTTATTTCGATTTGGCAAAAACCCAGCAAAAAGGCCCTGTGTATTCTTGTGTGCAGTGCAAAAAAAACGTGACAATGTGTTAACGATGGGATATTAATCAATTAACCTTAATGAAAGAGGTGTGTCCACAACCTCTTGTCCAATCTTTTCCGAGCCACAGGGAGGCACGATGTCGAAGCCGTTCACCAATCCGTTTTTTGAAGCCGATATGTCCAAGATTTTTGATGTATCCAAGATGTTTGATATGTCCAAAATGACCGATATGTCGAAGATGTTTGACATGTCCAAGTTCTCTGAGATGCCAAAAATGTGGGACATGTCCAAGTTCTCTGAAATGCCGAAAATGTTTGATATGTCGAAGATCTGCGACATGTCGAAAATGACCGGAAATTCCTGTATGCCCCAGCTCGATATTGAAGCAGCTTACGCATTGCAGCGCAAAAACATGGAAGCTTTCACGGCCCTCAGTCAGGCCGCTTATGAGAACTTCCAATCCTTGTGGCGCCGTCAGGCTGATTGCATCCGTCAGATCGTCGAAGAAATGACGCAGACCATGCAAGCCATCATCTCCAGCCCGACCACCGAAGGCAAGACGATCAAGCAAGCGGAAGTCAGCAAGTCGGCTCTGGACAAATATCTCGCCAGCTTGCGTGATGCGTCGGAAACCATTGCCAAATGCAACACACAGGCTTTGGAAACCGTCAGCACCCGCATGAACGAAGGTATGAGCGAGCTACGCGGGATCGTTAAGACCGATCGCGCGGCTTAAGGTTATTGCTGTTTTGCGGCTCTCAGGAAAAGTGATATTGACGGGCATGATGCTGCTTTGCATCATGTCCGTTTCCGCATGTGGAAAAAAGCCGCCCCATGTCGATCCTCCTTCGGATTCCGAAGACACGAAATACCCTCTCGTTTATCCCGATCCGGCGACGAATAAATAGGCTGTCGGTAAGGAATCCATTGTTATTAAACGCATCCCCCCCTATATAACGAAAGAACTTGGGGGGCTTGGGATAACAATGGCTAAGAAAGATTATTACGAAGTTTTGGGTATGGTGCGCGGCGCTTCGGCGGATGAGCTGAAAAAGGCGTATCGCAAGCTGGCGATGCAATTCCATCCCGACCGCAATCACGGCAATGCTGAGGCCGAGCATAAATTCAAGGAACTGAACGAGGCCTATGATGTGTTGCGCGATGATCAACGCCGCGCCGCCTATGACCGCTTTGGCCACGCCGCCTTCGAGCAGGGTGGTCAAGCCGGGGGCTTCAGTGGCTTCGATTTCGGCGCAGGCTTTTCCGATATTTTCGATGAAATGTTCGGCGAGATTCTGGGCGGCGGACGCCGTCAACAGCAAGGCGGCGGCGCGCAACGCGGCGCGGATTTGCGTTTTGATATGGAGATTACGCTCGAAGAAGCTTTTGCGGGCGCGACCAAAAACATCACGATTCCGAATGCCGTGGCTTGCGATGGATGCAAAGGCACAGGCTCCGCCGCCGGAACGGCACCCGTCGAATGTGGCATGTGCAAAGGCCATGGCCGCGTGCGCGCGCAGCAGGGGTTTTTTACGGTCGAGAGATCTTGCCCCACCTGTCAGGGCGTCGGGCGCGTCATTCAGAATCCTTGCAAAAAGTGCGGCGGGCAGGGACGCGTCAGCCAGCAAAAAACTTTGGCGGTCGAAATTCCTTCCGGCGTTGAAGACGGGATGCGCATCCGCCTGTCCGGTGAAGGCGCGGCGGGCGTGCGCGGCGGCCACGCGGGTGATTTGTATGTGATTATCGGTGTTGCGCAACATAAGGTTTTTCAGCGCGACGGCGCCAATCTTTATTGCCGCGTGCCGATTGCGATGACCACGGCTGCTTTGGGCGGCTCGTTCGAAGTGCCGACGATTGACGGCAGCGTGGCCGAGGTTCCGATCGAGGCCGGCACGCAATCCGGCCACCGCGCGCGCATCAAGCATAAGGGCATGTCAGTGTTGCGTGGCGGCGCGTCGCGCGGTGATCTTTATGTCGAACTCGCGGTCGAAACGCCGGCGCATCTGACGAAGCGGCAAAAAGAAATCCTGATCGAATTCGCAATGGAAGCCGAGCAAAATGCCACGCATCCCGAGAGCGAGGGGTTCATCTCCAGAGTCAAGGAAGCGATGGGCCGAAAATGACTTCCTCCCGCGCGATGCTGTGCGCGCTGGCCGGATTTTTCTTGTGGGTTGTTTCTGACTCGGCGGTTAAACTTGGTAGCCAGACGGCGCTTTCACCTTTCGTGATTATGACCATTTCCGGGACCGTCGGGGCCATAGGAATTCTTGGCTTGTCTGCGTTCAGACGCGATATGGCAGCGCTCCGCCCGCAAAACGGACGCGGCCAGTCCATCATCTGTCTGTGCTCGGTAGTGATCAGTTATTTTAATGTTATCGCGCTGAAACATTTGCCGCTGACGATCTTTTACATTGTTGCTTTTATGGCGCCGCTGGCTATTGCCGGTCTTTCGACCGTGCTCAAACATGAAACGCTGACTCCAGTCAAAATCATGTGTCTGATTGCCGGATTTCTGGGCGTTATCCTTGCCGTCGCGACGCGTCATTGGGAAAGCGGCGAATGGATCGGATATCTAGCTGCTTTTGCCAACGTCTTCATCTTTGCGATCTCCACAGTGACGATGCGCAATTTGTCGCGAACCGATACTGTCGTAAGCACACAGCTTGTCAAGTCAATGTCGGTAGGCATTGCAGGCATAACGGGCATATGGATGCTATCGCCCTCCCTTCCGGTGGGATGGGTACTGCTGATGTTGATTGTCGCGGGAGTCATTAATGTGTGCGGCAATATCCTTTACAACACGGCGCTGCATAACACCGTTTCGTCAAACGTCGCGCAGCTTCATTACACGCAAATTATTTCCGGTGCGATCTTGGGTTATTTGATTTGGCATGAAGTGCCGACATGGAATCTTCTCGCCGGCTCAATGATCATCATTGCCTCCGGCATGATTGTCGCAGCACAAGCGCGCCGATTGGAAGCGGCAGCGCGTTAGCTTTTCGTTAACCGGTAAGCCCTGCTCTCATTGCATCGCACACTAATATTGCTTTGCGAGACTACCCCATTTTCATTTTATTTTTTGAGTCTATGAGGAACGGCGAGCAGCCGGAGTGATTCGTTTTGATCCTCTCG
>Ga0181516_10000562_pt1 | contig 33257 bp, 27 predicted proteins | sample PEATcosm2014_Bin_25_FD_121104 | JGI IMG/M metagenome (GOLD analysis project Ga0181516, IMG submission 121104) | Peatland microbial communities from MTU Mesocosm Facility, Houghton, MI, USA - PEATcosm2014_Bin01_10_metaG | ecosystem: Environmental > Terrestrial > Soil > Wetlands > Peat | place... | reverse complement strand
GCGCGCCGAGAACAGCAGCCGGACGACGCCCGAGCACAGCAGCGCCATGATCAGGAGCGTCGCGTAGACGTTGGCGTAGCCGGAATAGGCGGTCTGGAACTGAATGTACCAGCCGAGGCCGAATTTCGCCCCCAGCATCTCGGCGACGACCAGCACCGCAAACGAATAATAGAGCCCCATGAACAGCCCGACGAAGACATGAGGCAGCGACCCCGGCACGGCGATCTTGCGGATGAGGTACCAATTGTCCGCGCCGAGCACGCGGCCGACGTCGTAATAGGACCGATTGATCGAGGCGACGCCGGAGGCGGTCAGGATCGCGACCGGAATTCCCGACGCCAGCGCAACGATGAAGATGCTCGCCGCGAAGGTCGTCGGAAAGAAATAGAACGTGACGGGAATCCACGCGGTCGCGGGAACCGGCCCGATCAGCTTGAGGATCGGCATGCCCCAATATTCGAATCGCTTCGACCAGCCGAGCGCGACGCCGACGACATAGCCAGCGGCGATCCCGCTGAGGAAGCCGAACCCCCACAGACGCAAAGTGTAGGCGATGCAGATCAGAATCCGCGGCCCGTCGGTGACATAGACGTTGAGCAGGCCGTGCGGCGGCGAGAAGAACGGCTTGGGCAGCCAGCCGAACTTCGCCGTGGTCAGTTCCCACAGCGCCAGCCAAACGCCGATGGCGATGAACCACGGCCCGTAATAGACGAGCCGTTCGCCGACACGGCCCAGGCGATGCACGATGAATGCGAGGACGACGAATAGGACCGCCGCGCCCGCCGTAATCGCTGCGAACAGGCCCGCGCTGCCCCAGGGCACGACGTCAGGCAGGGCGACCGTCGCCAGGGCCGCCGCGGCCCAAGTGACGGCCGCGACCAGGGCCTGTTTCCACGTCGCCTGCCAAAGCCCCCTCAGCGACGCCGAATCGCCCGCGGCCGATCCGGCGTCGAGAGTCCTGATCCCCTCGCTCATCGTTTCGCCTCAGGCCAGCAGATTGACCGTGATGCGTTCGGCGAACGCCTTCGGATCGGTCGTCGGGTCGAGCACCTTGACCAGCTTGAGGTCTTCGGAGGTGATGCGGATCTGGTCGACGAGCGCCTGGCCGATCGGGTGGTTGTGATAGACCAGCTTGCCGAGAATTTCCGTGAGGTCTTCGACGCTGAGGCCAGCCGGCTTCAGCGCGTCGAAATACCATTTGGCCACTTCGTCGGGATGGGTGGCGGTGTATTCGTGGACTTCGATGTTGGCCTCGGCGAGTCGGCGCAAGGCGTCCTTGTTGGCGGCGAGGAACGGGCCGTTGGCGCCGAGCACGCAGCAGGTGTGGTTTTCGTAGACGCCGGTCTGGGTGTCGGCGATCTTGACGAAGTTGAACTTCTTTTCGATCGAATAGGCCCAAGGATCGAGATGGGCGGCGATGTCGGCGTCGCCGCGATTGACCGTCTCGCCGACGAGATCGAACGGCACCGCCTTCCAGGTGACGTCCGTCTCGGGGTCGATGCCGGCTTTGGCCAGCGTGACCTGGAACGCCACTTGCGGCGGCGCGCCGATGCCGTAGGTGGCGATCGTCTTGCCCTTGACGCCGGCGATGTCGGTGACGCCCGAAGCCTTGGAGGCGAGAAGGCGCTGGCAGCCGCCATGCGAGCCGACGAACAGCTTGACGTCGAAGCCCTGTTCGAGCGGCTTCAGCCAGTCTCCGATCAGCCCCGCGCCGGCGTCGGCCTTGCCGGTCGCCAGCGCCTGGATCAGCGTCTGCCCGCTGGCGCCCTGATAGAAGAGTTCGACGTCGAGATTGTGCTTGGCGTAGATGCCCTTGGCGACGCCGAAGCCGAGCGGCGAATGGCAGGCCGCCACTTCGGTCCAGGCGAGCCGCACCTTCGGCGCCGGGCCGGCGATCGCCGGCGTGAACAGCCGCGGGGCGAGCGCGCCGGCCGAGGCGGCGACGCCCAGTCCGCCGACGCCCCTGAGGATGGCGCGGCGGGAAATGGATTTCTGTTTGGTCGTGTCGGTCATTGACGTTCTCCGAAGTTGTTTGAGTTAGGCGGCCTTGCGGGCCGGTTCGGCGCCGGTCGCCCGGCCGGCGCTGTCGATCGCCTGCGCAAGATCGGCGATGATGTCGTCGGGATGTTCGATGCCGACGGATAGACGGACGTATCCGGGGGTCACGCCGGCGGCGAGTTGTTCGCTCGGCGTGAGCTGCTGATGCGTCGTCGAGGCGGGATGAATGGCGAGCGAGCGAGCGTCGCCAATGTTGGCGACGTGGTAGAGCAGCTTCAGCGAGTCGATGAAGCGCCGCCCCGCCTCGACGCCGCCCTTCAGTTCGAAACCGACCAGGCCGCCGTAGCCGCCCTTGAGATAGGCGTCGGCGCGCCGGCGCACTTCGCCGCTCTGCAGGCCGGGGAAGATGACGTGGCTGACTTCGGGCCGCTTGAACAGGAAGTCGGCGACGAGCACGGCGTTTTCATTGTGCTGGCGCAGCCGCAACGGCAGCGTCTCCAGACCCTGCAGCAATTGGAACGAATTGGTCGGCGACAAGGCCGCGCCGAGGTCGCGCAACAGCTTCACCCTCGCCCGCAGGACGTAGGCGATTGGGCCGAGGGGCTTGGCGGCTTCGGTCCAGATCGCGCCGTGATAGGCCTCGTCCGGCTGGGTGAGCAGCGGGAAACGCTCGGCGTGATCCTCCCATGGGAAATTGCCGCCATCGACGATCAACCCGCCGATCGCGGCGCCGTGACCGCCGATGTATTTCGTCGCGGAATAGACGACGACGGCCGCCCCGTGTTCGAACGGCCGCGCGATCAGCGGCGCGGCGGTGTTGTCGATGATGAGCGGCACGCCGAGCGAGCGGCCGATGTCGGCAACTTCCTTGATCGGGAAGACGTTCAGCTTGGGATTCGGCAGCGTCTCCGCATAATAGGCCTTCGTCCGGGCGTCGGTGGCGCGGCGGAAGTTTTCGGGATCGATCGGGTCGACGAAGCGCGTCTCGACGCCGAACTGTTTCAAGGTCTGCGCAAACAGGGTCCAGGTGCCGCCGTAGAGATCAGTGGACGAAACGATATTGTCGCCGCTCGATGCCAGATTCAGCACCGAATAGGCCGACGCCGTCTGACCCGACGCGACCGCCAGCGCAGCCGACCCGCCTTCGAGCGCCGCGACGCGATCTTCGAGCGCGGTCGTCGTCGGGTTCTGCACCCGCGTGTAGATGTTGCCGATTTCCTCCAGCGCGAACAGGCGCGAGGCGTGATCGGTGTCCCGGAACTGGTACGAGGTCGTCTGATAGATCGGCACCGCGACCGCGCCGGTCGACGGGTCGGCGCGATAGCTGCCGCCGTGCAAGGCGAGCGTTTCAAAGCGTCTGCTGTCGGTCGTCATGACGGTCTCTCCGAGGCAGGATCAATAGGCCGAGGCCGGTTCGAGCTGTTTCTGTTCGGGGTCGAGAAGATCGGAATGGTGCCGGCGCGCGACGTCGGGATGGGAGCGCAACCGGCTCTTCAGGTAGTTGCGACCGACTTCGTGGAAGAGCGGGTTCAGCGGATCCTGAGTCAGGCCGCGCGCCTGGGCGGCGAGCTCTCGCGGCAGATCGAGGACCGGCACGGTCGCGTCGAGACGCGCGCCGAGGAAGAACGCCACCGACAGGCGGTCGCCGCCCGCGGGCGGCGAAACGACGCGATGCACATTGGCGCGCAAGTAACCGTTGGAGGCGAGTTCGAGGATTTCGCCGATGTTGACGACGAACGTCCCCGGCGCCGGCGGCGCGTCGATCCAGCCGCGCTCGCCTTCGACCTGCAGGCCGGCGACCTTGTCCTGCAACAGGATGGTGACAAAGCCGGAATCCTTGTGGGCGCCGACGCCCTGGTCGTCCTCGCCGAGCGCGCGGCCGGGATAGCGGATGATCTTGAGCAGCTGGTTGGGCGCCGGCGTATAGATCGGCTCGAAAACGTCGTCGGGCTGTTTCAGCGCCGCCGCGAAGGCGCTGAGCACGCGGATCGCCAGCGCAGTGACTTCGGCCTGGTAGCGCAGCAGCGCCGGCTTCAGCTCCGGCAAGGCGTCGGGCCATTGGTTCGGTCCCTGCAGCCGCCGCCACGCCGGCGCCGCAGGGTCGAACGGCAGCGCCTCCCGCTCGGCGCCGATGTCGATTTGTTCACGCCAATCGGGCTTGCCGCGCGTATGCTCGAGCCCGGCGCGATTGTAGCCGCGAAAATGCGGCGAATGAATCATCTCGATCGCGCGCTTGTCTCGCTCCGGCAAAGCGAAGAACCGTCGCGACAGGGTCAGGACCTCGTCGATCAGCGTCGGCTCGATCCCATGGCCGACGAGATAGAAGAACCCTGCCCCACGCGCCGCCGCGCGCACGTCGGCAAGGAAGTTCTCGCGGTCGGTTTCGAAACGCCGAAGGTCGAGGGTGGGAAGGCTCTCCAACGGATCAGACTTAGGCATCGGACCATCCGGAGCTGAGAACTAGTTGCGATCGCGCTTCGACTGGCCGCGCCCAAGTCCGCCGAAGTCTCATTCGTCGCGGCGCTCAGTCGGCCACGCTCCTGGGAGATGGTCAACTAAATCTAGAATTTATATATTCTAAGCAATGGCGCTTTGCCTAAATTTGCGGCGCAATGGGAGTGGCTAATCGTATTGGACGGCCGTAGAGGCCGCCTGCCCGGTCGGCTTTGGCGGAGGTTCTACGACTGACCGGCGCGCAGCTCGGAAGGTCGGGCGGCGTTGGCGATCGTTTCGCCGAACGGGCCCATATTGGCGGCGATCTCCGTCTGCGCCCGCGCGTGATTGAGGGGCAGCAGCGGCAGCACGAGTTCGGCGAAGCGATAGGCTTCTTCCAGGTGCGGATAGCCGGATAGGATGAAGCTGTCGATTCCCAGCGCCATATATTCGCGCATGCGGTCAGCGACCGTCTGCGGGTCGCCGACCAGCGCCGTCCCGGCGCCGCCGCGCACCAGGCCGACACCGGCCCACAGATTGGGGCTGACTTCGAGTCTGTCGCGACGCCCGCCATGCAGCGCCGCCATGCGGCTCTGGCCGACCGAGTCCATGCGCTCGAAGACCTTCTGCGCCGCGGCGATCGTCGCGTCGTCGAGATGGCTGATCAGCTTGTCGGCGGCGCGCCAGGCCGCCTCCGCGGTCTCGCGGACAATGACATGCAACCGGATGCCGAAGCTGAGCTCTCGTCCGCGCGCCCGCGCCGCCTGCCGAACGACCGCGATCTTCTCGGCGACGGCGGCCGGCGGCTCGCCCCAGGTGAGGTACTTGTCGACGAGCTGAGCGGCGACGTCGATGCCGGCCACCGAAGAGCCGCCGAAATAGAGCGGCGGCGCTGGCTGTTGAATCGGCGGAAACAACAGCTTGCCGGCTTCGACATTCAGGTGTCTGCCCGAATAGGTGACGTCCTCGTCGCGCAGCAGCGCGGCGTAAACCTCGAGAAATTCGCGCGTGAGCTCGTAACGGTCGCTGTGGGCGAGGAACAGGCCGTCGCCGCGGTTCTCGACGGGATCGCCGCCGGTGACGACGTTGATCAGCAGGCGGCCCTGGGAAATGCGGTCGAGCGTCGCCGTCATGCGCGCCGCGACGGTCGGCGATTGCAGGCCGGGGCGCACCGCGACGAGGAAGCGCAGCCGTTCGGTTTGCGGCGCCAAGGCCGAGGCGACGACCCAGGAGTCTTCGCAGCTTTTGCCCGTCGGCAGCAGCACGCCGTAATAGCCGAGCGTGTCCGCGGCTTCGGCGATCTGCCGGAGATAAGCGAAATTGACGGCGCGACCCCCGACGCTGGTCCCGAGGTAACGGCCGTCGCCGTGGGTCGGGATGAACCAAAGAACGTTCGCCGACTCGATCGCGCTCACGATGCGGGTTCTCCGTTGAAGTCGCGATGCCGCCGACGGCGGTCGGTCGAGGTGGGCGACGGCGCGCTGGCGTGACGATGCGCAGCTCGCCTCACCGGCGATCTTTGAATTATACTAATTCTATAGCATGAGTTATATCTGAGCGGGGAACGGCATGTCAATTGCCGAGACCTATCGACTCCGTTCGGGCGATTTGACTGCCGACGCTGGCCCAGAATTCGTGCCGGATTCGCGAACGCGCCCGCCGGGCTGCGCTCAGCTCCCGCCGCACGAAATCCTGGGCGCCGGCCGGGCCGTGTTCTGCGATCAGCAAGGCGGCGGCCTGCTCGATCGCTCGGATCCGGCGCGTGACGCCTTTGGCCTCGAGCCCGGAGCGGGCGTGCTTGTCTTGGCGTTTGGGCTGCTCCGGATCGACGCTCGTCGGCGTCACGTCGCGCGATGCGAACGAATTCCGCGTCACGGCGATCAATGCAGCAACTGGCTTAGGAACTGCTGCGTGCGTTCCTGTCGCGGCGCTTTGAAGAACGCTTCGGGCTCGCCGATCTCAACGATCTCGCCCTCGTCCATGAACACGACGCGGTCGGCAACGCGCCGGGCGAAGCCCATCTCATGGGTGACGACCATCATCGTCATGCCTTCGCCGGCGAGCGCGGTCATGGTGTCGAGCACCTCCTTGACCATCTCCGGGTCGAGCGCCGAGGTCGGTTCGTCGAACAGCATGATCTTCGGCTTCATGCACAGTGCCCTGGCGATGGCGACGCGCTGCTGCTGGCCGCCGGAGAGCTGGTTGGGGAACTTGTGCGCCTGATCGGCGATGCGCACCTTGTCGAGCAGCGCCAGCGCCGTCTCTTCCGCTTCGGCGCGGGCGACGTTGCGGCCCCAGATCGGCGCGAGCGTGCAGTTTTGCAGCACGGTCAGGTGCGGGAACAGGTTGAACTGCTGAAACACCATGCCGACGTCCTGGCGGACGCGGTCGGTCTGCTTCAGCGAGTGGGTCAGCTCGACGCCATTGACCCAGATCGCGCCGCGCTGGTGCTCTTCGAGCCGATTGACGCAGCGGATGAGCGTCGACTTGCCCGAACCGGACGGGCCGCAAACGACGACGCGTTCGCCTGAATCGACGGTGAGGTAAATGTCGCGCAGCGCGTGATGCGCGCCATACCATTTGTCGACGCCGACGAATTCGATCGCCGGCGGGTTGGAGGCGTGCGCCCGCCGCTCGGCGGCCTGGGTCTGAGTCATGGGCGAACTCCTTTTGAAGCGGGCGCCGGCTCAGGCGTGGCCTGAGGCGCGCAGGCGGCGCTCGAGCCAGCGGCTGTAGCGGGAGACGGTGAAGCAGACGGAGAAGAACACGGCTCCGGCGACGAAATAGGCGATGGTGTAGCAGCCGGGCCATTCCTGCTCGTGGCTGGCGGCTTCCTTTACCGCGCTCAGAAAGTCGGTCATGCCGATCACCGCGACCAGAGGCGTGCTCAGCAGCACGCCGATGCCGAGGTTGACTAGCGCCGGAATGACCGCGCGCAACGCCTGCGGCAGCAGCACGAGCTGGATCGTCCGCCAGCCGCTGAGGCCAAGCGCATGGGCGGCCTCGGCCTGGCCGGACGGCAGCGATTGCAGGCCGGCGCGGATGATTTCGGCGAGATAGGAGGCGACGAACAGGATCAGCGCGGCCTCGACGCTGACGAACAGGTTAACGTCGAACGCCGGCGCCATCATCGGCACGATGAATCGGCTGACGTAGAGCGCGACCAGCATCGGCGCGCCGCGCACGAGCTCGATCACGATGATACTTGCGACGCGCAGGCCGCCCATCTTCGAGCGGCGCGCCAGCGCCAGCGGCACGGCGAAGACGAAGGCGCCGGCGAAAGCGATCATCCACACCAGAAGGGTCAGCGGCAGACCGCCCCAGTCGTTGGTCGAGACCGGCCGCAGCCCGAGCCCGCCGCCGAGCAAGGCGCAGACGGCGGCCGGCGTCGCAACCCAGGCGACGATCAGCGGCCAGCCCCAGAAGCGCGGCGCCATGCTGAGGCCGATCACGCCAACCATCAGCGCCAGGCTGATCGCCGGGCGCCACATGACCTCCTGCGGATAGACGCCGAAGGCCATTAGTCGCCAGTTCGTCCAGATGAACGGCCAGCAGGCGCCGGCGTGCGTCTTGCAGGCCTCGGCCCCGCCTGTCCACGCCGCGTCGACAATCGCCCAGCGCAGGAACCACCAGACGCCGAGCGCGAGCAGGGCCGCGACGACGAGCGAGACGAGAGCGTTGCCGGGCGAAGAAAAAAGCCCCGCAGCGCGCCGCCGCCAGGGGCGCGCCCGATGGGGGGCGAGGGTTTGTTCGGCGAGGGAAAGGGTCATCGGGTCGCGTAGCCTCGTCGCGCCAGCGCGCGGTTGTAAGCGTTGATCGCCGCCGAGACCGGCAGGCTGATCGCCAGGAAGACGACGACCAGCACCAGGATCGTCTCGACCGCGTTGCCGGTATTGTTGGCGCTGGTCTTGATGACGGCGGTGAGCTCGGTGAAACCGATCAGCACGCCGAGCGTGGTGTCCTTGGTCAGGTCGAGATAGGTCGAGGTCATCAAAGGCGTGATCACCCGCATCGCCTGCGGCAGCACGACGAGCTGGAGGATGCGCAGGCGCGAGAGGCCGAGCGCGCGGCCCGCCTCCCATTGGCCGGCGGTCACCGATTGCAGGCCGCTGCGCACGATCTCGGCGGTGTTGGCGGCGTAATAGAGCGACAGCCCGGCGAGCATCGCCGCGAATTCGGGCGTCAGGCTGAGGCCGCCGACGACGTTGAAGCCTCTAAGCGCCGGCAGATGAAGCGAGAAGCTGAGACCGTCGAAGACGGTCCACAGCGCGGAAGGGACGATCGCCAACACGGCGACGAGCGACCATTCCGTCGCGCGCAATGGCCGCGACAGTCGCTTGTGGACGAAGCGGACGACGACCATCAGCGCGACGAAGAGCGCGAGGATCGGCCAAACCTCGCCGCTGTCGACCGCGAGCCACGGCAGATAGACGCCGCGCACGGAGAGATAGGCGTGGGGAAACGGCTGCAGCGCCTCGCGCACCGGCGGCAGCGTGTGGGTCATGGCGATCCAGAAGAACAATTGCAGCGTCAGCGGCGTGTTGCGCGCGATTTCGACATAGGCGCCGATCAGGCCGGACAACAGCGGGTTGCCGGCGGCGCGAGCGACGCCGAGCGCGACGCCGACCGCGGTCGCCAGCGCGCAGCCGGCGATCGCCAGCTTCAGCGTGTTGAGCACGCCGACCAGAATCGCGCGCGCGTAGGGGTCGCCAGCGTGATAGGCGAGCAGCGATTCGGAGATGTCGAAATTGGCGGGCTGGCTGAGATAGTCGAGGCTCGGCGCCATTCCGAGCCGGTGCATGCTGCCGACCACGTTGGCGGCGAGCCAGGCGATGAGAGCGACGGCCAAAGCAAGCGCGATCGCCTGCGCGAGCGCATGGTCGCCCCACCAGCGGCGGAAAGCGGCAAGTCCGCCGTCATCTGCCAGCGGCGGCGCGCCGCGTACGTCCGTCATCGGTCCATCAACTCGCGCATGAATACGGGCGCCGACCGAGGCCGACGCCCGCAAGTCTCAACGGAACGGCGGCGAGTAGATCAGACCGCCCTGAGTCCACAGCCGATTGAGGCCGCGCTCGAAGCCGATCTTGGTGCTCTTGCCGAGATTGCGCTCGAAGATTTCGCCGTAATTGCCGACTTTCTTGATGACGTTGTAAGCGAACTTCGGATCGAGGCCGATCGCTTCGCCAAGCGACGTGTCGACGCCGAGGAAGCGCTTGATCCCCGGATCGTCGCTCTTGAGGAAGCTGTCGACGTTCTGGCTGGTGATCCCGTATTCTTCGGCCTGGATCGTCGCGTAGACAGTCCAGTTGACGATCTCGAGCCAGCGATCGTCGCCGCCGAGCACGGCCGGGGCGAGCGGCTCCTTGGAGAGACGCTCCGGTAGCAGCACGTAGTCGTCGGGATTGGGAAAAGCGGAGCGGCGCAGGCCGAGATCGGAGCTGTCCTGGGTCAGCGCGTCAACACGGCCCGAGAGTAGCGCCTGGGTGAAGGTGTCGGTATCCTCGATCACCACCGGCTTGTAGGTCTTGCCGGTCTTCTTGAAGAAGTCGGCGATGTTGAGCTCCCCGGTCGTGCCGCTCTGGACGCCGATGGACGCGCCGTCGAGGTCGGCGGCCTTGGTCACCCCGAGCGACTTCTTCACCAGGATGCCCTGGCCGTCATAGAAGACGACCGGCCCGAAATGGAAGTTCAGCTTGAAGGCGCGGGTGACCGTCTGCGTCACGCCCGAAAGCAGGACGTCGAATTGCCCCGCCTGCAGCGCGGGAAGGCGTTGTTGCGGCGAGGAATTGGTGAACTCGACCTTGTCGGGGTCGTTGAACACCGTCACAGCGAGCGCGCGACCGAAGTCGACGAAGAAGCCCTGCCACTTACCGTTGGCGTCGGGGGTGAAGAAGCCCGGCTCGCTGCCGACGCCGACGCGGATGACGCCGCGCTCCTTGATCTTGTCCAGCGTTGGCCCCGCGTCGGCGGGAACGGCTGCGCCAATTGCAGTCGCCAGGGCCGCGATCGCGATCGCGATCCGAGGCCAGCGAATGTTTGAAGTCGTCGACATGAATTCCCCTCGTTCCATTCTCGGGGCCGCGAACGTCCCTTAAGATGGCGCTCGTTTTCCTCGCGGCGCTCTGGACCGGCCGTGATGCCAGCCGTTCCAAACGCGATCCCGCGCCCCCGCTCCAAGACGGTAGCTCGGCTCGAAATAGCGACATAGTAAATCTATCTATTAACTCATTTTAGCAAAAGCGCCATCTCGTCGCCTTACCGTCCCCCTTGCAGAGCGGCGGCGACGCCATCGGCGCCGGCAGACCGCGTCAATGAGCGGCGGCGATCGACGCGCCGACCCCTTGATGCGGAGGTGGCGAGCGCGGCTGAGAGGCCAGCAGGGCTGCCAGCGCCGCGGCGATGCAATCGAGGGCGTCGCCGGCCTGCGGCAGGGCGGCGCCCAGGTTGAGAAAACCGTGGATCATGTCGGCGAAGGCGATCTCGATCACGGCAACGCGCGCGCGCCGCAGCCTGGCGACATAGGCGATCGCCTCGTCGCGCAACGGATCGAAACCGGCGTGCAGAACGACCGCCGGTGCAAGACCGGAAAGGTCGGGCGCAAGGAACGGCGAGACGCGGGGGTCCTTGGCGTCGTGGCCGGCGAGATAATTGCCGACGTACCAATTGTAGAGGGTCCTGGTGAGCAGGAAGCCCTTGGCGAGATCGACGTGCGAGCGATGGCGGCGCGTCAGATCCAGGCAGGGGTAGATCAGGATCTGCGCGGCGAATTTGGCGCCGAGTTCGCCATTCGCGTTCAGAATCGCGGCGACGGCCGCCAGGTTCGCCCCGGCGCTGTCGCCGATCACGCCGACATTGTCGGCGGCGAGCCCCAGTGCGGCGCCGTGGTCGAACAGCCATCGACACGCCGCGAGCGCGTCGTCGAGGGCGGCGGGAAAGGGATGCTCAGGCGCGAGGCGGTAGTCGACCCACAGCACGTCGGCGCGCAGAACGCGCGTCAGGCGCCGGCAAAGCGGCTCGTAAGTCGAGAGGTCGCCGAGCGTCCAACCGCCGCCATGCAAGAAGACATAGGTCCGCGGCAGAAGGCCTGGCGCGCGAGCAAGCGAACGGAAAAGCCGCATCTGCGGCGCGCCGGGGCCCGCTTCGAGATCGCGAACTTCCGCAACTTCGTCGAGCGGCCAAAGATAAGGCGCGCGCGAGCGTCGAAAGGCCTCGCGCGCCGCCTCCGCGTTCAAGGTCGCGAAATTCGTCGGCTCGGAAAGCGCCGCGACGATCCGGCCGGCCCGCCGATCGAGCCCGGTCGAATCCTTGCGCCTGACGATCTGCAGCACGACTGCGCTCCGCGCGACATTTCTTGCTCGCCCACTCTGCCCGCCGCGCCAAGGCGCGCAATCGAAGTTTCCTGAACCGAGACTTGAGCGGCGTTGGCGTGAGGAAATCTGATGCGACGCTTCGATATTCCTCGCGTGTCGCGAAGGTCGCTCCCGGGCTATGGTCCCTCTCGCGCCAGCGCTTGTCCGGCTGTGGCGCACGCTTCCACTCCCTAGACCCGGCCCGTCATCCCCTTTGGGGGATGGCGGGTCTTCATTTGTGCAGCGGGCGAGCCGAACGGCCCCGCGCGGCCTTGCCACTTTGTGCGCGTCGCGTTATATGAGTTTTTCTATCGTATATATATAGTGATCTGTCGGGACCCTCGATGAGCTCGCCGCCACGCCGAGCGTTGCCGCCTCTGAACGCGTTGCGCGCCTTCGAAGCCGCGGCGCGTCATCTCAGCCTGTCGCTGGCGGCGAACGAACTGCATGTGACGCCGGCGGCGATCAGCCATCAGGTGCGTCTGCTCGAAGATCATATCGGCCTTCCGGTGTTCGAGCGCGACGGGCGCGGCCTCGTTCTCACCGACGCCGGCGCCGCGGGACTGAAAGACCTGCGCGAAGGTTTCGCCCGCCTCTCCGACGCCATGGAGGCGATCGCCTCGCTCGGCGAGGCCGGCGCCCTGTCGGTCAGCGTCGCGCCGTCCTTCGCCGCGAAATGGCTGCTGCCGCGGTTGCAATCGTTCGAGCGCGAACATCCCGAGATCGACGTTCACGTGTCGGCGTCGATGCAACTGGTGGATTTCGCGCGCGACCGTATCGACGTCGCCGTGCGCTACGGCCCCGGTGGATATCCCGACGTCTTCTTCGAGAAGCTGCTAACCGAATCTGTCACGCCCGTCTGCAGTCCCGAACTGCTGCACGGCCAGCCGCTTCACGCGCCGCGCGACCTGTTGAAATTGACTCTCCTGCACGACGACAGCCCCGACAACGATCCTTCGTGCCCGAACTGGGACATGTGGCTTCGCGCGGCGGGCGTCGACGACGGCGACGTCGAGCGCGGGCCGCGATACAACCAGGCGAGCCTGGTGATCGAGGCGGCGGTTCTCGGGCGCGGCGTCGCGCTCGCCAAATCGGCCCTCGCCGCGGCGGATCTGAAAGCCGGGCGTCTCGTCCGGCCGATCGAAACGGAGCGCCCGGTCGACTTCGCCTATTATTTCGTCGCGCCGCGCGCCAAGCTCAACCTGCCGAAGGTCTCCTATTTCCACGATTGGCTGCGCCGCCAGGCCGCCGGTAAGGGCGGTGAGCGCGACGTCGCGTGAGGATCGATCAACGACGCTCAATCGTGACGCGAGAAACGCTCGCTTGTCCCGTCGACCCCGCGGCGCCAGTTTCCATCGCCGATCTGGCTGTTCAACCGAGAACTCCTGTGCGCGCGATGTTTCATGAATTGGGTCAACCGCGGCCGACCCCGCCGCTCGTCGATCGCGAATTGACGCTGTTCGACATGCTCGACGATCCGATCGTCGTCCGCGTCATGCGACGCGACGGCGTCGCGCGCCGCGAAGTGTTGAATCTGTTCGCTGTCCACCAACGGGAGTGGCTTTGTCGCGCCGCCTGAAGCGAGATCAAGCGACTGACGCGCGCCGGCGCGGTGTTTCAATCGCTCGCTCCGCCAAGCTTTCCGTGTAATGGGTTGGGCGCTCGCGTCGCTCACCCTGCCCGATCGTAAAACACCATGCTGACGTGCCGCGCTTCGGCGAAGAACAGCCACCGCTCGACCGCGACTCCGAGCGCCGCGCTGAGGACCGCCGCGAGCGCGGCCAGTTGCGCCAGAATTGGAGGGCCCGCAGCGACGATGCCGAGCAGCGCCAAAGGCGCAAGAAAGAGCGCGACATGCGCGATGGCGCGCAACTTCCGGGCATGTGCCCGCGCGATCTCGTAGCCCATCTCGCGCATGATGAAATTCGCTTCCGTATGCGGCGATTCAAGCAGCCGCACCTCGGCTAACCTGCCCAAGCCCGTGGCGGCGCCCAGGCTGATCTGCGTCGGCGCTGCGTCGATATGGCGCCAGTAGCCCCATTTGATCGCCCAAGCGAGGCCGAGCAGGACGACAGCCAGCAAGGCGAACGCGGGCCTGTAGACGCCGAACATCCGGGTCAGCAACACCAGCAGCAGCGAGCCGGTATAAAGGCCCAGCGCAAGATAGGCCGGCAGGACAAAGCCGTTGCGCCATTGCTGGATCGGTTTGAGGCTGGCGTAGATCATCGCGGTGCATGAGATCGTCAGCAAAGCGAGAAGCGCGCATGCCGCCGCCATCCCAGCGAAAAAGCCGCCGACGTCGTTGAAGAACACCCACCCGATCCCGAACACGCCAAGCGGCGCGAAAGTCGCGACCGCCGCGACGCCCTCGCGAGCGAGCCAGGACGATCGCCACTGGCTGAAGGCGCCGAGCGCCCGCTCCGGCCGACCGAGATGGAGCGCCGAACTCGACAGCCCCGCGGCGATCAGCGCCGCCGGCGCCCCGATCGCGGCGAGCCCAAGTCCGGTTGTAGGCGGCAAGGCGCCGCTGATCGCCAGCAGCGAAACAAGGACGAGCAGGCCGTAGCCCGCCCCCGAGGCGGTGGTGAAGACGATGATCGAATAGGCTGGATCCATCGCCCGGGACCTTGGTCAGCGCGAAAGCGCGCGGTCGACCCAGCGCAGCAAGCCGCTCGCGGGATCGCTCGCCGTTCTTGAGGCCTCGGGCTGAGACGATTCTTGGGGCGCGCTGCGGCGCGGGCGCGAAGGCAGGTATTTGCTGGTCGGCCGGTAGCCCAGCTCAGACGCCAGATCGAAGCCGCCGCGCTCGCGCACCAGACGAGAGACGTGCGATTCAGGGTCGTTGAAATCGCCGAAATGGCGCGCCTTGGTCGGGCAGGTCAAGACGCAGACGGGAACGCGATCCGCCGGTTCGAGATTGTCGTCGTAGATCCTGTCGACGCAGAGCGTGCATTTCTTCATCACGCCCTGATCTTCGTCGAACTCGCGCGCGCCATAGGGACAGGCCCAGGCGCACAGCTTGCAGCCAATGCATCGATCCATGTCGACCAGCACGATCCCGTCGGCGGCGCGCTTGTAGGACGCGCCAGTCGGACAGACGGCGACGCATTGCGGGTTTTCGCAATGCAGGCAGGCTTTGGGAAAGTGGACGGTTCGCGCCTCCTCGCCGCGCCTCCCGACTTCGTAGGTGAAGACGCGGTTGAACCACACGCCGCGTTGCTCGGCCTGATAAGCGTTGACGTCGGTCAGCGGTCCCCAATGCCCGCCCGTGTTCCATTCCTTGCAGCTCGTCGCGCAGGCGTGACAGCCAACGCATGTATCCAGATCGACGACGAGGCCGAGTCGGGTCGGACTGGGCGCAACGGGAAGGTCAGTCATGACGAATCGCCCTCTCCGCTTCGCCGAAATCGACGGGCGAACGCGGCGCCGCGTCGATTACCGGCCGGCGCCGGATTGAGGCCCGGCGGTCGGGGCAACGTGGCGAACTGCGGCTGCGTCGTCTCGTCGCCCGGCTCGCATTTTTCGATCCGCACACGCAGGTCGTACCATGCCGCTTGCCCGGTGATCGGATCGGAATTCGACAGTCGACGACCGTTTGTCAGGCGCGGCAGATGCTCGCTGATCAGATGATTGAGCAGAAACCCCTGGCGCGCTTCTGGCGCGTCGGGCGCAAGCGTCCAGGCGCCGGATCGTTTGCCGATCGCATTCCAGGTCCAGACAGTGTCGGAATTGACGCCGTCCATGGTCTTGATCTGGACCTTGATCGCGCCGTTGTGGCTGACCACGCGCGCCCAGTCGCCGTCGACGAGCCCGAGCATGCGCGCAGCGGCGGTGGCGACATAGAGCCTGTTGCGGCCGAGAATCTGGCGCAGCCAGGCGTTCTGCGATCCCCACGAATGATACATGATCATCGGACGCTGGGTCAGAGCGTGTAGCGGAAAGGCCGAGCGGTCGATTCTCTCCTCTTCCAACGGCGCGTACCAGAGCGGAAGCGGGTCGAACGCGGCCTTGACCCGTTCGCGCAGGTCGTCGGGCGGTTGGGTCGGCCCGTGCCCCTCCGCCGCGAGGCGGAACTTCTGCAACGGCTCGCTGTAGAGCTGGATGACGATTGGCGCAGTTGAGCGCACGAAGCCCATGCCGGCGGCAAATTCGAGATAGCGCCGGTTGGCGAATTTGTAGAACTTCTGATCCGGCGCGAGCTCATGACGCCAGAAGCATTCGTTGGCGACATAGGCCTCGAGCTGCTTCGGATTGACTGCGCCGCGCCCGAAGGCCTCTCCGTTCTCGCCGCGCCAGCCGGCGAGCGGCCCGACGCCGGGCGCGCGCTGATGATTGACGATGTAGTCGGGATAGCCTCCCGGAAATTTCGACGACCCGTCTTCGTTGGTCATGCCAGGCAGGCCGAGCCGCGCGCCGAGATCGAGCAGCACCGTCTGAAAGGCGCGTACGTCGCGGTCGGGCGGGACGATCGGCTGGCGAATGGCGTCCGCCGGCCCGTCGGCCGAGCCGATCGCCCGATCCAGCATCGAGATGCAATCCCAACGCTCGAGATAGGTCGTGTCGGGGAGCACGAGATCGGCATAGGCGACCGTCTCGGAAAAATAGGCGTCGGAATAGATGAAACGCGGGATCTTGTAGCCGCCGTCGGCGTCCTTGTCGGTGAGCATGTCGATGACGCGCGACGTGTTCATCGACGAATTCCACGCCATGTTCGCCATGTACATGAATAGCGTATCGATCGGATAGGGATCGCCCCGCCAGGCGTTGGCGATGACCATGTGCATCATGCCGTGAATGGCGAGCGGCGCCTCCCAGGAAAATGCCTTGTCGATACGGATCGGCGTTCCGTCCAGCTCGACCAGCAGATCCTCCGGCCCCGTGGGGAAGCCGAGCGGCGCGCCGCCGAGCGGCGTATCGGGCGTCACTCTCTTGCCGGCGAGCCTTTGCGCCGGTGGAATCGCCTGGGGAAACGGCGCCTTGAAGCGGAACCCTCCCGGGCAATCAATCGCGCCGAGCAGCGCCTGCAACAGATGAATGGCGCGGCACGTGTGAAAGCCATTGCTGTGAGCGGAAACGCCGCGCATGGCATGCATCGCCACGGGACGCCCGACGATCTTGTCGTGTTTGCGCCCGGCCCAATCGACCCACTCGACGTCGAGTTCGATGGTTTGCTCGAACGCCGTTTCGGCGAGTTCCCTGGCGATGCGCCGGATCTGATCGGCGCTGACGCCGCAGGTCGCTCCAACCGCTTCCGGGCTGTAGCGCGCGTCCATGTAGCGCGCCGCCACGAGTTGGAAGACCGGAACCGCCTTGCGCCCATCGGCGAGCGCGAATTCGCCGACCACCGCGGGCGCGATGTCCGCGCTTCCCGCTTTCACGAGGGTTCTTTCGCGCGCGTCCCAGGCGAGTGGTTCGCCCTCCGCGTCGCGAGCGAACAGGCCGTCATCTGGAGCGCCCGGTGACTGGATGACGAGCCAATGGGCGTTGGCGTAGCGGACGAGAAAGTCGAGATCGATCTTGTCGGCGTGCAGCAGCTCGTGAATCAGCGAGAGAACGAACAATCCGTCCGTTCCCGGGCGAATGCCGATCCATTCGTCGGCGATCGCGGAATAGCCGGTGCGGATCGGGTTGACGGAGACGATCTTGGCGCCATTTGCCTTGAGCTTGGCGAGGCCAGCCTTGATCGGATTGGAATCGTGGTCCTCGGCGACGCCGAAGAGCAGGAAGTACCTCGCGCGATCCCAGTCGGGTTCGCCGAATTCCCAAAACGCGCCGCCGATCGTGTAGAGGCCGGCGGCGGCCATGTTGACCGAGCAGAAGCCGCCATGGGCGGCGAAATTCGGCGTGCCGAATTCCGACGCCCACCAGCCCGTCAGCGACTGGCTCTGATCGCGTCCGGTGAAGAACGCGAGCTTCTTGGGGTCGCTGCGGCGAATCGCTGACAGCCAGCGCGTGGCGATCGCCAGCGCCTCGTCCCATTCGATCTCGACAAACTCGGATTTGCCGCGCTCGCCGACGCGCTTCAGCGGTTTGCGAAGCCGCGCCGGAGAATAGTGCTGCATGACGCCCGAGGCGCCCTTGCCGCACAGCGCGCCCTTGTTCACCGGGTGATTGGGATTGCCCTCGATATGGCGAACCCGTCCTTCGTGCAGATGAACTTTGATCCCGCACCGGCAGGCGCACATGTAGCAAGTGGTGAATTTGACGGCGTCGGAAACAGCCGGGGACAGATCGACATCCGGTTCCTTGCGCATCTTGTTCGCACCCCGGACGATCGTCTTTGGCGAAGCTGGAGCGCCGCCATTGGCGGCCACCCGGCGAACGAGCGCGACAGGCGGTTGCGTGTGGACGTCATCCCAAGCCTGAGCGGCGCCCTACCGTACTCAAATTGAATGACGCAGAACGCTTTCGCATGCGGAGCGCGAGGCGCTGCGCCGCTGTCGGTCGCAGTTGAAGAGGAGACGGCGGTTATGGCGCCGCTCGGAAAGTTCGAGGGACGAAACATGGCGTGAGACTATAAATTCAATCGGCTTTGTCAATTCATCAAGTTGTCGCGGGAACCGCCCACGTCCTCAACCGTTTCAACACCTCGGCGAGCGTCTCGTTGCGCTTGGCGAAGCAAAAGCGGACGTGGGCAGGCGCTCGCCGCCGCCGTGGAAGGCCGACGCTGGCGCCCCGGGCAACCCCCGCCTCGGTCGCCATGAGAGCTCCCAGCAGCTCAGGTTCCCGGTTACGATCGAACGACACACCGGAATCCGATATGTGTGGTCGAAGTATCGAGGGGCTGGCTTTGACGCGCCGAAGGCCGGTAGCGCAGGCAATAGTTTGGCGCGCACAGATGCGAACCGCCTTTCACGACCCTTTTTGCAGCGCCATCGATGCTCTCCTTTGGCTGGCAACAGGATTGTTTTTCGGCGGCGGCGCGCGGCAGGGCGTAGGCGCTCGCCGTCCATTCCCAGACGTTGCCGATCATGTCGTAAAGCCCATAGCCGTTGGCGGGGAACGCGCCGACCGGCGAAGTGCCCTCGTAGCCGTCTTCGGCAAGATTCTCCCAGGGAAACCGGCCCTGCCAGGTGTTCGCCATCGCTCTCCCGTCCGGAGAGAATTCTTCACCCCAGGCGTAAGTCGCGTCCTGTAGTCCACCGCGCGCGGCGAATTCCCATTCGGCTTCGGTTGGAATCGCCTTGCCGGCCCAGGCGGCATAGGCGACGACATCGGCGAAGGCGACGTGAACGACCGGGTGATCCCAGCGGTCGTCAATGTTGCTCGCGGGACCCTCGGGGTGCCGCCAATTCGCGCCGAGCACGTAAGCCCACCAGGCGCGGTAATCGCGCAAGTCGACCGGACCGTCCGGTTTGGCGAACACGAGCGAGCCGGGCGCCAGAAGCGAGGGATCGGCGTCCGGGTACATCGCAGGGTCGGGCGCCCGCTCCGCTAAGGTCACGTATCGCGTCGCCAGCACAAACCTGCGAAACTCGGCGTTGGTCACAGGGCGCGAGTCGATCCAGAATCCATCAACAGCCTCGGCGCGAGCCGGACGTTCTTCGCGGTAGAACTTGTTCGAGCCCATGATGAAGGCGCCGCCGGGGATCCAAATCATGGATCCCCGCTCGACCGCGTCCGGTGAAAGCCGCAGTTTGGCCCCGCCGTGGAGAAGGCTCGAGTCTTCCCCGCCGATTGCGCCGGCCAGAACCTGCGCGCCTGTGGCATCTGCGTTCGGCCCCGACATCAGGATTGCGTCTCCGCGAACTTCTTCGGCACGAAGTCGAGCGGCGATCCCGGCGGGATCAGCTCCTCCTTCTTGGCGCTGTTCTCGAAATCCCTGATGATGCGTTGCGCGTGCTGCATCACCCACCAGCGAACATACCTTTGATTGACCGCCTCGCGCTCCTTCGGGTCTTCCTTCAGGTGCGTGATGCGCGCGAATCCGAGCGGCAGTTCCGGGTCGTGGAAATGTTGCTGCCGCTTGAAATTGATCTTGAAGTCCTTCCATTTGACCGCATGCAATTCGTCTTTCAGCCAGACGATGCACGAGTCTCGATTCGACGTCGCCTGCTCGCCGAGGAAGAACGGGCTCTGGTCGACGCCGTCGATCAGACGATCGTCTGGCGGCTTGCAGCCGGCGAACCTCAGCAACGTCGTGAACATGTCGGTCACGTGGACCATTTCGTTGCTTTCGACGCCGGGCTTGATGTGGTTCGGCCAGCGGATCAAAAGCGGCGTGCGGATGCCGCCTTCCGCCGAGCTGAAATACGACCCGTCGAAAAATCCGCCTGTGCCACGGCCGGCGAGATGATCCTCGGCGCCGTTGTCGCCGCACATCACCACGACGGTGTTGTCCGCGACGCCGAGTTCGTCGAGTTTGTCGACCAGCACGCCGAAGTCATGGTCAAGCATCAAGAGGCAATCGCCCCACTCGCCGTTGTCGCTCTTGCCGACGAACTCGTCGCGCGGGCTCATCGGGAAATGCATCAGCGAGTGATTGAAATAGCAGTAGAACGGCTTGTCCGCCGCGACGGACTTTTCCATGAATTTGAGGGCGCGCTTCTGGTACTCGAGATCGCAGGTTTTCTTGGTCTGCATGGTGAGCTGCTGGTCCAGAAGCGGCCACGCTCCCTTGCCTTTCACCCCCTCGTGCATATGCGAGAAGCCGTCACGCTCCGGCACGTAGTGCGGGTCTTCCGGCCACATGCATTCGTCATAGGTGCGAAGCGGCCCGTACCACTCGTCGAAGCCATGATCCGTCGGGAAGCGTCCGTCTTCCGCGCCGATGTGCCATTTGCCGTAGATCGACGTCGCGTATCCGGCTTCCGACAGAATGTCAGCGATGGTGCGCTCCCACCGGACGATGCCGCCGCCATTGCCCCCGAGCGCAATGGTGTGGTTGCCGGAACGGATCGGGAATCGTCCGGTCATCAGCGCCGAACGGGTCGGCGTACACTGCGGCTCGACCACGTAATGGGTGAGCTTCGCGCCTTCCTTCGCAAACCTGTCCATGCGTTTGGTGTCGGCACCGCGCAGGATGCCGCCGCCGTAGCAACCCAGTTCTCCCATTCCGAGGTTGTCCACGTGGAAAAACAGAATGTTTGGCTTCTTGGTCATTTTGCGGCCCTGAGTCCGTGACGCGATTTCGCGTCGCTTGGTGGATGTTGCGCTTGGCGATCGCGCCTGCGTCGCCAAAGCGGTTTTGCTTGCTCAAGCCAACGACGGCGCCAAGCCCAGAGGGCTTAATCGCGGCAGAGAATCGGGATGACCTTCGTTGCGCAAGAGATCCAGACAATGATGCTTCAACCGAACGAAGCCCGCCTCGACGACGAGGTCCGCATGGCGCGGCCGGGCAAACGAGAGGCGGATCGTCTCAATGATTCGGCCCGGTCTCGGGCTCATGACCAGGATATGGTCAGCGAGAAATAAAGCCTCGTCGATATCATGGGTGATAAAAACAACCGTGGTGCGCACGCGGCTCCAGATGTCCAGCAGCAGTTCCTGCATCATGCGACGGGACTGCGCGTCCAGCGCGCCGAAGGGCTCGTCCATGAGAAGAAGGCGGGGGCGGTTGATGAGGACGCGCGCGATCTCGACCCGCTGTTGCATGCCGCCCGAGAGCTGGGCGGGATAGTGGTCGGCAAAGCCTTGGAGCCCGACCAATTCCAACATCTCCCGCGCTTGGGCGCGCCGTTCGGCTTTACCGACCCCGCGCATCTTGGGGCCGAATGCGACATTGTCGACCACCCTCTTCCAGGGAAAGAGCGTGTGATGCTGGAAAACGATGCCACGATCGGGGCCCGGTCCGGCGATGGGTTTGCCGTCGACGGCGATGCGTCCGCGCGTGGCAGCGATATGGCCGGCAAGAACGCCAAGCAGCGTGGACTTGCCGCAGCCCGATGGGCCTAGAAGGCAGACGAACTCGCCGGGCGCGACTGAGAAGCTGATGTCCTGGACGGCCTCGAACGTCTGGGCGCCGCCGCCGAGCGCGACAGACAAATGTTCGACGTCGATCCGGCCCGCGGACGCGGATCGAGCATGGTCAAGTGCGATCATCGCACGACCCCGGCGATGCGACGCCAGGGCATCAACCCCTCCCCGAGACGTCGCAGCAGGAGCGAGCTGCCCATGCCCAACAGTCCGATCAGCAGCATGCCAACCACGATGTCGGCGTAGTTCTGCAACGTGTAGGCTTCCCAGGTGTAGTAGCCGATGCCGAATTGGCCCGAGATCATCTCCGCCGAGATCAGACAGAACCATGAAGTGCCCATGCCTATGGCGAGACCGGTGACGATGCTCGGCGCGGCCCCCGGCAAGACGACTTCCCAAAGAATGGCTCGGCCACCGCCGCCAAGACTTCGTCCCGAGGCGACGAGGCGCAGATCGACCGACTCCACCCCATGAATGGTGTTGAGAAGGATCGGGAACAACGCTCCCGTGAACGTCACGAAGATCATCGACAATTCCGACGAGGGGAACATCAAGACGGCGAGTGGAATCCAGGCGACCGCCGGCACCGGCCGGAGCACTTCCAGCGGAGGCAACAGCACGTCCTTCGCCAGCCGCGATCGCCCGATCGCGAGTCCAAGCCCGATTCCGATCGCCGCCGCGGCGAGAAAGCCGCCGAAAACCCGGCCCAGACTGGCGCCGACGTCAGCCGCGAGCTTTGAAGACCGCAGAAGATCCCCGGCGGCCCTGGCGACCTCCAAAGGCGCGGGAACATTGCGGAAGGAGACGAAGCCGAGATCGAGCCGCAGCGTCGAAGCGAAGTGCCACGCGATCAGGCAGATCCCAATGGACGCCGCGCGCAAGAGCAGGCGCCCAGCAGGAACGTCTATCTTCATCGAGGAAGCCATCGGCCGGGCCATTCAGGGGCCGGCGACGACGGCGTTGCGGGCGCCAGCGAAGTCGAGGACCACGCCGCCCCGCGTCTTGGCCCATCCGTCAGCGGCCTCCTTCAGTAGAAAGGCGTCGAGGGCGCCGTCAGCCGAGCGCACGTACCAGGCCTTGTCGCCGAGAAGCTTGATGCCGCTCTGACGGTCCTGGGCGTAGAAGACTCGCGCGGTCTGGCCGTCCCTTTCCAGCTTGGCGAGCGCCTTGAGGGCGCTCTCCGGCGAACCGTAATGGCGCACCAGCGGTTCGCCCTTCAGCCAGATCTCGGCGACGCGCTTGGGATCGACAATCGGTTCGCCTGTCGCCGCGTCCTTGGCGTCCAGCGGCAGTTGAGCATAGTTCTTCAGTTGCGCGTCGTAGTCCAGGCCGGCCTGGGCGAAAGCGGCGCGAATGAATTTGTCGGTGACGAAGCTATCGACGTCGAGACCGCTGTCGGTCTTTTTCAAAAGCTTGAGCGTCTCGATCGACGTCGCGACGGCCTGGCGATATTCCGGCTTCCAGGTGAAATCACGCGTCTGCAGACCCAGAGGCCCATGAAAGAGATAGTCGACTTCCGCGTCGACGCCGGTCGTTTTGGCGATCAGTTCGCTGTATTTCTCGGGCTCAGCCGAGATCAGCCGGTCCGCCTCTATGGCGGCGCGAAGATAGGCGACCACGATTTCGGGATACTGCTCGGCGTAGGCGGCGTCGACGAGGGCCCCGTGGAAGGTGGGCGCGTCGGCTTGCGAACCGTCATAGATCTTGCGCGCAAGGCCGCGCCAGGGGAACAGTTCGGCGAACGGCACAAAGTCCGCATGCGCGTCGATCTTCCCGGCCTGCAGCGCCGACCCGGCCACTTCCGGCGCCTGTGTGATGATATTGACGTCGGTCTGCGGATCCCAGCCCAGCGCCTGGACTGCGCGCAGCAGCATGCCATGCGCGGTCGAGGCGAATGGAACGGATATCGTCTTGCCCTTGAGTTCTGCGAGCGATCGAATCGGCGAGTTCAGGGGAACGACGATGCCGTTGCCGCTCCCCTTGACGCTGCCGGAGAGTACGCTGATGAACAGGCTCCGCCGTCCGGCTTTCTGGAAGGCGACGCCGTTCAACGAACCCGGAAAATCGGCCATGGCGCCAAAATCGAGCTTGCCGGCCACCATTTCGTTGGTCAGCGGCGCGCCGCTGGTGAAGTTCTTCCACTGGATATCGTAAGTCGCGTCTTTGTATTTCCCATCATGCGGGAGGTATTTTTCCACCAAGTTCAATTCACGGATCAGGAGGCCCCCGGTCGCGCAGTTTATCGTCGTGTCCTGGGTGCCGATGGCGATGCGGATCGTTTCGGCTTTTGCAGCGCCGATCATCGCACCCGAGACCAGCAGGGCCCCTAAGATTCTGAAAAGACGCATAAACATCCTGACTTGGCGTTTTACGACTTTGCATCGCGCTGTGTCGTATTAAGACCCATTGTCTATAGATTTAGGCATGTTTTAATGCCCGAAGCAATCGGTGTGCGCACAAATCTCCGACCTCGCCAGAAAAAGCTCAGGAACGGGCGGCGCTTCCTTGGCTTCGTGGCGACGGGCGACGAGCTCGGGGCCGACCAGTCATCCAGATCAGCTCGGTGATCGAGAAGACCGACCTCGCAAATTTCGAGGTGACCTTCGAGCGCCGACCGCACATCGTGAGCAGGTACCCACAGATGGAGGGGCTCGTTGCCGAGAGGTTGACGACGCCTCGAAGTAGGCACCGGAGATGCACAGGTATGAGTTCTTCAATTTTCTGCATTCTTATTCAATTTGCTTCAATCTGCTTCGCTCAGAATCGTACTTGAAGGGTGCAGAACTTTGCAGCGATTTGCAGACTTTTGCAGGCCGATATAGGGAAGTTCGTTTCGGATTTCGGGAACAGCGCGGTGGGCAACAACGACATGATGATCGGCGCAAAGCGAATTGCGGCGGCGCTGAAAGGACCAGTTGGGCAAATCAAGTTGGCGCGCATTGTTGGCCAACATATCCGTTGGTTCGAGGATGCTCGGTCGCAAGGCATGACGTGGGATCAGATTGTTGTGGCTCTGACGGCGGCGGGCGCCGCCCGGGCAGACCAAACGCCATTCACGAGGGGATCTGTATCTTCGGCCGTTTGGCGCGCTACGAACAGGATCAGTCGCAAGAAGGCGACTGGCCGTGAGAGCACGAGCCCGACGGCCACGGAGAGCGCGAAGCGGTCGCGGGATCGAGCTTCGAGCCAAGAGAGCCGGCGCCGCAATCCCGATCGGAACGAAAGCGCGAAAGAGGAGAAGCGTGGACCGGCGTTGGGCGCTCAAACAAACGCGCGGAAAGCCGAGCTCATGCGCCTCATGAAAAGGGCTGGAAAGATACGCGCCAACGCGGACGACGAAGGCGGGTGACCGGGAAGCGCTTTTCGGTCGGCCGATGATGGCTCCGGACTTCAGTCTCCGGCAGGCGCCGTAATTGTGGCGACGGACACTGCTTCTTCGTCGTTGACGACGGCGACGGCGACGAGGTCGAGGTCAGCGCAGCGACGGTCTGCAAGACGAAAATGATCGTCTTTGTTGCCTCACTCTCAGAAATAGTCGTGGCCTCAGAAGAGTGCGTGTTTCGAGATTGGTGACGCCTCCTCTGGCACTCTGTGACCTCGGGGCCTGCAAGATCGTTGTTTCCGCTCGTATCGATACTCACGGCGGGCGAGCTCGAAGAGCGAGCAGCCGACGATGGCGGGCTTTTGGTCGGGCTACGCTTCTCTTCGCGGCGATGTCGTAGAAAGTGACTCTGAGTTGTCACTCTGATCGCAGTGCGGCGCAAGGCCGACCCGTTGACCGCGTCCGTGAGCAGAATGGCGCTCAATCGGAGAGACTACGCGTTCGACGCTGCGACGAAAAGCCGCGGTTTTCTCAAACCGTCATGCCTCTCTCGGTAGAATCAAACCATCAGTTCTATATAGAATTGAGGTCGTGATTCTACGTCGTAATGAGCCATTTTCATAGATTGGTTCACTAGACAAGCGGTTAGCACTCGACGAGTGCTGGCCACCTTACTGGATTTCCACAGAAGTCTGTGCTGTCATTACGCTCACCGGTGGCGCTCCTGCCGTCAGTTCAGCTCCGGCACTAGAGAAGGTGGGTTCGCGATGATGCATCCCCCAGCCACAACCAACCGTCGAGTCTGGCTGGCGTTGCCGCGTGTGGCGGCCCAACGACCGGGGCAGCGTCGCAGGACAGCAGGGTCGCCAACCGTTCGGGCGGCGTCGACAAGAAGACGCTCGGAACGATCGCCCGCCCGTCCGGCGATCGGTGCGTCGCGGTCGCGTCCAACGCGAAGACCTTCATCTCTGGTGTTCTGTGCAATGTGGTGGACGACAACCGCCAGTTCCTTGACGGCGCGCCGGGCTTCGGGTTGCCGACGGCGGGAGAGCGCGGGAACGCACGGCAGGCGGTATTGGAACGACATTAGACGATGGAGGCCGCGGACGCTGCGGTCATGGGCTCGACGCGATTCTGGCGCCATCGCCAGTCGCAGCCTTCCTGCGTCGCCTCGCGGACCCGGAACCGGGCGCAGAGCGACGGCTAGCCACCGTCCACCTATGGATGGTGGGCGAGGCGTCGGACCAATCGACGATCCGACAGTCAGCTTCACGCCGCTGATGGAACTGGCGTGGCCGATCGCTCCGACGCCTCGAAGCCTCATCCCCATCGTCGGTGAGTAAGCGCGATTTGATTCCCTCGACTTGCAACGCAGGAAGAGCGATCCGGCGCCCTCCAATCGAACGAATTGCAACGAAGACATTCCGCTGGGAACTCATACTCTCATGACAGTCAGTGACAGTGACCTCGAGAACAGCGACAATCCAGAGACCTCTGTGACAAAGGCGCGATCGTCCGACGACGCCTCTTTGATGACGAGGTTCGAGATAGTGGCGGGACTGCGTCAGGCCCACATGATGGGGGGCGCGCCGTTACTGACGCCGTTTCCCAAGGCGGCGCGTAGTCAAGGTCGCGGCCCTCGCTCGGAAATGGTCGAGCGACTACAAATCGGCTGCTCGCTGTGTTTGAAGCGCGCCTATTTGCTGCTGCGCGAAGACGGCGCCTCCGTCGCGGAGGCGGAAGAGTATATTGACAAGCGCTCGCCGCGTTCATTCGATTATGTGGAGCGAATCGCCGGCAAGCATCTCCGTGAGACGGACCTGCCACTGACGGCGATCGATCAGCTCATGCTCGCGCTGTTTGCCCGAGGGACCGATTTGCTCGGCGCCCTCGTTGAGACGGCGCGCCTGTGCAGCGTCGGTCTCAACCACGCCGAGCGCGTCACCGCCGTCGCGGAGGCAATCGCGGGCGCGCAACCCTACGACGCCGCCAATCGCCTCCTTGCTGCATTCTATTCGCTTCAGCACGACTTGGCGGTGCGAGATGTCATCGTCGTCAGTGCCTGCGCGAATATCCGCGGCGATATCCTGTGGCCTCGCTACTTGGGCGCGTCGCGGCTCGTAGAGCTTGCGCGATTCGCCGCCAAACTGATCTTCGATTCACATCGCCCTGCTGCGGCGAGGCGGGCGGACCTCCATCCGGCCTTATTCCCGGTGGCGGACTTCATCCTCGAATTGCTCGCGAAGCGATGCGCGTTTGAAAAGCTCGATGACCCCTTACGCCTGTTGTGCCGGCTGATGCAGTCGGTCGGGGGCACTGCCGAGCTGAGAGCCGTGATCGCCCTGGCAAGCGACAACGACAAGACCCTGAGGATCGGTGCAGGCGAATCTTGGCGATCCAACATGGCCGACGAATTCGATGAACCGAAGGGCTGACCGGTTGGCGCGCAGCGCCGCCGGCTCGTCCGCGACGATGGGAGATTGCAAAATGGGCACGAAACACTTTGAGCCGCTCCCCGACATTTGGCCCCGCATCCTTGCGGTCACGGGCAACATCGGCGGAATCGGCAAAACGACCTACCTGTCCGTCGTGACGGAGGCGCTGAGACTCACCGATCTCGAGGTCGAGCTCTTCCAGGTCGACGAGCAAGAGAAGCTCGCGCGTTTGACCGGGTTGCCGGTCGTCAATCTCGATCTCGCGGTTGCGGGAAAGTCGGTCGCCGATTCCTGGGCGGCGCAGCGCGCGATCAAGCCATTGTACGACTCCATCATCGCGATGCCGAACAGCGGCCACAACGTCGCATTCGAGATCGGCGGCAACGCCAGCACGGTGACGCATGACGCGTTGCGCCTGCTCGATATCGCCGACGAGGTCGACGAACTCAAACTCAACATTGACGCGCACGTTGTTGTCGTCGCGAGCGAGGAATCGATTCGGCAAGCGCCGATCGAGGCCGCCCGGATGACGAAAACCGTCCCCGACTCGAATATCGTCGTCGTGGTCAATCAGCGTTATGGACCGGTCTCCGCTTTCATCAAGCAATTGCCCGACGATGTCGCCGCTCCCTGCGCCCGCCTCCTCGAAGAACGCCCGACCGTCACGATGCGGCAAGTGCGGCCCGACGTCATGCGATTGTGGGAACGGCTCGGCGTCCGGCCGTCGCAGATCGTGCGCTGGAGGCTGGAGGGCGGTTACGCCCGGGTGTGCGCCGAGACCCGCCTCGACCGGTTCGAGGCGCGCCTGTTCGCGGGCGAGCTCGTCGGATGGGCCGAGCTTGTTCGCGAAGACCTGATCAGAATCTACCCGCGGCTGGAGGCGGTCGATGCCTGAACGTATACAAGGCTCCCAATATGGGCGGGCCGCAGCGAAGGTCGCCGCGGACGGCGGCAAGGCGATCGACGAATATTTCCGCCGATGCTTGCAGATGACCCCGCAGCAATACCTGATGGAGCCGGCGCGCCTGACAGCGCGGCTCTCGGCGGCGCAGCACAAGGCGATCGCGCTGCACTTCTTCCCGCAGGCGCCGATCGCCGCGGTCAAGCCCGAACCGACCAAGGCTGCGCCGCCACCGGCCGCATCCAAGCCGTCGCGACCGCCTCAAAGCCGCGTCACCAAGTTGTACCGGCTAATCCCGGAGGAGCGGCGACCGCTCGTCGCCGCAATCGCGTCGGGGTTGCTCGCTGTCGCGATCGGCGCGGCTCTGCACGTCCCTCCCGTGGCGCCCGCTCCGCCGGTCAGGTCGACCGCCACATCGACATGGCCGAATTGCCGGAGGCTGACGCCCGAGGTCGACGGCTGCGTGTACACGATGCACCGCGACGTCGTCTGGTCGGCCATCGCTGGGTTTCTTGGCCAGGACGAGGCGGAATTGCGAGCGAACAATCGCCGTCTCGCGGGCGACTTCGCGCCGAAGGATAAGACGATCTTGGTTTGGCGCGGCCGGGGCCAGTTGATCGAGGAGCCGCAGCAATGACGTCGTATTTCGCGCCGGAAGCGAACCAGGCGCGCCCGTACGGTCACGCCGTATTTCTGGGCCTGACCTTCGGCGCTCCGGTCGCCGCTCTCATCGCAATCCTGGCTTTCTTTCTGATCGCTCCGCCGATCGGTTGGGGCATTGACGAGCCGGTTCGGGCAGACTTGATTTGGTTCGCGTCGGCCCTCAAGCAGCACCTTTCGGAACCGATCGCGGGCGCGCCGCTGTCGCGGATCGAGGACGGCCTCGACTTCGTCTTTCAGGATCTGCCCAACTGGGCGGATGTCACCAACGAGGTCACGTGGCGGCTTCACGTCGTCTACGGCGCCGCCGTCTTGGGCTTTGCCGCGGTCGCGTCAATCGTGCTCGTCGATACGCCGCTATTCGACAATCGGATCCATCACAGCGGGTTGCGTCTCCTCCGCGGCCTCGCCGCCGTCAAGTCGGCGCGCGCGTTTCTCGTCGACGAGATCAAGAAGTACGGCGCCGGGATCTCCCTCGCGCCGGATTTGGCGCTGTCGAAGATGCGCGAACTGCGGAATATCCTCATCCTCGGCGCGCCCAATTCGGGCAAGACGCGCATCATCGTGTTCCTGCTTGAACAGATCCTCGGCAAGATCGCGCTGAAGTCGCAGACCACCCGGCTGCTGTTGCACGACACGACCGGTGAGTTCTACCGCGGCCTGCCTCTTCCTGAAGAGAAGTTTGCGGCGCTTCATCCTCACCGGCCTGGCGGCTGGGCCTGGGTGATCGGCCGCGACCTGCGTTCGACCCAGGACGGCGCAGAGCTTGCCGCCCGCTTCGTCGGTCGCCCGGCGCGAGGCGAAAACCGTATGTTCGACGAGGGCGCGATCGTCGGCCTGACGGGTTGCATCGAGCTGGCTCGCGACGCGCATGGCCAGAATTGGGGCGTCGGAGAACTTTACGAAGCAGTTTGCACGTCGGGAATCGAGCTGAAACAGCAGATGGAACGGGTCTATCCTGCGGGCGCAGCGTTGATCGAAATCGATCCCGAGACTGGCGGCGTCAATCGCACCTCAGCGAGCTTCATACTGTCGTTTCGAGCCTATGTGCTCGGCATCCTCGAACCGCTCGCCAAGGCTTGGCGCGACGTCCCGGCGGAGCGAGGTTTTTCGTTCGTCGACTGGCTGAACGCGGCTGATCCCAAACTGCCCGCAGTCGCCGTGCTGTCGCGGTCGGCCCGCCACAAGGAGCTCAGCGCCAAGTGGATCGGCGCGGCCGTAGACATTGTCGTCTCGCACGTCGCGGACGAGGAGTTCAATCGCGAGCGACGCTTGGAAACCTATCTCGTCCTCGACGAGCTGATGCAGCTCGGACGTCTTGACCGCCTGCAAGAGATCCTGGACGTGGGACGCAACCACCTGGTGAGCGTCATCGCTTCGTACCAGGATATTCTACAGTCTCGCACAGTGTATGGGGAAAACGAGGGGAGATCGCTGACTGCCCGCTTCGCGACCAAGATCATCGGGCAGATGCCCGCCGACGAGGAATGCGAGTATGTCAGCGACAAGATTGTCCGCCGGCGGAAGGTGATCGATCTTGCCCTGGCGAAGAAGTATGGCGCGGACACGAATGTCAAAGCGGTGCAGATCGCGCCGGTTGAATACATTGCTCATGACCTGGGCCCTACGAACAGCGGCAACGTCAAAGCGATCGTCGTCGGGTTGGGGAATGTCGCGGAGTTGAGTTGGCCGGAAACCGTCTGGCCGGCGCGACGATAGGCCGAATCTTGGGCTCGGATGGGCGTGGCCGTTGCGCGGCGATCGAATCGGATCAGGTCCATGTCGAGCAAAGTGCTTCGCGCCTGCGATCCGGCGCCCGATGTGTTCCAGATCGGGTTTCTGTCGGCATTGTTCGCCTGCCGCGTAACCATCCTTATCATCAGGGACGGACTGAGGAAGGCGGAGGAGGAGCTCGAGACGGCCAAGGCGCGGGTCATGGCGGGCTTCAGCGGGCGACGCTTATGCGTCCGGATCGTCGTCCAGGATCCATTCGTCATGGAGTTGTTGGACCCGAACTCGGCTCGCCTGTTTCGTGACGGCCGGGCCGTCCCGTGGCCGAGCTGGGTCGGCGGATCGCCGCCCGCATTGGGAGATCCGGTGGCGACGTTCCTCGAAGAATTGGCGAGCGGCGATTGCGAGGCCGCGCTTACGCCGGAGATCGCCGATCGCTTGCGCGCCCTGGCGACGCCTATCGACCCCTTACGCAAGACAATCGCCCTCGACGAGCAGCGGTGGCGGATCAAGCTCAAGAAGCTTGCCTATGGGAGCGATCTCCTGCGTTGCGCGAAACATGTTTCATGCCGACGTCGGCCGCTATTCGTTTGGCTCGATCCCGACTCTCTTGATTCAGGTGCGCCGAGGCTGATCGCGCAATCGGTCGACCACTGGCTGGTTGGATAAGCATGGCCGCCGCGCCGCCGCTAACGTCGGCAGTCGTTCCCGCCGGACTCATGAATTGCTCGGTCGCCGCTCCAATTTCGATTTGATTCCGTCGAGCGCCAACGGTTTGTGATCCATGAGTGGGCTCCCCTCGGGAGCTCATACTGTGGTGGCAACCTGGCAACGCGCGGCGCCGGCGAGGTATTACAGCAGGCAGACTAATTACTACGCGCGCGGCGTCGAGCCGCGTGGGCGCTGGTTCGCGCCGGGCGGCGATTTCGAGCTGCAAGATGACAGCGAAGTCGACGCAGCGGAATTCGATCGGCTTTGGGCCGGCGTTTCGCCGGAGGGCCGGCCGCTCATCACCACGAGCGGCCACAGGATCAAACGGGTCCCGGCTTACGACGTCACGAACCTGGTTTCGAAATCCGTCTCGGACGTGTGGGGCGTGTCCCCGTTGGCGCTGTCGGCCGCGATCGAGGCCGACGCCTACGAAGCCTTTCGCGATGCGCTGAAGGTCCTGGAGCGCGAGGCCGGATTCGCGCGGCGAGGTAAGAGCGGCGAGCGCCATGAGCGGGTCTCGCTGTCAGCCGCCGTCTTCAGACACGGCGAGAGCCGCCCGGCCGTGCATTCCGACGGCAAGCTCTTCGGTGACGTCTGCCTGCACCACCACGCCTGCATCGTCAACATGGCGACGCGCGCCGACGGTTCGATTGGCGCGCTCGCATCCATTCCTCTGCGGGACGCCAAGAAATTGTGCGGCGCCATTGCGAACGTTTCGCTCGCCCACCGGCTGGAGGCGCGCGGCTTCGCCATCGACCGTATCGGCGAAAACGGTTCGTTCGAAATCGCCGGAATTCCCGACGCCCTGATCGACTACACCTCGGCGCGCCGTAACGAGATCGAAGCCGAGCTTCGCAAGAGCGGGACGACCAGCGCTGCGGCGCCGGCGCTCGCTTCGGCGATCGCCAAGGCGACGCGCAGCGCCAAGAACGAAGCGGCTTCGGCCAACCGCGAGACGGTCTGGGCAGAGGCGATCAAGGCGCAAGGCTTCGACATCGAAGCGCTCTTGGCCGACGCGCAGCGCGGAGCCGCCCGCGAACCGGCCGAAGGCGAGCGGCTGTTCGGCGAACGGCTCGCTCAGCTGCCGCAAACTTTGACCGAGAACCGGTCGGTCATCGACCGCATCGAGCTGCTGCGCGCCGTCGCCGCCGCGCTGGTCGGGACGGGCCTGCCGGTCGCTCGGATCGATCAGGCAATCGCCGACCTGCTGAAGACCGAGCGAATCGTCGAAATCGGTGAAGATCGCTACGGCCGACCCAAATATTCGACGCGCGAGATGATCGCATTGGAGCGCGAGGTCGCCGACTGCGCCTTTCGTCTTGCTAAAGCCGAAGGCCATGGCCTCGACGCGCGTGACGTCGCCGAGCGCTGCGCCGGCGCTGGCCTGTCGGTCGAGCAGACGGCCGCGGCGATCGGCGCAAGCGGTCCCGGAGCGATCGCGCAGATCGAAGGTGGCGCGGGAGTCGGCAAGACCACACTGCTGGAACCTATCGCTGACGCGCATCGGGCGACGGGCCGGCGGGTCTTCGGCGCCGCGGTCGCCTGGCGGGTCGCCAGCGCGCTCAATCGCGACCTCGGAATCCCCTCGCGCGCGATCGCTTCGTGGGTCGAGACCAGTCGGCGCTACGGCGATTTCCTGCGCGCCGGCGACCTCCTCATCGTTGACGAATCCGGGCTGCTTTCGGCGCGCGACATGCACGCGCTGCTGACGCAGGTCGAGCGCGCCGGCGCCAAGGCGCTGCTGGTCGGCGATTCGCGCCAGCTCGAGTCCCTCGGCCCGTCTGGGCTGCCGCTCGTCGCTG